>Ga0079225_10000729_pt1 | contig 18007 bp, 14 predicted proteins | sample Poulit2012_FD_76344 | JGI IMG/M metagenome (GOLD analysis project Ga0079225, IMG submission 76344) | Agricultural soil microbial communities from Georgia to study Nitrogen management - Poultry litter 2012 | ecosystem: Environmental > Terrestrial > Soil > Agricultural land | place: USA: Georgia... | reverse complement strand
TGCAAACAATATAAAGGTCGTCCGCCGCCTATCCGGGGGAGGGGCAGTCTACCACGATGAAGGGAATTTAAACTTTAGCTTTATTACGAAGGATGATGGTGAGAGTTTTCATAACTTCGCCAAGTTTACAAAACCTGTCGTCGAGGCCTTAAATAAGATCGGTGTCCCAGCTGAACTCGTCGGCCGAAATGACTTGGAAGTAAAGGGCCGCAAAATTTCAGGTAACGCCATGTTTGCAACCAAGGGGCGTATGTTTAGCCACGGAACCCTCATGCTCGATTCAGAAATTGAACACGTGGTTGAAGCCTTAAATGTCAGTAAGGAAAAGATCGAATCCCGAGGAATTAAATCCATCCGCAGTCGGGTAGCAAATATTAATGAATTCTTAGAGGACAAGCTTACTATGGATGAGTTTAAGGAACTCATTTTAACCCATATTTTCGAAGTTGAGGACGTTAAGGATGTTCCAACCTATGAACTGACGGAAGAGGACTGGGAGAAGATCCACGAAATCTCAGAAAACCGCTACCAAAAATGGGAGTGGAATTATGGTAAATCGCCATCTTATAATTTAAAGCAATCCCATAAATTCCCCTCCGGCTTACTCGACGTTCGTTTAAACGTGAAGAAGGGGATCATTGAGGAATGTACGATCTTCGGAGACTTTTTCGGCGTTGGTAATGTAAGAGATATTGAAGAAAAACTAATCGGCGTCCGCCACGAGCGAAAAGCCCTGGAAGAAGCCTTGGAAGGAATTGACGTACCCCATTATTTAGGGAAGATCAGCAAGGAAGAGTTTGTTGATTTGATTTATTAATATAGCCTTATAGAGGAGCCAGTGATGTTAAACATTGCTGGCTTCCTTTTTTTTAGTAGACGAAAAGACCTTCCATTGCCAATTTTAGGTACTTTTCGCCCATATTAGACAAAATTTACATCAAAATAGTTTCCTTTCACCTAGATATTTGGTATTATATGTGTGAATTTTTACATTTCTAACTATTTTTAAAAAGGGAGGTAAACTATTTATGGTAAGTAAAAATTTATTTGAAATGTTGGAGGTCACACCTTATACACTAGCAGTGATTCCATACCGTACGAGAGGGGGAAAGTTATATTCAAAGATTTTAGAAAAAAATGCGGAATTCATTGTAAAACTTAGTCCAACTGAATTAATGGAGAAATCATGTAATTACTTTGGCTCAAGCTTGGAAGGGAAGCAAGAAGGAACAAAAAAGATTTTGAAATATAGTCATAAACTTCCCATTTGTCTCGAGGCATTAAGTAACATGTATTTCTTCCCAAGTACTTCTCCAAGTAATGAAAACTGTCATTGGTTAGCCCATTCTCACATAAGGGAATTGCGGCCAACGGATAATTTTAAAACAGAGGTTGTTTTCTTTAATGGGAAAAGTATTATTGTCGATGTTTCCCATGGCTCCTTGGAGAATCAGCTTCACAGAACTGCGCAGTATAAACACCTATTGAACAAACGAATCAAATCTATGCTTTCATATGCCGATCAACATTATCATCCCCGTCGTACCTTTCATCGTGACTTAACTGATTTCTATTTCGTTGCAGAGCATTATTTAGATGATCAATCATAATAGCTTTTACCTTGTTGCGAATAACTGGGTTGAAGTAGGTTCTTTCTTCTTCCCGCCTTTTGCAAATGAAAAGATAAGTTGTAAATAGATCATCTTTACGAAGGCGAGTGACAGTTAAGTGGCGGTCGTACATTTCCTTACGTAATTTTTTTCGTTCGCTTAAAGCGGATGAAATCATTCTTTCAATAAGGTCGATATAGGGTTCCTTTATTTTAAAAGCTCCTTGATTCATGTAATGAAGGTCTTGCTCTAGAACCGTAATTGCCATTGAAAGAAATACGAATCGAGATGCGATTTGCAATTCCTCTGCAGCTAGATAACGCATCAATATCCCTCCTTGACCAGAACGTATGTTCCTATTATATGATATTTTCTTAAAAAAGTAAAAGGAAATTCTTGGCTAATGGAAGGCTGTTTTTTGTTCTAATTAATTAGTAAATATTCGCTTTTCTATAGGAAATTATACAAAAGGCTTCTATCTTTGCTAAAATAAGATAGAAGCGTTTTTTCATAAAGGGGGATAAAAGTTATGGGACTCCGTTTTTTATTAGGTAGATCAGGAACGAATAAAAGTGATTGGATCCTAAAGGATATTCGAAGGAAATTACATAAGGACAAGTACGGGAAGCCAATTATTTATATTCTCCCGGATCAAATGACCTTTCAACAGGAATACGAGCTATTTAAAGATCCGGAACTAAGTGGTAGTATACGGGCACAGGTCTTAAGTTTTTCAAGACTTGCCTGGCAAACCTTACAAGAAACCGGTGGGAGCACGAGACAGTATATTAGCTCCATCGGTATTCAAATGATGCTGAAAAAGATTATCGAAGAAAAGGAAGGCGGCTGGAAGGTTTTTGAGCGCGCCGTTAAAAAGATTGGATTTTTACCCCAGTTGGAACAATTAATTACAGAATTTAAACGTCACGATATAAGACCAGAAACTTTACAACTCCAGCAGGATCGAATCAATGAATTTACCCACCAATCCATTGGGGAAATATCCCTTGTCAATAAATTATCGGATTTAACCTATATTTACGAGCAGTTAAATCTTTCTTTACAAGGAAAATATGTCGATGGCGAAGATCGTCTAACCCTTTTTCTTGAGCAAATCCCTAAGTCTGAGGAGCTTAAGGGGGCGGAAATCTATGTAGATGGCTTCCATCGATTCACACCGAAGGAACTACTGATCCTTGGAGCATTAATGAAAGAGTGTAAAGAGATGACAATCGCCCTAACGATTGATCAATACGAAAATAAGAATTTTTCCGAGCTAGATTTATTTTATCAACCGAAAAATACCTACAGCCAAATTAAACAAATGGCAAGGGATAACAAGCTTCCAATTACCGATATTATTGAACTAACCCTTCCAAAGGAGGAAGAAGAAAAGTATCCCCACTACCTACATTTAGAGCAGCATTTTGATACTCGTCCTTCCCCAGCCTTTTCCGAGAAAGCACCTCTTGTAATCGCTGAGGCTGTTCATCCAAGGGCGGAGGTTGAAGGGGTTGCCCAAAGGATTCTTTCTTTGGTTCGGGATGAAAAGTATCGCTTTGATGATATGGTCTTATTCATCCGGGAGCCGGAAGCTTATCATGCTTTGATACGAACAATTTTTGCGGATTATCAAATCCCTGTGTTTATCGACGAGAAGCGGACCATGCTAAATCATCCCCTCATTGAATTTATTCGTTCGGTCTTAGAAGTCGTTGACAGCAATTGGCGCTATGACGCTTTATTCCGTGTGTTAAAAACAGGCCTTATACCGGCAACGGATGAGGCTTATCCATTAACAGCTGATGCAATTGATGAATTGGAGAACTATGTCCTTGAATACGGGATTAGAAATAGGCAAAACTGGCTATCTGAGGAAGAATGGATTTTTCAAAGGTTTTTCGGCTTTGATGAACAAGCCCAAACGGACGAACAATTAGAAAAGCAAGGGAAAATTAACGCCTATCGATATCAAGTCACGGAAAGCTTGGCGGATTTCGATGAGAAAATTCGCAGGGCAAAAACCATTCGTGACTTTTGTGAGACAATTTATCTTCTGTTGGAAAGGATCGAAGTACCTAAGTATTTAGAGAATCTTCGAACGGAGCTAGAGGAGCAAGGAGATCATGAAAAGGCCCGGGAACAGGAGCAAGTCTGGGATAGTGTCCTGCAACTTTTTGATGAACTTGTTGAGATTGCCGGGGAAGAATCGATGACGCTTGACGTCTTTCGAAGTAGCCTAGATGCTGGCTTTGAAAGCTTACAGTTTGCCCACGTACCCCCAACGATAGACCACGTCATCGTCGGTTCCATTGACCGGTCTCGAATTGGCGGGAAAAAATGTTCCTTTTTACTCGGTGTTAATGAAGGCTTTTGGCCACTAAAGCCTCCGGCCGATGGACTAATGAATGAAGAGGAAAGGGAAATTCTCTCCCTGCATGGTCTTGAGTTAGCTGAAAGTAGCCGAAGGAAATTACTAGACGATTGGTTTTATATGTACTTAGCCTTTTCAGCGGTAAAGGAATATTTGTGGATTAGTTATTCCCTTAGTGATGAAGAAGGAGATGCGAAGGTTCCCTCCCAACTAATTCAAAGAATCGGAGACTTGTTTCCAAAAAATAAAAAACCGATTTTACTTCAAGACCCTGACGATGAAATTGAGTCTGATCGTTTCATAACGACTCCAGAGAAGACCCGGGCAGCTTTAACGAATCAGTTATCCCGTAGTGAACGGGGTTATCCCATTGATGATATATGGCACTACGTTTTAAACTGGTATATTACTAACGAACCGAAAGTAAGCCCAACTCGGACGATTTTACAAAGTGTTTATTATGAAAATCTACCTAGCTCCCTTTCTAAGCCTATCGTCAAGCAAATGTATCCAAAGGGCGAAATTCGGACAAGTGTCTCAAGGCTTGAGATGTTTTATGCTTGTTCCTACCGGCATTTCGCTCAGTTTAATTTAGCTTTAGAGGAGAGACAGGTTTATAGCTTTGATGCTCCGGATATCGGCCAGTTATTCCATGAGGCCTTAAAGGTAATTACTGACTGGGTACGGGAGGAGAAGAGGGATTTTGCGCAGGTAACGCGGGAAGAAGCCCTCGAATATGCGAAAAGATCTGTAGAACAGCTCGGTCCCATGATCAATCATCAAATTTTACACAGTTCAAATAGATACCGCTACATTCAAAGAAAGCTTCAAGAGGTCATAGCCCGGGCAACTTATATTTTAAGTGAGCAGGCTAGGGCTAGTGAATTTTCGCCCGTTGGAATTGAGTTAGGTTTTGGCTTACCGGGAAGTGAATTAAAGCCGAAGGAAATCACCCTTCCCAATGGCTATAAAATTTTACTTAGAGGCCGGATTGACCGGGTAGATCAGGCCCGCTTAAATGAGGAGTTATATTTACGAATCATCGACTATAAATCTAGTTCGACAAGACTTAATTTACTAGAAGTCTACTATGGTCTTGCCTTGCAAATGCTTACGTATTTAGACGTTGTCCTAGCCCAGTCGGAGCAGTGGTTAAATATTAAGGCGACACCGGCGGGAGTATTATATTTTCACGTTCACGACCCGTTACTGCCTGTTAGCAGTCGAATTTCTGATGAGAAGATAGATGAAGAGATTTTTAAAAAGTATAAGCTAGAAGGTTTACTCATAAATGATCCGGTTGTCGTTCGTATGATGGATACAACTTTGGAATCGGGCCATAGTCAAATCGTTCCTGCGGCAATCGGTAAAAATGGTAACTTTTATAAAAATGCAAGGGTTGCTAGTCATGAAGTTTTCGATATTTTACGGAGTTATATCGATGGGTTAATTCATGAAGCTGGTATCTTAATGACGACTGGGGATGTACGATTAAATCCCTACATTCATAAAAATAAAAGCGCATGTACCTACTGTCCCTTCGATTCTGTCTGCCAATTTGACCCAGCTTTAACGAAGCACAATTTTAGAAGGTTAACAGATATGGAAGAGGATGAAATTTTAAGGAAAATCCAAAACGAGGAGGAAGGATCATGGTAAATTGGACGAAAGAACAAGAGGAAGCCATTTCAGCAAGTGGTCAGGATATACTCGTTGCGGCTGCGGCCGGTTCTGGAAAAACGGCGGTCCTTGTTGAACGAATTATTCAAAAGCTATTATCGGAGGAAGATAAAGTAGATATTGATTCCTTACTCGTCGTAACCTTTACAAATGCGGCTGCCCAGGAAATGCGTAACCGAATTGGGGAGGCCCTTGAAGAGGCACTGGCGGAATACCCGAAGTCTAATCATTTGAAAAAGCAGTTGTCCTTACTTCAACGGGCACCAATTTCGACCTTGCACTCCTTTTGTATGGAGATTGTTCGTCAATACGCTTATTTACTTGATATCGATCCATCTTTTAGAATTGGTAATCCCTTAGAAATCGATTTAATGAAACAAGACGTCATGGATGAGTTGCTGGAGGAGTGGTACGGGGAGGAGGCCGAAAAGTCCGAGGCCTTCTTTCAAGTTGTCGATCGATTTTCAAGCGACCGAAACGATGCGGACGTTGAGAAATTAATTTTAGATTTATATACCTTTTCCCGGCAAAATCCCTACCCAGACCTTTGGTTGGAAGGCCTAGCAGAGCATTACGCCATCGGTGATGATTGGACTGAGGAAGATTTTGAGTGGCTCCCCTTGTTAAAACAGTTTATTTTTTATCGTTTGCAAGGAATGATTGAGGAAGCAAATAGAGCCTTGCAAATTTCCAGGGAAAGCGACGGGCCTTATCATTATGTCGATGCGATTGAAGCGGATATTAAAATGTTCGAAGAGGCTCTAAAGAAATTGCCTGTATGGGATGACTTACAATCCTTCGTTGTAGAGGGCTCTTTTGTAAATTTATCGAGAAAAAGGGTAGAGTGTAACCCAGATTTACGGGAAGAGGTTAAGGATATTAGGGATCGCTATAAAAAACGTTGGGACGATATGAAGGAAAGATATTTCCAGCGTAATTTAGCTGGTCACATTGAGGATATGCAGGAAATGTACCCAATTATGAACCAGCTAATGATCCTTGTTAAAGATTTTAGTGAACGATTTATGAACCATAAACAGGCAGCTGGACTGCTTGATTTCTCGGATTTAGAACATTACAGTTTACAATTGTTAATTAAAGAAGGTTCACAGGTGGAAAAGCCAGAGCCATCCGAAGTGGCCCTACAATTTAAAAATCAATTTACCGAAGTACTGATCGATGAATATCAAGATATAAACCTAGTCCAAGAGACCATTTTAACAATGTTAAGCGATCAGGCTGATGCAGGAAATCGATTTATGGTAGGGGATGTAAAACAAAGCATTTACGGATTCCGCCATGCTGAACCAGGACTCTTCATTGAAAAGTATAACCAGTTTAAGAATGATGATAGCTTTGGAAAGAGAATTGATTTGGCCAAAAACTTCAGAAGTAGAGAGCCTGTTTTAAGTGGAGCGAACTACATTTTTAGACAGATATTCGATGAAAATATTGGAGAAATAAAGTATGACAAGTCAGCCGAATTAATTTATGCGAATAAAAAGTATGATGAACTGCCATTTGACAATGATGATTTAGAGCTCATTTTAATCGACCGGGAGAATCAGCCGGAAGAGGAGAGGGCTGGTGTTGATGGGGACTTTACCCACTTAGAAAAGGCTGAACTTGAGGCCCGGCTGTATGCTAAAAAAATAAAGGAATGGATTGGTCAGACCGGGGAACCCTTAATGGTCTTCGATAAGGACCGGGATCAGCAACGCCCGATGCAATACCGGGATGTTGTTATTTTACTTCGTTCGATGACGAATGCACCTATTATTGTAGAAGAATTAAAGCGTCAGGGAATACCTGTCTATGCAGAATTAGCGACGGGATATTTCGAAGCCATAGAAATTAAAGTGATGATTAATTTGTTGAAAATTATCGATAACCCAAGGCAAGACATTCCCCTGGCCTCTGTACTCAAATCACCAATAGTCGGTCTAAATGAAGAGGAATTAGCTACGATCCGGCTAGCGAATAAGGGAAGCCTATATTATGAAGCCTTACAAAGCTTTATGAAAACCTCTGCAAAGGAAATGAAGGAAACTAAGCAAAAGGTCGAGCAGTTCCTAAATCAATTAGAAGGATTTCAATTTTTAGCTAGACAGGGGGCCTTATCTGAGCTTATCTGGGAAATTTATCGAGTAACTGGCTATTACGATTTTGTCGGTGGTATTCCAGGAGGAAGGCAGCGACAAGCGAATTTACGGGCCCTTTACGATCGAGCGCGAAATTATGAAACAACTTCCTTCCGTGGATTATTTCGTTTCTTACGTTTTATCGAACGAATGGAGGAGCGAGGCGATGATTTGGGCGCGGCTAGGGCCTTGAGTGAATTAGAAGACGTTGTTAGAATCACGACCATTCACAAAAGTAAAGGCTTAGAGTATCCGGTCGTAATCGTCGGAAATGTCGCTCACGGATTTAATTTACAGGATTTAAACAAACGATATTTGCTTCATAAGGATTATGGGGTAGCGAGCAAGTATATCGATCCCGTTAAACGGATCATGTATCCAACCTTATTTTACTACTCGTTACATAGTAAAATTTTACAGGAACAGTTATCCGAGGAAATGCGGGTACTTTACGTAGCCTTAACGAGGGCCAAGGAAAAGCTTGTCATGATTGGACAAGTAAACTCCTTCGAAAAAACCCTTGCAAAATGGCAAGCAGTTTTACAGGATGAAAACTTAGTTTTACCTATTCATTTACGAATAGATGCAAAAAACTATTTAGACTGGATTGGACCAGCCTTAATTAGGCATAAGGATAGTCATGTTTTAAGAGAGGGCGAGCAAGTGTCGGGCCCGATCAGTGACGATTCATCAAAATGGAATATTTCCGTCCTTCATGCTAGTGAACTGGTTGAGGAGGAAGTAAGTGAAGAAAGGGAAAAACTCCATATTAAAGATCATATAATGAAGTGGAAGCCACTACCCTTAGCCGATCAAGAAGTAGCCAAAAAGGTATCTAAGCGATTACAGTATAAATATCCTCATCAGGCGGCGACGGAGGCCCGGGCCAAACAGTCAGTAACGGAAATTAAACGGATGCATGATGAAATAGATGACTATAGTTCCACAGAAATGATAGAGGGAAGGAAGGCGCCAATTGCAAAACGCCCATTATTTATGCAAAGGGAAAAGAAATTAACAGGAGCAGAAATTGGAACGGCCATGCATACCCTTATGCAACACCTACCTATCAACAAGCCCCTAACTGAAGAGGAGATTACTGAGTTCGCCTACACCCTCGTTCAGCGGGAAATTTTAACCAAAGAACAGGCAAAGGTTATTCAAGTCGAAGATATTGTAAAGTTTTTTGAAACAGACATTGCCAAATTAATGATGGAAGTTGAAAAAGTCGAAAGGGAAGTTCCTTTTATGATTACTTTACCGGCTGAAGAAGTTTATCCATCCTGGGATGGTAAGTCTGGTGAACGAGTGCTCATCCAAGGGATTATTGACTGCTTAATTCCAACAGAAGATGGCTGGATTATTTTAGATTATAAAACAGATCAAATTTTTGGCGATGTAAACGAAGATCTTTTAAAGGAATTAAAGCAAAGATACGAAATGCAAATTAGACTTTATCGTCAAGCAGTTGAAACAATCTTAGATGAAAAGGTTACAAAGGCTTATGTTTATTATTTTGCCAAGCAATTACTAATAGAGATGTAACCCTATTTAAGAAATACTAGTTTCGTTTGATCCCATGAAAAATTTAGGATTGAAGTAGTTTTCCAACCTTAGGGTCTGAAAATTACTTCAATCCTTTTTACAAAATAATGAATTTATCTTTCGGTTCGTGTGCTATACTAAGGGTAACAAAAATAAAGAAAGGAGAACAAAATTATGCATCATCGATTTGGCGGATATCCAATGGATTTTATGGGTGCTTTCTCTATTTGGAATTTGTTGCTGATAGGTATAGTTGGTTTAGTCATTCTAGCTCTAGTTATAGTAGGGGTTATCCTTCTACTTCGTAAAGACCAGAAAAACAGGCAAAGCTTTTCAACCAATCGTTCCTTAGAAATTTTACAAGAAAGATTTGCTAAAGGGGAAATTGATGAACAAGAATACAGAAATCGAAAAGCGGTTATTGTGGAAGAACTAAATAACAGATAGGGGAGTGTGACCTTTGAAAAAAAGCACATTAAAACGAGAAGGTGAGAAGTGGGTCGAAGAGGAAATTATTACTAAGGAGCAACTTGAGCAACTTCTTTCTAAATATCCCGATCGAGATCTAAACGTCATTTTATTAATTTTTGCTGTTTTATTAACGGGAATTGGTTTTTTAACCTTTATTTTCTCCGATTGGGCTCAGCAACCTCACTTTTCTAGAATATTAATTGTCATTTTAATGATGGTTGTCTTGTACGGTGTTGGTGAGTATTTTTATCGGAAAAGTTCGGAAATGTTAGGGGTAAGCTTTATTACTTTAGGTTACATCGTTTTCGGTGCGGGAAGCTTTCTCGGCTTGCATATTTATGAAGTCCAAGTTCTTTCTCCCTGGCCTTTTATTATATGGTCGTTAGTCGGTTTAGCCCTTTACTTCATTTATGAACATAGCCTTTTGTTTATCGTATCAATCCTAGTTTTAACAGTGGGGCAAATATATGGAAGCACAAGTTTTTCAATGTTTTGTTGGATTTTACTTCTCATCTTGTTATTTGGTTTTGGTCATTTTGTTTATCATCATCGAACAGCTTTATACTCCTTTGCTTTTGGGATTAGTTATTTAATTCAAATGACTATTTTAACGGTCGTTCAGGAATGGTCCTTTTACTGGATCATCGTCCTTTTCTTCTTGCCCTATCTCTTAAGTGAGTTACTAAGGGATCAAGACTTAAGAGCTCCCCTACGTTATAGTAGTATATTAGGAATTTTCATCTACAATATTTATCAAGTCATTGTATTGCAAGATGGATTTTTTCTGGAACTAGACTTAGAGATTTCCTTTTTAATCGTATGGATTGTCTTATTTTTAATAGCTATTTTCTTTAAAAATAAGGCAAGGGAAAAGTATTCTTACGTCGATTTAATCTTATTTTTACCTGTTGTTTATATTTTAGAAACGTCTGTTTTAACCTTAATATTACTATTTACCTTTTCCCTCACCTGGCTATTTATCGGCTATAAGCTCGAAAGCAACGAAAAAATTATCTTTGGAACGGTATCTTTCTTACTAAGTACCTTTACCGCCTATATCCAGTATGCTTGGGATACGATGAACAAATCATTGTTTTTCCTTATTGGTGGTGCGCTACTCTTCATTTTAAGTGCCCTGTTAGAGAGACAACGGCGAACGATTATTAGCCAAGGGGGGAAGAGATAATTATGAAACGTATCTTATTCTTTGTAATTGTTTGGTTGCAAATTCTCTTTCTTACCTTAATCAGCTTTCAATATAGTTTAATCGATCAATTTGGCGAGGAAATTAAATTAAAGACGGTCAGGAATTATGGTCAGGAATTCGGTTGGATCGACCACAAAGAAAACCTACATCCAAATTTTGACATCGAAAGAATTAACAAGGATAAATGGACAGTAGATCCCGGGGAGTTAACCTATAAGGACAAGGTTTACGTATTGCTGACACAGGATGGTGATGGTTTTTATGTAGTTAAAGAAGCATCCACCAAAAAGTTAACAGCAGTAGAGGGTGAAGTTGTTCTTATAGGGAGCTATAATTATGCAGATAATGGAGTATACGAAGTAGATCTTCAACTCGGAAATATACGTAAGGAGCTTCATCAATCGATTAATCATCGTAATACTTTTACGGTAACCGTAAAACTTGCCCCCTGGGGTCAAAGGAAAGTTATTAAGCTAGAAAAAACGGGGAATTAGACATGGTAAAAGTGGGTATCCTTTACATATACCCACTATTTATCATTATAAGTCCTAGTATAAAAAATGTCGAAAGGAAATAAAGGGGAAAGAAGGTTAGGAATATGACAGCAGGTAAAAAGACATTGAACGAAGAAGAGCAAAAGGAATTGCTAGGGATATTAGAAGCTCGCTTTAATAATAATCCGCATCGTCACGAACAGATCAATTGGCTTGACCTTCTAAATAAATTAGAGGATAAGGCGGAAAAGCTTTGGTCCCTTAATGAGATGGAGAAAACCGGGGGAGAACCAGATGTTATCGGTTATGATTCGGAAACGGGTGAATATATTTTTTGTGACTGCTCAAAGGAGAGCCCTAAAGGGAGAAGGAGTGTCTGTTATGACGAAGCGGCCCTTGAAGCTCGAAGGAAACATAAACCAGACAATAGCGCCCTGCAAATGGCGCAGGAAATGGGCATCGAAATCTTAACAAGGGATCAATATGAGCAACTTCAAACCCTAGAGGAGTTTGACACAAAAAGCTCAAGTTGGATAAAAACACCAAAATCCATTCGAGATCTCGGTGGTGCTTTATTTTGCGACCGGAGGTACAATACGGTTTTCGTATATCATAATGGTGCGGAATCTTACTATGCTTCAAGGGGATTTCGTGGAATATTAAAAGTATGAAAAGAGGTACTTGGAAATTTCCAAATACCTCTTTTCATTTTATAAAACTTCTCGAATCTTCTCTAATGCCCAATCTAACTCTTTCTTTTCAATAATTAATGGTGGAGCGAAACGAATGACGTTCTCATGGGTTTCTTTACATAAAAGTCCCTTTTCCTTTAAAGCTTCACAGTAGGGGCGGGCATTTTCGTGGAGCTCTACCCCGATAAACAATCCCTTTCCTCGTACTTCCTTAATGAGTGGGTTATCAATTTTTTTAAGTTCACCCATGAAATATTCACCGAGTTCTAAAGAACGTTCAACTAATTTTTCATCAACAATTACATCAAGGGCTGCGATGGAAACGGCGCAAGCTAAGGGATTACCACCAAAGGTCGATCCGTGGGAGCCGGGATTAAACACCCCTAAAATATCCTCATTAGCCACGACACAGGATATCGGAAATACTCCTCCACCTAGGGCTTTTCCTAGTATATAAATGTCTGGTACAACGTCTTCCCAATCGCAGGCAAACATTTTACCACTTCTTCCGAGACCTGCTTGAATTTCATCGGCCATAAATAAAACCTTATTTTCCTTACATACTTCATAAGCTTCCTTTAAAAAACCTTCTGGCGGAACAATTACGCCCGCTTCACCCTGAATAGGCTCTAGTAAAAATCCAGCGGTATTTTCTGTTATTGCTTCTTTCAAAGCTTCAACATCGCCGTAAGGAACAAGTTTTATTCCCGGAAGCATGGGGCCAAAACCTCGTTTATATTCGGCTTCAGAGGAAAGGGATACAGCTAACATTGTCCTACCATGGAAGTTTCCAACACAGGCGATAATTTCTGCCTGATCTTCCTGAACACCTTTAACGTCATAGGCCCAGCGTCGAGCTGCCTTAATAGCGGTTTCAACCGCTTCAGCCCCGGTGTTCATCGGAAGAACCATGTCTTTCCCAGTAATTTTACTTACCTTTTCATACCATGGTCCGAGTTGGTCATTATGAAAAGCTCTAGAAGATAAAGTTACCCTATCAGCTTGCTCCTTTAAGGCGGCAATAATTTTCGGATGCCGGTGTCCTTGATTAACGGACGAATAGGAGCTCAGCATATCCATATATTTATTTCCTTCAGGATCTTCCACCCAAATTCCTTCCGCCTTTGAGATGACAACGGGTAAGGGATGATAGTTGCGTGCTCCGAACTTTTCTGTTTGATCGATAATTTGCTTACTTATACTTGACATAAAATCTCTCCTTATACTGACATGAAAAATCATCAATTTTAAATCTATCTTTTAGTATATCAGTTCTTATTTCATATTTTAACTAGAAGGCGATTTTGTATTAAATAAAAATCGTTCATGTTATTATGTTTACAAACCTATCTTTAATTTATTTAAGAGGAAGTGATTATGTGAATACCCATTTACATGTAGGAGCATGGATTATTACTTTTATTTTACTATTTGTCGTAGTGTTCCTTTACAAACAAAGCAATAATCGACCAGCTAAAATAGCGCATATGATTTTACGTTTATTTTATATTTTCATTTTAGTCTCAGGTATTCAACTATTATGGATGTATTTCCACGGAAGCGATAATTTAATCATTGCCTTAATTAAGAGCTTTGCAGGACTATGGCTTATTGGATCTATGGAAATGGTTTCCGTTCGAACATCAAAGGGCCAATCCACTAAAAGTTCCTGGGTTCAAGTTGTTATAGCCTTTGCAATTACGTTAATTTTGGGTTATGGCGTACTATCTTAGTAATGGAAGAGCATGATTAAGCGATTAAAACTAGCTATTTCTGTTATGGATTAGCTAGTTTTTTCATTAAAATATTGAAAACTTAATGACATATCGTAGGTTTTTATTGATTATTATATGGAACAATTAATAATAATACTTGAAGCTCAATTATTGGAGGAAAATCATATGAAAAGAGTTGCAAAAATTATTATTTCCGCCCTTTTATTATTTACTATCCTTTTCCCATCTCTAGTAGGTGCGAAGGAAGAAGTTAATGAAGAAATAATGTACAGAATTTTACTTGACCGTTATAACATCGGAGAACAAAAAAAAGGTGAGCAAATTCGAATCGATGATCCCTATGCCTTTCACGGTGGTGATTTAAAGGGGTTAAGAACTAAGCTTGGAGTGATCCAAAGTCTAGGTTATACGGCTGTTAGCCTTTCACCTATTATGAAAAATAAAGAAGATGGATACCATGGATATTGGGTAGAGGATTTTTTTGAAATAGATGAACAGTTCGGATCCATAGAAGAACTACATAAATTAACAGAGGCTGCAAAAAAGCGAGATATTAAGGTGGTTTTAGAACTACCGATAAATTACGTTTCCAACACTCATCCCTTCGTTAATGATGAAGAAAAGGCTAATTGGTTTAAAGCAGTAGACATTGCACCTGAGGATGCACCCTATTGGTTAGACGATGTCGTAGCCTTCAATCAAGAGAACCCGGAAGTACAGGAATACTTGCTAACTGTTATCGATTATTGGATGGATGAAGCGGATATTGCTGGATTTAATTTTCATTCGGTAGATCAAATGTCTTCGCAATTTTTAACAAAAGTAATTGACCATATCAAGGAAAAGGATGAATCCTTTTATTTATTTGGAACCATATTAGAAGTCGAAAAGACCAAAGAGGTTATCGAACAATTTGGAGAAGATATTTTAATAGCAAACAATGATTTATTTGAAGCATTAACGGATACATTTAAAGAAATCGGTAATCCTGTTTCCACTGTATATGAAACTTGGGAAGAATTAGGCGGTAGATCGGCATACATGTTTATCGATGATGATCTAACTAAAAGGTTTTCTCAACTTGTCGTTGAACAGGGGAGAAATCCAGTGACAGCCTGGAAACTTGCTTTAACATACATGTATACCTCACCTGGTGTACCAGTTATTTTTCAAGGTTCGGAAGTATTGATGCTTGGGGATGGATTCCCGGAGAGTCACCGGATGGTACCTATTCATAGTGCAGAGAGAGAATTAGAGCAATTTTTCTATCGAATAGCTTCTGTAAAAAAGGAGTTTCTTGCTCTAAGTAAGGGAAGCTTTGAAATGGTCGATTCAGACGGGGCGATGACAGTCTTTAAACGTTCCTACGAAGATGAGACGTTATTCATTGCAATAAATAATGATCAAGAGTTACGGAAAGTAGATGTGGCTGGTATTGAGAAGGGTAAACGTCTAAGAGGTATTATGGCAGACAACATATCCCTGATGAATGAGGACGGAACATATACCCTTGGCATACCTAGGGAAAGTGTAGAAATTTACTTAGTAGAGGAAGATGTAGGAATTAATTGGATGTTCATTAGTTTTGTAGCGGGAGTCTTTTTCCTCTTTGTCTTGGCAGTTATTTATTTAAGTATTAAACAAAAAGCAAGAAGTTCTTAGAACTTCTTGCTTTATACAATTTATTTATAAGGTTTATTTAAGAAAAAGAGTGCAATAGTTCCTGGTCCTGAATGAGCACCGATAACTGCTCCAACCATTTCAATTAAAATATCATCGGCACCGAACTTTTCTTTAATCATCTCAGCTAACTTTTCGGCGGATTCTAAATCATCACCGTGGCTAATTCCGATTGTTTGATTTTTAAAGTCGGTTCCCCTTTCTTCCATAACTTCTAACATTCGCCCAAGTACTCGTTTAGAGCCTCGAATTTTCTCAATAGGGACTAATTTACCTTCATCAACATGGAGCAGGGGTTTAATTCGAAGTAAGGATCCAACAAAAGCTGCTGTTCTACTAACTCGGCCTCCGCGATATAAATATTCTAGGTCATCTACGGTAAAGATATGTTCCATATGATTCGCATGATAGGTGGCGATATCGACTATTTCATCGATGGAAGCTCCCTCTTGGGCAAGTTTTGCTGCACGAAGAACGACAAGACCATAGCCAATGGAGGCGCACTTTGTGTTAATGACTTCAAATTGTGCATGAGGATGCTGTTCCTTTACTTCCTGTTCAATCATTTTAGCCGTTTGATATGTACCAGATAACTCCGAAGAAAAGGCTAAATAAACGAAGGGTTGATCTTTTTCGACGTATTCTGTAAAAGTATCCTTAAAGGTTTGGGGTGAAACTTGGGATGTTTTAGTGCTAGCCCCATCTCGCATGGCATCATAGACTTCTTTTGGTGTTATGTCGATTCCATCTAGATAATCCTTTTCATTTAAATGAACGGTTAGGGGCAACATACGAATATCATACTGTTCATAATGTCTTTCCGTTAAATCACAGGCTGAATCTACAAGTATTTGTATTTTCATGGTATAATTACCTCCTTAATATTAATAAATCTGTTTCTTTAATTTTATAGCTATCAAGCAGTATAGTCAAAGTATTTTTTTTGTTGGGAATATATAAAAGGTTAAATGGAGGATGTTTTATGGTTTTTCAAGAGGCAAAACGATTATTTATTGTAATCTTCGGCTCCCTTTTAATTGCGGTTTCGCTTAATTTCTTTTTAATAAATGCGAATGTCTTTGCTAGTGGATTCACTGGAGCAGCTCAACTTGTTTCTAGTATTTTTAGCGATTTTGTTGGAGTGAATGTGAGTACAGGATTATTACTATTTTTATTTAATATTCCTGTTTTAATTTTAGGTTGGATAAAAATCGGAAGAAGTTTTACGATTTATAGTATTATATCTGTTATTTTTTCATCCATGTTCTTGCAGTTCCTACCAATTATATCAATTTCGGATGATATACTACTAAACGCGGTATTTGGTGGTGTTATAGGCGGAGTAGGAGTTGGGATTGTGCTTAAAATAGGTGCTTCTACTGGCGGAATGGACATTGTTGCCATGGTATTATCCCGCATGTATGATAAGCCTATTGGTATTTATTTCTTTGTTCTAAATGGTATTATAGTTGTGATGGCTGGTTCCCTTTACAATTTAGAGAATGCCCTTTATACAATCGTGGCCTTGTATGTCTCTACGGTAGTCATTGACAGCTTGCATACAAGACATGAAAAGTTGACTGTTATGATTATTACAGATAAAGCAGAGGCAATTCAGGAAGCCATTTATGAAAAGATGATTAGAGGAATTACTGTGCTACCGGCAAAAGGCGCTTACTCTGGCGAGGAAAGAAAGATGTTATACTTAGTTATTACGAGATATGAATTATATGAATTAGAAAAGATCATTTCAACGATTGATGAAAATGCCTTTACCAATATTGTAGAGACGGTTGACGTCTTTGGCAAGTTCCGTACAGAAGTGATGTAGTCATAGGGGGATTACTAATGAGAAAGTTGATAGTATTCATAAGCTTATTATTCTTGTTTTCCGCTTGTAGTGGTGGAAAGCTAGAGGATTTAAAACATGAAGAGAATAAGGAAACCATTGCTTTTCGTTTAATTGATATTACCCTTGAAGATGACCAAGTAAATATTTCTGGGGAAATGAAATCCTGGGATGGAAGCTTTTATTTCCATGTGTTGTCGGGGGAAGAAATAATTATTGAAGAAAATAAAATTGATACCGGACAGGTGAATTATTGGTGGGAGTTTGAAATTACCTTAAGTAAATCCAAGTTACAATCTTTAACTGGTGAAGTTCCATTTATCGTTCTTTATGGCAAGGATAGCTCAGGAAAAGATATACAACCAAATTATGTACCAATCGATTTAGAATAAAAAGAGGCTGGGGCAAAACTACTTTAAAATAAATAAGAGGTATGATGTCATAAATTTACTTATAAAGCGGAAGAAATCTACGAAGACTCCTGCGGGAATAGCATGAACCGAAAATCCCTGTATCTAGGCGTTTAGC
>Ga0079225_10000728_pt1 | contig 18013 bp, 42 predicted proteins | sample Poulit2012_FD_76344 | JGI IMG/M metagenome (GOLD analysis project Ga0079225, IMG submission 76344) | Agricultural soil microbial communities from Georgia to study Nitrogen management - Poultry litter 2012 | ecosystem: Environmental > Terrestrial > Soil > Agricultural land | place: USA: Georgia... | reverse complement strand
TCCTCCGCGTGTCGCTGTAGTGCCAGTCGTAGCGCAGCGCCGGCTCGATCGCCTGGGAGTGCGTGCGCCCCTCATCGCCCCGACCGTGCCGGTCGCGCCACCCCTCCTCATACGCCAGTCGGAGATTGCGCCGCTCCCTCTCCCTCGCCTCCTCCAGCTCGCGGGTGAGGCGGGCGATCTCGGCGGCGTGCAGGTCCACGCGGATGTACTCGACGCCGGGCCGGTCGTCGTCGCGGTCAGGCAGCGGCCACACATCACCCTCGCACCACAGGCGACCCTCGGGGCTGTAGGGTGCAGGCTCGAGGTAGATCCGGTCGGGGTCTCGCTGCGTCTCACTCGCCATCGCTCTCGCTCCTCTCCAGTCGCTCGGCGAGCTCGGCGGCCCACCGGCGGGCCACCGTCTTGAGCCCGCGATCGGTCACGACTCGGGAGGCCGGTCGGCTCTCCCAGTGGTAGTACATCCGTCCATCCCGGACCGTCTCGAGCCGGATGGTCTGGAACTGGCCGCTCTCAACGTACCCGCTGACCGCGACCGTACCATGTGGCGTGTGGACGGCTCCGTCGAAGAATCCACCAGCGTCGTGCCGGATGGCGCCGCGTGCGCCCCGGACAACCTCGCTCCCCTCGAAGACGCTACTCATCGCTATCGCTCCCGCTGAATCTGGTGCGCGCCGCGTCGTACTCCGCGATCACGTCGAGATAGTGTAGGTACTGGCTCCTGTGCGGATCGGAGAGCGTCCGGAGATACGCCTCGCCCCAGCACGCCTCGCACAAGCCAGCGCTGCGATTGTGCTCCCTCGTCTCGTCGCTCATCTCGCCTCCGTGGTGTGTGGGGTGTGCAGTGCGCTCGTCGTGGAGGTCATGGCGACACCTCCCGCACCGCATCGCGAAGCCGGGCGGCCGCAAGTCGCAAAATCTCAACGTAAGCATCGGCTCCGACCGCCTCTAGTCCGTAGGCGATCTCCTCCAGCGCGCTCGGCACGTCGTCATACATACCGCCATAGCCTTCCGTTATCGCCGCCAGCAGTATCGATACTCGGTTGTCCTCAGCCATTCCTCCCTCCCTTCTCACGCGCCGCTCTCTCGTCTCAGGCATCACTCCACCCCCATCATCTCGTCGTGCAGTTCCTGGCTGCGCTCACCGTCGAGGTAGCGCCGCAGAAGTGGCGCGAATGTCAGCTTGAGCGCCGGCGCCGTGACCGCGTTCGGCGCCAGCAGTAGGTCTAGGTACTGCCAGAGGGCCTCGTCGAAGTGCTCCTTCGCGGCAGTGAAGTCCATCGTCTCCTCACCCATCGCCGCCTCCAGTCTGCGGCATCCCGCCCCGCTCCTCGATCAACTGGCGAACGTACATAGCCGCGTCCAAAACCTCTTGGTACAGATCCACCAGCGCAACGCGTCCATTGTGCGCCCGCAGTGGCTCGCCGTAGTCGTAGAGCGCTCCCCTGTTATGCGGTACGAGGCCGCGTTCAATTGCACGGTCCAAATACCAGCGGGCCTTTCGCAAATCCTCTAATGCATCGCCCTTGCGCCCAGCCCGCGCTAAGTATTTCACCACGTTCCCGAGGTGAAAGCCCAAGTCCCAGGCCTCGATAACCTTGATCGCCTCATACGGATTGTCGGCACCGCCGTAGTGGGACGGATGAGATACTGCATCAGAACTCTTTTCTGCCATGACGGTAGCCCCTCCCCTCGTTATAGGCCATCTTCGCCTCAATCGCGCCGCCAACATCGAGTCCCTTTGCCTCCGCGTCGTCCATGATCCGAATGACCACGTCGGCATACTCCTCTTCTAGATGCGAGAACTCGGGGATCTTTTTCGATGGCGGGTTACCCCTCCTCAACGCCTCTAGGCCCTCGGAGAGTTCGGAGTGTATCAGCGCGATGACGGTTCCATCCTCCCGCGGCCTATCATGCCAGCCTTTTTTGACCGCGTTCTGGTGTACAGCCTTCGCGAGGCGGTTCCATGCGGTCCGAAAGGCGCTCTTCTCCTGTGGCCCCATCACTTCAGCCATTCCCCCCCTCCCTTCTGACGAATTGTCTACGAACGTCAAGGGCTTCCTGCGCCAAAGCCATCCAGCGCCGGAAGTCGCCCTCCGAAAGCTCGTCCAAGATCGCCTCAGCTGAGTCGGCGTAGTCCGTCTCGCCTGCCAAGAGTTGTGAACGCTCCATCGCCACGACCGCGTCAATGATCGCCGGATGAGAGACCTCAATGGTGCTAGCGTACTCGCGAAGCTCCTGGACTCTCTCGTCCGCGACCCTGCGATCGTGCCGCGCGAGGGCACGACGGATATCGGCCGCGACGCGGCGCGTCAAACGATCGGCGCTCTCGACCTCGTGCGTCCAATCCTCTGTCTTACGGCCACAGAGGACAGCGAACTCGAGAGCAGTGAAACCCATCTTGAGCCGGATTTCACGCAGACTGCTCCCAGTCATCACTCCTCCTTGGTTGAAGTTTTTGATGGCAACGCTTCGACCCGGATCTCCACCCGTGGCTCCTTGCGGTCGATGCCTGACCGCTCCCAACTCATTCGGTGGATCTGCGAGTCGTCCGCGTAAACGACGCCGGACATGGAGTCCTCAATCAACTTGACGAGGTTGTTGGGATCCCTGCGCCTTTTGTCCGGCTCGAAAAATGAAAGGTGCAAGGATACAGGGCCGGTGAAGCGAGGGAAGCGAGGACGGTAGCCACGAACCTGGCTGAGAACCAGGATCTCTGCGGCCGCCAACCGGGACCGGTAGGTGTGCGTCAGACGAAGCCGATCCCCGACCCGGTTCACGCGCTGGTTCACCGAGGCCAGAACCTCCCACGGCAGCTTCAGGCTGACCATCGCCGGCTCCGTCACTTTCCTCTTCCCCCCTCTCTCTTACTTACTCTCTAGTATGGTTACTTACCGGTTAAGTCCCAGTCTATCCCAGAGGGAGGTAGACCTGAGCTGGTGGCATAGCCCGCCCCATCCTTGGCGTTTTTCCCGGTTTTCCGGACGTGTCGCCAAGGTCGGGGCAGGCCGAAGAATCGCGCTGTTGCTATCCCGTCGGTCGGTGAGCCGTCGCGTTCGGCGGTACAGTCGAGATCGGGTCGCTGTACCTCGGTGGCTATTTCGCCGCGCCCGCCGCGACGCTGGTCATGCCCTTCCCACCTTTCGCCCCAGGGCTGCCGCTCTGACCAGATTCCGATTGGAACTCCCCAATCCCCCTTGTAGCGGCATGTGAACCGACTGGCGCAAGGCGTTGTGCTATCCCCGTCCCACCAGTCGGGCTGAATGTTTCGGAGGTGTCAAGATTGCCCCTCCCTCCAACTTTTGCTATCTTACGGTAACATGATACTAACCCTACGTCAACCCCTAGATTGCGATTTAGCGTAAATACCATGGATTTCAAGACAGCTACAACTCGCCTTATGTGGGCAAATTATCGGGCAGTTGATATTGCCGAGGCATTAGGCGTATCGGCTAACTTGGTCTTGCGCGCTCGTATGACGGGGCCACAACACCGAAACCCGCCGAAGGGGTGGGAGGCCAAGCTCAAAGAATTAGCCCTGGCTCGTGCGCGTGAGCTCGAGGAGTTTGCTGAGAGTCTTTAATCTTCTCCCGCGCTTGCCATTCCTCGCTCAATTGCCGCCATACATCACGCAGGGCGATCCCAGTATTCACGACCTCCCGTCGGGCCCCGCGTCCATGCTCTAGTTTCCAGACCGCAGAGAGTAGGGCGCGGGCCGGCCTCTCCACCCGCTCCCATGCCTCGTCCCACTCCCCGATCCCCTGTGGGACCTCGTTCGATATCGTCTCGACCAGCCGAGCGATCACCTTTTTGGTCCAATCGTCGCTCATGATCCTGTGCCCCTCGCCATCTTCACGGCCCTCATCACAGCACGCGAAATCTCGGCATCAACAGCGCGTCTGATCTGCGTGATCCTGCCTGGTATGTTCTCGTCGCCCTCTTGGGTTCGGGCTTCGATCCGTTCGTTTCGTAGGTCGAGCCAGTCGGTGCCCGCCATCTCGTCAGGGACCGCAACACCGCACCCGAGGATATCCGCCGCCTTTTGGGCGTAGACGATCCCAGGGTTCTCGCCGATGCGTTCCTCTGTCTCGTGGTCATTATCGGCCGCCACACAGACCAACCCTCTACGTGGGATCCCTCGCGCGACACGCGGCATATTGCCCGCGTTGAACGCGACGACGATCTTTGTGTTTGGGACGGCCGCAAAGATCGCAAGGCCTGTCGCTAGGCCCTCACAGAGCACCGTAATTGGCGCAGAACGGCGATTGATCGTGTAGAGCGCGCCTGAGGTAGGGGCGCCGGCCCAAAAGCGCTTGGAGCCGTCTGGCGCGATTCGCTGGATACTCTGGACCCTGCCGTCCCTGAGCATGGGCACGACTAGCCAGCCCTGGTCATCGATACGGAGCCCTCTGCACCCGCTCATGTCGAGGCCCTTACCATCGAGGTACGGGTGTCCGCCCATAAGTGGCTTACAGCGTTCATAGAACTCTTGTGCTTCCGCGATCGATCGACGGCGTGCGGCCTGCGCTTCCTGCCGGCGTCGTCTAAGTTCGGCCGGATCAAATTCCGGAAGCGCGGTATCCTTGCCAGCGCGCCACTCGACCACCTCTTGGTGGACCGCCCAGTTCTGGCCCCAGCCGAATCGGCCGTCATAGGCGAGCCAATAGGCACCATTCCAGCTACGCGGCTTGTCGTCGGTCGGGCATCGCCTTACTTGCTCGTCGGGCACGATATTCCGAGGCCGGAGCCCGAGTGATCGAAGAAATGTCTCGAATTCGTTCATGCCGCGTTCCCTCCTCTCGCCTTCAGGAACGCGATCAGCCTCGATCGGACCCAGCGTCGGAGTTCAGGTGTTGGCGGGGCTGGTTCCTTTCGTAGTCCGTTCGGCCAGGCCTTATACCGGGATCGGTATTGATGCGCCGCCCAACCTTCTTGATAGCCGCGTTCGATCGCGATATATAGGAGTCCTGAATAGACCGCTTGGCGGTCATCCTCGGAGCCGGCAGGCAAGCCAGTCAGCTCATTGAGTTCGCCGGCAACGTGCTCGACGTTGCTACGTTTCGGGTACTCGTAGCCGCACATCGGACACATCGGCGCGGGGTCGTGCACGTGCGCGCATTCGCGGCACTTCATCGGCTCGCGCTCCTTCTTCTTTCGCTCCTTCTTCTTCCGATCCTTTGGCCGGCCCATATCGAGTTCGGTAACGCCGTACTCGAAGAAATCGTTCATCTGGTCCCAGAATCGGACGCAGTTGCCGGCGTGATCGAGGACGATACACTCTTTCTCCGGATTGTCCGGATCACGACGAAGTCCACGCCCGAGAATCTGGATATGTTCGGCAAGGCTGGCGCGGAGCGGGCGCGCCATGATTACGACTTCGACGCTCGGGTTATCGAACCCCTTCGCGAGTGCGGCGACCGAGATGAGCCCGCGCAGGTGACTGTCCGGCTCTTGAAAGTCCTCGATCATACCTGCGCGCTCTTCGTCGCTCGTCCGGTAGGTATAGAGACCGCAGACGATACCTGCTTCAAGGAACTGACGCTGCAATTCCTCACAATGTGCGACGTTCACGCCGAACGCGATGAACTTCTTTCCTTCGCCGTGCCGCAAGTATTCGGTCACGATATCGCCGATGATCGGCATAGCTCGCTTTGCGGTCTCGCCTTCGGCCCATTCGCCTCGGTTGACCTTGACTCCCGTCATATCGGGTTCAGAGGCCGCAAAGATACGGTAAGGCGCAAGATAACCGTCCGAAATAAGCTGGTTCGTCGTCCGAACGGTTACGACCGCGTCATATATCTTGCCGAGCCCACGGGTGAAGGGTGTCGCTGTAAGGCCGATCGTGATCGTGTCTCGCTTGCTGATCCGGTCCGTCGTCGTTTTGTACATACTGTGCGCCTCGTCGACGATGATCAGGTCTGCGTCCGGCCATCGTGATCGGCGCTGGCGTGTTTGTGGGGTCGCGATCTGGATCTGCTCATGAGGTCGCCAGCGCCAATGATTCCCCTGGATCACGCCGTGTGGGATACCGTACCGATCGAAGACCGCACTGGTTTGGTCGATCAGGTTGACTCGGTCCGCCACGAAGATGGCGCGCTTGCCCTTTTCGAACGATTCGCGGATCAAGTAAGATGCGACGACTGTTTTTCCTGATCCTGTCGGGGCCGCAAGTATTTGGTTCCTCACGCCGCGTCGGATATTTTCGCGCATCGCTTCGACCGCGTTTTCCTGCCACTCGTAGAGATCGATCGTTTCGGGGTCTGACTGTTCTTCGAAGAAACCGGGTTCTCTCATAACAGCAATCCTTGGATGGTTGGGACAATCTCGTCATCGCGGCGAACACCTAGTAGTTCCTTGACCTGCATCAGTAGTTGCAGGGCTCGTCTCCCGTGCCGCGCCTGCTCTTTCGCGGTGGCGCTTTCCGTCAGGAGTCCCTGAATCCGGCCCTCGAGGCTGAATATCTTTTGGTTCAACCGCTGGATCTCTTGAGCTGAATCGTCGCGCTGTAGTGACTCTAGCGTTCGGTGGAGTTGTTGGATTTCGCGATCGGCGTCCTCAAGTTCCTGTAGCAGCGCGGCTTGCTCTGATGCATATTGCTCGTCAGTAATATGTGACACGCGTGTCACACTCTGCCCTGATGCCGTCGCGGGCTCGCTCTTTGTCCACTCCTCTTCGTGACGCCTCTCTCGGTGTTTTTCGACGACGGATTGCACCACCGCCTTGGGCTCCTCGCCGGACTCGACGCGCTCGCGTATTTCATTGGTGACTGCGGGGAGATCGGGTTTGACCGCCTCAACATCTCGGTGGCTGACGTGTGACACGCGTGTCACACTCTGCCCTGATGCCGCCGCGAGTTCGCGAATCACGATACCTTGGTCGATCAGCCGATAGGAATGCCGTCGCGATATGCTGAACTCGCCTTCGACGTATCCGGCCCAATCGCGATATCCGAGCACCTGCCATGCCTTGCCTTCGTATGCTCGGAGCAGAAGTGACCAAAGCTCCTCGGTCGTCGCCTTGATCTGGTTTGTTATCTGCCGAGCCTCGTCCAGTGTCATTGCTGGCACGATCGTGCTGGACGAAACTTCCTGCTCATGTATGATCATCCTTGTTGCTCCTGTCTGTGTAGGTTGTTTGACGCCAGCCAGCGATCGAACTCTTGGGCGAATTCTCCGATCAATAGCCCATGATAGCCGGTCTCTGCGCGCCATTCATTGATCTGGGCGCGGATCCAGTTGATGTACCCTACATTATGCGCCTCTGCCCTCGCCATCTCTTCCGGCGTGCGTCCATGGGCTATTGCGTATTGTGTATATCGGGTAGCGTATTGGCTCATGCTACGATCCTTTCTAGTACCTCATCCCGCACGATCAATTCAGGAACGTTCGCTCGAGCCAGCGCCATCGAGCATTGCGGCGATACAGAGTTGCCGACCATCCTAACTTGCTCGGTCTTGGTGAGGCGCTTCCCATCAACTCCTCGGTCGATGATGTAGCTGTCTGGGAACCCCTGCGCGCGATAGAGTTCGCGAGGCTGGAGCATGCGCATGGCTATGTCGGTGATCACATAGTTCTGACCATCTACGGTCACCGTGACGAGACCGAAGCGGTCGTGGGTAGGTATTGTATGGATTGGTCCGTTGAGCGTCTGCCCCACGCCCTGCCCGTAGTATTTTTGCATGAATGCATAGACGAGCGATTGGTGTGACCCGGTATTCAGTACCGTGGACATCGGCTCATCCAGCGACCGGCCTGCGCCGTTGTAGAATCCGCCGTTGTTCTGTGCGAGGAACGCCACGGCAAAGCCCCGGCGGTTCTGCCCAGGCGTCACATCGACGATGAACGGCTCATCGGCCTCCACGACGTAGCGCATGACGCCCCGTGCGATCCGCCTCATCGTTGCCTCTGCGAGCGGCCGCCTCGGTGTCCCTATATCGTGCCCCGCCGCCCTCATCGAGCGCCCCCATGCCCGCGCCTCCTCGGGGCTGGCGAAGATCGAGAGCATCGGGATCGACCAGTCGATGCACTCTGCGGCGGTGCGGTATGGGTTTCGGGCACCCGGTCCGTGCGTAGGCTCTGGCCATACGATCGGCTCCCCGTCGCACCGTGCAATCACGAACAGGCGCTTCCTGATCGTTGGCGCTCCGTAGTCGCAGGCCCGAAGCTCCCGCCACTCGACCTGATAGCCGAGATCTTCAAGGCTTCGGACCCAGCGACGAAAGGTTTTCCCCCGTCGCTTGGGACATGGGCAGAGTGCGTCAGCCGGCCCGATGAGTGGACCCCAATCAATGAACTCCTCTACATTTTCCAGCATGATCACTCGTGGTCGGACTTGCCCAGCCCATCTCTTCACGATCCACGCGAGGGAGCGGACTCTTCGGCCCTCGTCTCTCATCGGCTTTCCGCCCCGCGCCTTTGAATAGAACGTGCAATCTGGGGAGGCCCAAAGGAGGCCGACTGGCCTTCCACGAGTCACCTTTTTCGGGCACACCTCAAACACGTCCGCAATCTCGTGAAAGGTTTGCGGATGATTGATTTCGTGCATCGCGATCGCTGCTGGATCATGATTGACCGCTATATCCACAGGTCGACCTAGGCCCATCTCGATCCCGACACTGGCACCACCGCCGCCAGCAAAAAGGTCTACGATCAATTCGCCGTGGAGATCTAGTAGCATCTGCGGATATATCATCCCTCGCCCCTCTCCTCTTCGGCGTAGTGGTAGATCATTGCTCGATGGATTGCGTGGATCCTGCGACGCGCTTCTTCAGTGTATTGATGACCGCTGAAGCTTTCGGGATCGATCATGATTTCACGCATCGCGTCAGTCAGCTCCTCGATCGTGAATCGGTCGTAGAGCCGCACATCGTCACTCATGCTTTGTCTCCATGCTTCCTCCATAGCTTCTTGGCGATCTCGGCGAGATCGACGTTGAATCGCTCCGCGAAAGTGTTCCTGCCGATACTGTGGTATCGGTCATGGCACTGTCGACAGAGTGGCACCAGGTCTCGTTTACTCCCGCCTGCGTTCCGGCTTCTGACGTGGTGAGGATCGGAGGGGCCGGGACGCCAGCAAACACAGCAGGCGAGCGAACGTATGATGTCCGCATAACCGCCGTACTGGTGTTCGTATAGCCATCTCCTGCGTTCCGGGTTGACGGCTCGAAGTGGCGTCTTTCTGCGGATCGGCGTCTTGGAGCGGAGATATTTCCTGCGTCGCATCACACCTCCTTATTGCCCTTCGCCAATCGGCCATCGAGGCCGGAGATATCGGTCGTTCCACATGCGCTCGCCGACCTTCTGGCGCTTGCGTCGTACCCGTGTTCGCTCGCGTCGAAGAAGCTTTTTCGGGTCATTGATCAGTTCGTCGGTCAGCTCCGGGAGTGGCGTTTCCCCGTTAAGACACGGCTCACAAAGACGGTGACGCGTATGCTGATCGGCATCGAAAACCTTGCCGCAGTCCATACACGGCATCTTTTTGAAGTGGCGGTTGCCAGACCCACGGACCCACCCGCGCTCGCGAAGGGCTCGGCTGATCTGCGATTCAGGGACACGGAATAACTGCGACAGCTTTTTGAGTCCAAGGTGTCGATTGCGATAGATGTAGTCATCACTCACATGATCCAACATCACATCCTCCCTAGTAGAGTCGGAGCGGCATCAGGACATACATCGTTGCGAGGTCACCGACTGGTGTAATCACCGCGGGTCTTTCGGGCTGGCTCATCTCGATACGAACCTCATCCGTCGCGATGATCGACAGCACTTCCGCCATGTACTCGCCATTGAACCCGATCGTGATTCCAGGCCCGTCGAGCGCGCACTCAACGGTCTCGTTCGACGATCCGAGGTCCGAGGTCTCGGCTGACAGCTTGACCTCGTCGTACTCCCAATGGAAATATACGCGGCGTGAGTTCCTGGGCGCGACCACCAGCGCCCGCTTGACTGCGCCCAGAAACTCCTTTCGGTCGATCGTCGCAGTAATCGGGTGCTCTGTCGGAATCACCTGCTCATAGTTCGGATACGGACCCTCGATCAGCCGGGTATAGAGTGTCAGGTAGTTTCCAGCCACCACGATGTCATCTTTACTAGCCGCGACTCTGACTGTGCCGTGGTAGTTTTTGAAGATCCGCTCGATAAGCCCCAGCCCGGTCCGGTGCACGATCACGCCCTCCTCTGGCCAGCTTGCTGGTGCGTCCGGCCCATAAGCTGACGCTAGTCGGTGTCCATTCGTCGCGACGGCTCGGATACGGTTGTCTTTCACATGGAGGAGCCCGCCGTTTAAGATCAATCGAGTCTGCTCATCTGATGCGGCGAACAGAGTCTTCCCGATGAGTGCGTTCAGGTCGGCCATATCGAACTCGACGGCCTCTTCGAGATCGATCGTGGGCGGCCGGCGAAAGTCTTCGGCCTCGCCGATTGGCAGGCTTGCTATCGACCGGCCGCTTTGGACGACGAGTTTGTGGCCGTCGCGCTCCAGGGTGACGGGTCCATCTGGCAGGGTCCGAACCAACTCGTACAAGGTCCGCGCTGGTGTGCACAACGCGCCTGGCCTTTCCGTGTCGGCTGACGATTTGATGATCAACATGTGATCGCCATCGCTGCCGGACAGCGTGATGTAGCCCTCCCCTGTCTCGATCTTGACCATCTCATAAATCGGGATGGGCCCGCGTGATGGCACGACCGATATGATCTGTCCTAGTGCGCCCTGTAGGGCGGCACGCGGTGCGTAGACCTTCATACTGTATCTCCTTCGTTAGTGTGGTGGTTAAAATGGCAGGTCGCTGTCATCCTCGAACGGGTTGCTTGGCGCCGAAGTAGGCGCAGGTGCGCGGGGAGCGCGGTCATTAGTGCCGCCGAGCAGAAGGATCTCCTGCGCCTGGATGTCGGTCCAATACCGAGTAACGCCGTCGTGTTCGGTCTGGCTATACTCGATCCGGCCCTCGACGTATATGCGATCGCCCTTGGCGACGTACTGCTCTACGATGTCTGCCAGGCGGCCCCAGAAGGTGACACGGTGCCACTCGGTCTTTTCTTGGTCCTGCCCTGACTGGGTTGTCCAGCTCCGGGTCGTCGCGAGGCTGATCTTGGCGACCTTCGTCCCGCTCTGTGTATGCCTGACTTCGGGGTCGGATCCGGCGCGGCCAACGAGTATGACCTTATTGATAGAACGGCTCATTTTTTCTCCTAGTCCATTTTGAGTTCTTGGCCAGCGAAGTAGATCGCGGCCTTCATGAGTTCGGCGGCCTTTAGTGCGACTTGCCGTTTGCCTTCCAGCCCTTCGATGTCGGCCTCGACCTGCGCTAGCTCGGCCTCGAGCTGATACATCCGCTCACGCCGTTCGTGCTGATTGGCGAGCCATGATGTGTAGGCTGGATGTGACTTCGCGTAGTTTTTTAGATAGCCCTCTGTGACCTTTTGGTCTTCGTCTATCAACTCTTGGCGGCGTGCTTCTGCCATCTGCGCCAGAAGCACCTTTCGTTCGTGGTTATAGTTGGAGTTCTCGAACCCGAAGAATTGAGCACGATAGCCGGCCAACTCGCCACGTATCCTTGCCGCCTCACGTTTGAGCGTATGGATCTGCTCATTCGCTTCATGCAGGCTGCGGAGCGGGCGCAGAACATCGCGCCCGGTCACCACCTGCAGCCGGTCAAAGATCGCGGGTTCGCTCATGCCGCCTCCTGACCGCGCTTCTCTATTCTAGCAGTGAGACGAGCCAAGGCTTGGAGGGCCTGTAGTTGAGTAATGTTGCCCTTGTTGGCCTGTAGCCAATTTTGCACGCCCTGTCGCTCCTCTTCGGTGATTAGGTCGTGGTGCATGGCCTGCGCGATCTCGTTGAGTTGGCCATCGCTCGCGAGTTGTGCGTTTTGTGCTGCACGCCGCGGCGACTGGCCCTCGCCTCGACCGGCCGCTCTCTCGCCATCGTCATCTTCTTGCGCGATCCCACATGCAGCGGCGAGAGAGTATCGACGCAGGTAGGTGATCGCGCTGCCGATGCCCTGTGGATCGGTCTTCACCGGAACGGCAGAACATATCGTCGATATCCACTGGCCCGACGTATGGAGAATCATTGTTTCGAGCGAGACGACGCCGTCAGAGAATGATGGCGATTGCACGACGGACAGCCCGTGCTTGGTGAGGACGGGCCGCGTCGTGTTGACGATCTCCGCAAGATCAGCGTACTGGCTACGGAAATGCGGGTTCGTCGCATTTTTCAGCGCGTTCTCCATCTCGCCTTGTGCTTGCACCAGCGCCGGCGCGATCTTGTCTAGGTTCTCCGAAGTTTTCATCTTCCCACCTCCTGGTAGTAGTCGAATTGTGGCATCTCTATTGGTCCCCAACCGCTGTCGTGCCCCGTCGAGATGTAGTGGAGTATGTCACCGTGCGATACCGACCAACACGAGGCCGGTCCCTGCTCCGTTAGCCGAAGACTCGCCAGTACTAGAGCGCGCTCATTCTCGATCTGTGCGTCCAACCTGTCGAGCCATTGACGGAGCAGGACGATTGCGGCGCCAATAGGTGCGCCGACCAGGATACCGATCATGATCACGATACCCTCCTATACGTTTCGGCGGTTGTCCCGTCGAGGAGGATTATCGGTGTCCCTTCGCCGTCGCGGAGCACGACACCTTCAGCGCGCTCGACCTTGTTTCGGGCGATCCAGATCAGGAATCCGGTACCGCCAGTAATGATGAGCAGTGCAATGAGTGCGATCATGATTCCTCCTTGAGTAACGCGGCTCCTTCGTCTGTCAGCCGTTTCAGATATATACCGGCCCAATTCTCGTCTATAGCGGCGTATCGCAGTTCGAGCGAGCAATTGGCATATCGTATCCGGCATTCTGTGCAGTAGATGAGATCGTTGCCGTCTTCGTACATGCCGCGCCATACGCCGGTGCAACGATCGTGGTGGTGCGCAAGTATCTCACTCATCGTCCACCCCCAGACTTGATGACGCTTCGCCGGCGATCAGCCGAGCCATTGATCGCCGCCTGTGCGCGTAGACCCCGAATGTGATGAGCCCTGCGAGGACCGCGGAGCCGCCCACGATGATGGCGATCAGCGGCAAGAGGAAGGAAAGCGGATGGGATCTAGTCATCGTTGTCCTCCACGGTCGGTGTGACGTAATATCTGACCGTGGCTGGCACGAGTTCGCAGCCGGGAGGGATCTCGCCAGTCGCCTGCATGTATTCTCTTAGCGACGTAACATTGATTCTCTCCGTCACGCGGACCTTGTCCTTCAGCAGCTCCGAGGACTTGGCGAACTCTAACGCCTTGTCCGCGTCGACGATCTCGACGGTCGCAGGTCTGGCACGACCGCCGATCTTACCGCCCGGCAGACTGACCGTTTTCTGGCCATGTTCTATGTAGCGGACCATAGCTTCGTGTTCGAGAAGATGGCGGAGATATTCCGCTTGGCTGTTGAGCGGTCGATTCACGCTATGCAGCCACTCGTTGATCTTCTCGATCTGGCGGTCCGCGACTGCCTCATTGTGGTCGATTTTTCGCTGGATCGCGGCCAACGCTCGAAGCCGTGAATCGATCCAGAGATCGCGATCAACTGGGTTATCGGGAATCGGTGCCTCGTGCTCCGATTCGTCTGCGCTGATCCATTCTTCGAAATCCGTCATATCATTCCTCCTCGTAACAACGCTGGCATAGCAGTGTCCTGCACCCCGCCAGCCGATAGATGGCATGCTCGTCCACGCACCCCTCGCAACGGTGTAACCCGTCAGCGCACGAACGGCATGGCTCCACGACCACGACGCTGTGGCCGAACCGCAGTTCCCCGGTCCCGCCGCAGTCGCATTCGTGAACCTCCCACCCGTCCTCGGAGAACTCGTCTGGCCCCTCGAAGACGGGTGTGAGCGACGCGTGGTATCGTATTTGCGCAATCATATGGTTAGCGAACTCTGTTTTGGGGGGATGATGCGACCGGTATATCTGACCCGCCCGTTATTGAGCCAGACGATCAGCGCCGATCGCTTTGTGAGGCGGCCGACCGCGAAGACGCGTCTCATTCGATGCCTCCGTACAACAGATCGCAGTGGCGACGCTTCAGGGCGTGGAGTTCGGCCCGCAACTCTTCCCCTTTTTCGGCCCATCGCGTTCGCTCCGGCTCATCGGCATCGTATGTCGGAGCGGCGGTACGGTGCGACGCGAGTTGGCGCTCGACCTCCTGTATCTGTGCTGACAACTCGGCCAGCTGATGAGAGCGACGCGTCATACGTCCTCCCGATCGTGAGCCGCAAGCGCCGATTCGTAGAAGTCCATGACGATCTTCGCGACGCAGTGGGTGCAGTCGCGATTGCACTTTGCCGGATCTTCGCAAGGCTGGAGGTAACGGAACATGTCCCAGAATGTGAAGAGGACCTGATCCGATGGGACACTCGCGGCGAGTTTGGGGAGCGGCGCGGCGGACAACGAGAGAAATTGGTGTCCGTTCACGCACTGGAAGGGGAGACGCCCGTCGGGCGTGGCAGGCATACCGACGACGCCACCAATCGAGTCGATCTCGCTCGTCGGATCGACCTTGATCGGCTTGCCAGCGCGGCTGATATGCGTGACCGCGACCAGCGTGCGCTGGACCTGCCAGGTGTAGACCGCGGTAGTGCGGCACACTGGGCACTCAATGAGTGGGGTTTCCCTCGTGTTCTTGAGGCTCATCTTGACCTCCGGGATATAGGTAGCTATATTGGAGGCGAATCAGGTACTATCTCGCCTGATGCCTCCTTGGTTGGGCCGCCCGGTGACGTTCGCGTTGCCGGGCGGGTTTTTTTATGCCACGCGCTCCCGAAATCGCTCGTAGAGCGCGACCACCTGCGCAAGCGACCGCTCGCGGAGGAGGTGGGACACGGGCACGTCGAGCGCCTCCGCGATCAGCTCCGCCGCCACCTTCTCCGACGGCGTCAGCTGGGTCGTCAGGCGCTCCGATTTCAACTCTCTTTCCTTCATATTCCCTCCCGCTTCGGAGTTGCTGGTCGACGTTTACGAAGATACGCAATTGCCGATATCGCGTCAAGCCCCAGATTACGGAGGTGCGTAAGTGTCTGATCTGAATAGGTTTGGTCGACGACTGCGCCAGATGATCCATACACGAGGCATGCCCCAAAAGGATTTGGCGCGAGCGATTCGTGTACGCGACGCGACGATCAGCGAATGGGTAAGTGGGCGGGTGTTCCCGCAGGCACGTCAGCTAATTGCGATCTCGCGCACTCTCGATGTCTCAATCGATTGGCTCCTCACGGGTCGGGAACCGTCGGTCGAAGCGCATCTAGTCGAGGTCCGGAACGGTCTCCTGCGCCTCGCCTGGCGCCTCACTCGCGACTATTCGTTACCCGACCTTGATCTTACAAAACTCGCAGTCGAGGCCGCCCAAGAGGCATCGGAGGCGATCCCCCCTGCGGAGCGACGCGACGTAGCTGATCAATGACGTAGTCGAGCGTTTCCTGATCGAGTAACTGGACGAGCGAGCCGGGGTAGATCGGATCGCTCGGGCGCGAGACGAGGTAGTCTCCTCTGCGCGCGCAGACCTCGGGCAGATCGATCAGTAGCCGGACCGGCTGCACAACACCCTCCATATTACCTCCGCCACGGTACGGGGTCATAATCGGCGGCACCAGAGCCGCCGCGGAACGCGATCATATAGGTAGGATCGTCGGTAGGCGCCCCCAAGATATACGAATTTCAGATAAACGCAACTTTCTTGGATTTACCCCTTGACAGCATGAACAGTGTGCATTATATTATGTGTAGTTTGAGAGAGCAACCCAACCCGAGGAGGCGAAAATGCTGGCACCACTTCCGTTCCCGACCCTTTCTGCGATCATTTGGTTCCTCATCGAGCGCGGCTACGAGGACGCTCTTCTGCGCGACCAGCGTGGGAGGACCGAGACCGTCGGCAACTGGCTCCGTCGGACTGGCGAGCCGCGCAGCTTCGGCCTTTGGCACCTCACGGTCGGGACTGACGGTCTCGCCATCGTCGGCCCGAACAGCGAAATAATTCGTCAGGCTTAGCCCTTGACAAGTTGCACAGAGTTCATTATATTGATAGCAGAGATTGAAACTCAACTCAACCAACCCGAGGAGGAAAAAATGAACAACGCACCAACCCCCAAGCAGATCGCCTACATCATGGATCTCATCGATGGCAGGCACGAGTCCGACGCCTTCCGCGCGATCGCGGAGACGATGGGCTGCTCGACGACCGCAGCGATGCGTCGGGCGACCCGGCGGGACGCCAGCCGGACGATCAGCCGCCTGCTCGACAGCTAATCACCACGCGGGCCGGGCACACCACCCGGCCCGATACCAACCACCAAGGAGGAAAAAAATGGCTATTCTCGTTTCCGCGCTCGAGGTCCGCTTTTACGGCCGTCCCGACGACCTGGCCCGTTGGGCAAAAGTAGTGATCGAGACCACGGGCCAGACGCCTTCGCCGGTCCAGGAGGGCGGGGAGCATTATGTCGAGGTATTCCTGACCTCGGAGCACCAGGAGGCTCTGGCGCCAGTACGCCAGAGCGCACCCTGGTCAGAGATTATCGAGTACGAGGAAGGGTACTACGGTATCACTTCCATCGCAGGGGGAACCGATGTGTAACTTTTTCAGCACCGAATCGGCGATCTACTACGTGGCCGACTCGGGGAAGGTCTATCTCGTGACCGCGGCCTATGGCGCCGTGGCCCCACGAGAGGTCGCGGCCCTACCGAGTGGCGCGACGCCGCTGGCACTCGATCCCATGGATCAGGACTACTGGCGCCAGCGGGTTGTCGAGTTGAACGACAATGGAGCACAATAATGACGAGGAATAATACAAAGCCGACTTCCGGTCCCGAGTTTCGGGATCGGATCGTTCGCCTTTACCAGCACCACCCAGACGGCGGCGACGAGAGTACAGTGGTAGCCGCCGTAGCCTGGCTAGCTGGTCGACTACGCTATACCCCGCGTGCGATCTTTTATTGGATCGCTGGGGAACGCGCGCTGAACCCCGCGGCCGAGCAGCTGATCGAGTTGCTCGAGGCCGAGGCGGGGCTCATCACCACTGAGGGCCGGGCACACCACCCGGCCCGTCACTGAACGGAGATGACGACAATGACAAATGAACTCAATGCTATCCTGTCTAGGAGTTTCCGCTTCCGCGACCTGGACACCGCGCGCCGATTCCGCGATCACACCGCCACAGAGGTACGGCTACTCGTGCACGGGTGCGACGGCTACCTGTGGGCAGTGCTGCCAGCCGACGCCGCACGGCTGGAGCGCGCCGGGTATGAGGTGACGAAGTGACCGGCGCCGAACTCGCGGCCCGTATCGAGCGAGCATACCGCGCGCACCCGACCGGACTCCCGGCCCGTGGCGTCCGACCCGGCCCAGAGGGGCGCGGTATCGAGTGGTTCGCCGGTCGCGTCCACCGCAACCCGCGCACAGTCCGAAACTGGATCCGAGGCGACGCCCCGACCGACCCGCTAGCCCTGGACGCGCTCGCCACGCTAGAGCGAGAGGCCGGGATCGACCCCGAAAAGAATCTTTGACACACCCCTTGACACCGGAATCGGATTCCGCTATTATATAGGTAAGAGACAGAGAGACACCACACACCACGGAGGCAGAGATGACACGCTACACAACGATTCGGCTGAGCGAGATCGCGGACCACGTGGCCGACATGGTCGAGGGGGCGGATGCACTCCGGCCTGGCGATGAGCCTGCGGCTGTGATCGTGGAGGTCGATGGCGATCGAATCATTGAGATCGTGGACGGGTACCACCGCACCGCGGGGTATGTGGCGTGGGCATGCGAGATGGGGATGGACCTGGCGGAGGTCGAAATCCGCGTGGTCGCATCAGATGACGAGGACCTAATCGCGCCCGCAGCCGAGCCGGGCTGGCAGCAGGACGAGGCACTGGCCGCGATCTACGCGGCGGCACACTGACCACCATACCACGGAGAGACTACCATGCGACCGATCAACAGCAGCTACGACCGCGCGGCGATCCAGGCCGCCACCGCCGGGCAGAGAGC
>Ga0079225_10000727_pt1 | contig 18041 bp, 17 predicted proteins | sample Poulit2012_FD_76344 | JGI IMG/M metagenome (GOLD analysis project Ga0079225, IMG submission 76344) | Agricultural soil microbial communities from Georgia to study Nitrogen management - Poultry litter 2012 | ecosystem: Environmental > Terrestrial > Soil > Agricultural land | place: USA: Georgia... | reverse complement strand
TCAGTAGGAGCCTCCGCTATGTAAGTTGAATCGCTTTTGCTCGTAAATTTACCTAGAAAAGGATACTCCAAAGTAACTTACTTAATAAAACAAGATGGCGCTTGGTTTAAAGCAGTTTTCAAATGCAAAAGTTTAATAAAACGCCCTTCCCCATGCAAGCATAAAATTAAAAACGGTACTCAGTTTAACTGAATACCATTATGTTATGCACTAAGTTTTGCCTCAATCGCTTTTTATGTTCAATTACTGAAGGGCTAATGTATAAGAGTATGAAAAGCCTATCCTAAGTTGTTTATTTTGAGTTAGAAATCGTCACTCGTTTCTTCCTAGTTGTGCTTACAATAAATAAAAACAAGCCAGAAATAATAATCGTACCTCCAAGCCACTGGGCTGGGGTTACACCTTCACCTAAAATAATATAAGCTAAAGCTGTTGCTCCAATTGGTTCGAAAACAATTGCCATTGAAATCGTTGCACTACTAAGCCAACGTAAAGCCCAGTTAAATAAAGTATGACCTAAAAAGGTCGGGATTATAGCGAGCAAAATAAACCAAAGCCAATGATCTAGAGCATACCCGGTAAAATCGTTACGTAATAAGAGATTATATATTAACAACGTGATTGCACTAATGCTGTAAACGATGAAGGTATAAGTCATTAAAGATAATCTACGGCGCAACCGTTGGCCGAGTAGAAAGTAAGCTGTTACTGTAACTGCACCAAGTAAAGCGAGAATATCTCCAAGAAGGGCAAGACCACTTATTTGGAAATCTCCCCAACCGATAATAACACTTCCAATAATTGTGATTAACATACTTATAATTGCTGCGAGAGAGAAACGTTCCCCAAAGAAAAAGTACGTTCCGATAAAAGCGAAAATCGGTTGTAATGTAACAAGAACGACAGAACTCGCAACGGACGTATAATTTAATGATTCAAACCAAAGAATAAAATGCAAAGCTAAAAACACGCCGGATATGGATGTTAAAATCCAATCACGACGCGTTACTACTTTTAATTCTTCACGATACTTCCATAAAATTGATGGAAGCATAAATAACACCGCAAAAGCTAAACGATAATAGGCGATAATTCCCGCCGGAGCGTCGGAAGCTAATTTTACAAAAATCGCTGAAGTTGAAACAGCAATCACACCAATGATGACTGCAATATAAGGGTTAAAGGATGGAAATCGCAACGTCATATCTCCTTTGCATTACACTATGTCCATTATAAACAGGATTGAATACTTTTAACAGAAAAGTATACTTTCACAATCGAAAGATACCAATATTTTTATATTGCGAAAAGATTGCTTAAAGTTCAAGTTTATATGGAATGGTGTATAAACTTTGTGATATACTATATTCCTAAATAGATACACATATCGTAATGGAAAATTGAACGTTCTTTTATTTTGTTAATGAAGATGCGATTTTAAAACGATAGATGAGTCAAAGAGGCTCTAGTGAATTTATTAATTTTTAGAAAGTTAAGGAGAAAAGAATGACAAGATTTAATGAATTACAACTGTCAGTAGAAGTGTTAAGAGCATTAGAAGAAATGGGATTTGAAGAAGCTACTCCAATCCAAGCAGAGACGATTCCGTACGGACTAAAAGGTCAGGATATGATTGGTCAAGCACAAACCGGAACAGGAAAAACAGCGGCTTTCGGTATTCCAATGATCGAGCGCTTTACAAATGAAAAACGTGCAGTTCAAGGACTCGTGATCGCACCGACCCGAGAATTGGCAATCCAAGTCGCTGCTGAGATTAATCGACTCGGTCGTTTTAAGCAAATTCGAGCCTTGGCAATTTTCGGTGGTCAAGAAATGGGTAGGCAAATTCGCGCGTTAAAAGATCGACCACAAATTGTCGTTGCAACTCCAGGACGTCTATTAGACCATTTAAAACGTCGAACGATTCGCCTACACGATATTCAAACCGTTGTGTTAGATGAAGCAGATGAAATGTTAAACATGGGTTTTATCGACGATATAAAAGAAATTTTACGACTCGTACCCGAACAACGACAGACGTTACTTTTTTCAGCAACGATGCCAAAGGAAATCCGAGAAATAGCAACGACGCTTATGAAACAACCGATTGAAGTAAAAATAAAAGCAAAAGAAATGACGGTAAAAAATATCGACCAATATTTTATGGAAGTACCAGAAAGACAAAAGTTCGATACATTAACGAACCATCTCGATCTCCATTCCCCAAAGTTAGCAATTGTCTTTGCAAGAACGAAAAAACGGGTCGATGAAATTACCGCTGGACTTCAAGTTCGCGGGTTTCGAGCAGAAGGGATTCACGGTGACCTAACTCAAGGAAAACGGACAAGTGTATTGAGAAAATTTAAAGACGAACGGATTGAAATTTTAGTTGCGACGGATGTTGCTGCCCGAGGTCTTGATATTTCTGGTGTCACTCATGTGTATAATTTTGATATTCCACAGGACCCAGAAAGTTACGTCCACCGAATCGGTCGAACCGGACGAGCTGGTCGCACAGGAGTAGCGATCTCTTTTGTTACTCCGAGGGAAATACCGCATTTACGTTTAATTGAAAATGTAACGAAAAGTAAAATGAAGCGGACGATTCCACCAACGCCAAAAGAGGCGGAGCGCGGGATGCAACAAGCTGCTGCCGAGCAACTTGTGAAAGTTTTAAAAAAAGAAAACTTAGGAGACTTTAAAGAGACGGCAACAGAACTGTTAGAAGAACACGACTCTATTCGTCTCGTTGCAGCAGCTTTAAAAGTATTGACGAAAGAACGAAAAGATGTCCCCGTACGTATTTCGTCAATTCAACCTATTAGTGTAAAACGGGCAAGCCAATCGAGAAGAAATTCCGGAAAGCGTTTCGATCGAAATCGTTCAAATCGGCGACGAAACAATAAACGCAATAACCGACGTCATTCAAATAATAAAGGAAGGAAACGTTCGTAAGAAATTCGTAAACTAAAAACGAATGGAATAGTGGGCTAGGCCTCGAAAAATTGAGACGCCCTATTCCATTCTTTTTTTATGTAATGGTGTGAAATCGTTTCAAATTTGTTACAATTAAAAATTAAGGAGTGAATAAAAGTGCGGGAACAACCGAAAAACAGAATCGCAACTGATGCAATAAAAGCATGGCGGATTTTTTCTAGTATTTTTATAGGAGTTTACTTTTTAATCATTATCACTTTAACGGTATTAGCCTATATTTTTCAGTTTACATATATAATTAGCTTGATCTTATTTGCTGTCGGTTTATTATTTTTCTACGTCTTTGTCTACCTTATCCCTTTACTACGCTATCGACGATGGCGGTACGAAATTTTTGAACAAGAAATTTATATTCAGCGTGGAGTATTCATTATGAAGCGGACGATTATTCCAATGATTCGTGTACAACATGTCGATACAGAACAAGGGCCAATCCTAAAAAGGTTTAACTTAGCGACCGTTTCAATTTCGACGGCTGCGACGACTCATTTAATACCCGCTTTAAAGGAAGCTGATGCCTCCGCCTTGCGAGATCGAATTTCTACATTAGCGAGGGTTGAAGAAGATGATATCTAATCAAACGGAACAGGTATATGAAAAGTTTTCCCACCCCCGTCGACTCCATCCTACCGCAATAATCTTCGCTTTATTTACAACCATTAAAGAGATGATTTTTGGTATTGGAATCGGGCTTATTTTCACTCTGAAAGAATCGGTCTTTTTCTTCCTTATTGTTGGTGGGATTTTTCTTGCTTGTATTATTATTTTCAGCATTTTATCTTGGTTACGTTTTACGTATTACGTTGAAGATGATGAATTACGAATCGAACAAGGAATTCTCAATCGAAAAAAACGATACATTTCAATAAACCGAATTCATAAGATCGATTTAACCGCCAACGTTATTCATCGATTATTTCGATTAGTCAAAGTACAAATTGATACAGCAAGTAATAGTGGCGATGCAGAAGTTAGTTTAAGCGCGATTCGGATGGACGATGCAACAGAACTTCGAAAGCTATTACAACATAATAAAGAACAGGAAGAAACTCACAATACTATAAAAGCTGAGCAAAGTTCTGAAAGTATTTCTTGGAAACGTTTATTTATTGCTGGTTCTACTTCCGGTAGCGCCGGTGTAATTGTCATTGCGCTTTTAACGGTCTTTTCCCAAATTGAGGAGCTTATTCCTCGGTATCTTTTTAACGTAGCTTACGATTGGGTTATTAGCATCGGTGTCTATGCGCTTGCTATACTTCTTCTACTAATCGCTATATTATTTTGGATTTTCGGTATAGCAGGAACGATGATTCGTTACGGAAACTTTACGATTGAAAAAAGGGAAAAAGAGTTGTTTATCAGACGTGGCTTACTCGAAACAAAAGAGCTAACGATTCCGTACGATCGTATTCAAGCGATTGGAATCGAGCAAAGTCCAATCCGGCAACCATTCGGTTTTGTAACTGTTTTTGCCGTTGTTGCTGGTGGTTCTTTCGATCGTTTAGAAACTTTCCCAATACTTTTTCCGATTATTCATAAAAGCGAAGTGGAAGAATTTATCAATAAATTTGTACCTAATTATGATTATTCGCTTAAAAAGCAGTTAAAACCATTGCCCCGACGTAGTTTAATTTTTTATATTGCGAAATCTTTTATCGCTCCATTGTTTGTTTTAGTTGCGTCACTTATTTTTATTCCAACCCTTTATTGGCTTGCGTTGGTCGTTTTAATTTTCAACTTAATTTTAAGCATGTTTCAATATAAAGATTTAGGACATTATATAAGTGATGAAAATTTTGTATTACAGAAACGTACTTTACAAAAGGTTACGTTATTTACTGAGAAAAAACGAATTCAAGCTTTTGAAAAAAGAGTCCACAAAATCCAAGCGTTTCGCCAAGTTGCCTCTGTCACCATTTCATTAATTGGTATGCAAGGTTTAGGGACCCATTATACGCTCAAACATGTAAGAGATGAGGATGCTAATCTTATGGCGGATTCATTTTCCTACCGTAAAGAGAAACAAAAAGAAGGAAGCCTTGGAAAAGTCGATTATAATGAGCTTAGTGACCCATTATAAACGAGTATGTCTTTTCTCACCTAAACCTAATAAAATTTCTTTATATACGTGTAAATCTATGGTATAATTTTCTCGACTTTATAGTAAGAAAGTTTTATTGAAAATTTGCTTCAAACGGTATATGAAAGGAAAAAGACAGATGGAAATGAGAAGAACAAAACGAAAAAATAAAAAGAAGAAAAAATGGTTTATAGGAATTATAACGTTTCTTTTAGTTGTCTTGTTAGCAATTGGTGGTTATGCACTATATTTATATCAAGGTGCTAAAAAACTTGTCAACGAAGATATGCACAATCCAGTAGATGCAATCGATACAACAGTTACAAAAGAAAAGTTACGAAAGACGGAAAAGATAAATATTTTACTACTAGGAATCGACTCTGAGGAGGATCAGTTTGGTCGTTCAGATGCGATTATGGTCATGCAATTAAATCCGGTAGATAACGAAATGAAAATCGTCAGCATTCCCCGTGATACAAGGACTGAAATTATCGGTCGAGGAATAGAGGATAAAATAAACCACGCCTTTGCCTTTGGAGCGAATGAATGTGGTGCCCCTTGTGGAGCGAATGTGTCGATTGCTACTGTTGAAAATTTACTCGATATCGAAATCGATTATTATGTAAGCATTAATATGGATGGCTTAGTAGAGCTCGTCGATGAATTAGGATCGATTACAGTCGATAACACAATTGCTTGGAATGATGGTAAGTACGACTTTCCCGAAGGAGTTATTGAATTAGACGGGGAAAAGACCAAAGCTTTCGTTCGAATGCGTAAAAAAGACCCTAAAGGGGACTTCGGTCGTACGCAACGTCAACGTCAAGTAATCGAAGGAATTATTCAAAAAGGTGCTTCTGTAGGTACGTTGCCAAATATTACAGGCTTGATGAATGTGTTAGGGAAAAATATGTCGACAAATATGGACTTTGACGATATGAAATCGTTATTTACTAACTATCGAGATACACGAAGAAACACATCGGAATATATGTTAGAGGGCACTGGTACAACTATTAACGGAATTTACTATTTAATCGTTTCTGACGAAGAAAAATTAAAAGTGAACCATATGTTAACAGAAGAATAACTTTTCAATAGAAAAGACTAGAAAGTCTCTTTGTTTCAAAAGAAGCTTTCTAGTCTTTTTATTTTATAACGGATAAAAAATAGGGATGAAAATTAAAGAAACAATCGTTAAAATAAGTTGTAATGGGACACCAACCTTCACATAATCGATGAATTTATAGCCTCCTGCATTCATTACGAGAGCATTTGTCGGTGAAGCAACCGGAGTAGCAAAGGCCACACTAGCAGCGACAGCAACAGTAATTACGAATGGGTAAGGACTTACCCCCAATTCCAGAGCTGTAGTAATTGCAATTGGTGCAAAAATAACCGCTGTAGCTGTATTACTAATGAATTGACTAATAATCATCGTCAGTACGTAAAAGCCGGCTAATACAGCGATAGGACCGTAATCGCCTAATAAGGAGATGACGGTGTTACTAATGTATTGAACACCCCCCGTTTTTTCTAGAGCTGTCGCCATCGGAAGCATGGCTGCAATTAAGACGATTGATTCCCAATTAATTTTTCGATATCCATCTTCCATCGAACGAACACAGCCAGTGAGCACCATCAAAAGCGCAGCGATTAAAACAATAATTACGGGATCTATCACTTCTAATGTCATTGCAACGAGCATTGCTAACATGATGCCTCCCGCAATTGGTGCTTTTCCTCTAGCAACTTCAGCAGCTACGACATCACTTAAACGCCCGACGACGATTAAGTCCCGAGAAGCTTGGGCAAAGGCTTCAATTTTACTCCATTTTCCATGTACAAGCAGAGCATCGCCAGCTCTTAAGCGAACTTTTCCAGCATCAGTTTGAATATAAGTTCCATTACGATAAATTGCTAAAATAGTTAGTCCGTATTTTTTCCGGAAATGTAATTCGCGGAAGGTTTTATGTTCGAAGCGACTGTTCGGTGTAACAATCATTTCGGAAATACCGAAAATATCGGAAAGTAAATATTTTCTCGAACGCTTTTTACGGGCTTCAGTTTCATCGATTAAATGGTATTTTTGAAAAAAGGTTTGTTTATCTTCTAAGTTTGCAAGAAGAAGAAGGCGATCTCCAGCTTGCAATGTTGTTTTTGCTTTAGGAACAATTTGCTCCCTTTGTTGAAGGGGCGAGAAGTTTCCGTTTACTTTTCGTTTGATTGAAATAATTGTAACGCCGTATTTATTCGTTAATTGTAATTCTGCTAAAGGCTTATCGATTAATGGTGAATCTTCGCCAACTCGTACGATATGTAAGTGCGGATAAATTTTATACGTTCCGGCGAGTTGATTTGGATCGAACTGTTCAGCTTCCAATTGCGAATTTTTACCTTTTGGTAGTAACTTTCGTCCAATTGTTACCATAAATATAATTCCGGTAGTTAAAGCGATAAGACCTATTGGCGTATATTCAAAGAAACTAATCGGTTCGAAACCTTGTTCCTTCATTAAGTTACTTGCAACTAAGTTTGGTGGTGTTCCAATTAATGTTAGTACACCCCCAAGACTACTTGCGAAAGCCAAAGGCATAAGTAATTGACTAGGATTTACTTTCATACTAATTGCTACACTAATAACGACCGGCATTAGCACCGCAACTGTCCCGGTATTACTCATAAATGCACTAAAAATTGCAACAGTAAGCATAATGATAATAAGCAGGCGGGTATCGTTACCCCTTCCGAGCAATATGAGGCGGTTCCCGATTTGTTCAGCTAAACCAGTATTAAAAATACCCGCCCCAACGATAAAAAGTCCAGCGAACATAATGACGACGGAATTGGAAAACCCTGCAATTGCTTCTGCTGGTGTTATAATTCCAAAAAGGGTCAAGGCGATAGCCGAACCGATTGCTACTAAGTCTGTTCGTAACTTACCATGGATAAAAAATAAAGTTGTAATAAGTAGGATGATAAATGTTGTTGTCAATGGTGCTAAACTCCTTTTTAATTGTTCAAAATTATTCGTTATAAAAGGTTTAATTTACTCATCTATCATAACAAATCTAGGAAGAGCATACTAGTTTCCATCTATCGACACTTTTGTTACAAAGCTTCAGGAGGAATACAAAAGGACTGTTTTCACTATAAATTCACTGTATTAATGCGATAAAGTAATGTATAATTATTCAGCAGTGTTTCTGGAAAATTAAAATTTAGGTTTTAATTATGAATGGATAGTAATTTATAATTGAATATCATTTATGATTTAAGTATAATATTCATAACTATATTTTTTATAGGAAAATGCATAAAAAATATAGAAAGTAAATAAAGTTACATCGTGTTTTAGTTTATAAAGAGGGGGAAAAAGATGAAACAAAGATTAAAATGGATGACTACATTACTTATTGTTCTATTATTTGTAATCGTTTTAGCTGCTTGTGGTGGCAATTCAGAAGAAGCAAGTGGAACTGAAGATGACGGAAAGTTAAAACTAGTCGCGGGAACAGAGGCGACCTATGCACCGATGGAATATATTGATGAAAATGGAGAAATTGTTGGAATCGATATCGATATCGTTAATGCAATTGCTGAAGAGATTGGTGCCGAAGTAGAATTTCAAAATATCGGATGGGACCCACTTTTTCCAGCAGTGAAAAATGGTGAAATTGATTTTGCAGTATCGTCAATTACGATTACGGAAGATCGGAAAGAAGAATATGACTTTACCGAACCGTACTACGTAGCGAATCAATTAATTCTCGTTCCAGAAGATAGCGATATTAAAAGTTTCCAAGATTTAAAGGACAAGCGTGTAGCCGTACAAATTAGTACGACTGGACACGAAGTCGTAAAAAAGTTATTAGGAGAGACGAGTGACCAGATAGTTGCTCCGGAAAATTTACCTCTAGCAATTAATGAAATGTTAAATGGTAATGCCGATGCGGTCGTAGGAGATAACGCACCGGTATTAGAATATATGAAGAGTAACCCAGATGTCGTATTAAAGACGATTGAAGACGATGAATTTGAAAAAGAATACTACGGTTTAATGGTTCGTAAGGGAAATACAGAACTATTAGATATATTAAATGAAGGAATTCAGAAAATTAAGGAAAATGGTAAGCTAGAAGAAATTACGGGAATTAATATTGACGAAGAGTAAGTCGTTATACCTGTCCGTATGATAGCATGCGGACGGGATATTTTTTATCAGAATCGGGGTGTTTACAATCGACATATTTAACGCACTACAATTCGATATTATTTGGGCTTATCGTGATTTATTTATCCGGGGAGTTTGGCTAACGGTACGGTTAACGTTATTAGGCTTTTCCCTTGGGTTAATTTTTGGGGTTATTTTAGGTCTTGGTCGTCTTTCAAAACGGAAATTATTTTATTATTCTAGTAAAATTTATATCGATTTTTTCCGTGGTACACCTTTATTAGTGCAAATTTTAATTATACATACCGCACTTATTCCATCGATTTTTGGTAAATCACTTGGCTTCTTTGTATCGGGAGCACTTGCATTAACTTTAAATAGTGCAGCTTACATCGCTGAAATTGTCCGAGCAGGAATCGAGTCTTTAGATAAAGGGCAATCTGAAGCAGCTCGTTCATTAGGGATGACTAATTCAATGGCGATGAAGTATGTTATTTTACCACAAGCCTTACGTCGTATGGTACCTCCTTTAGGTAATGAGTTGATTGCACTTTTAAAAGATTCGTCTTTAGTAACAGTTATCGCTGCGACGGATATTCTTTATGCAGCTAAAGTTGTTCAAGGCGCAACTTTTAGACAGTGGGAACCTTATTTAACGGCAGCTTTTTTATATTTATTCCTTACATGGCTTGTCACAAGGCTAATTGCATTTATCGAACGACGATTTAGTACGAGTTATGTCGCAAAACGGAAAAACCACGATGAACTAGAAGAACTTGAAGAATTGCAACGGTAGGTGAAAGTATGATTAAAGTAGAAAGGCTCGTAAAATCGTATGGCGATTTACAAGTGTTAAAAGGAATCGACGTTGAAGTTAAAGAAAAAGAAGTAATATGTATTATCGGAGCGAGTGGTTCGGGGAAGAGTACCTTTCTCCGTTGTATTAATTTATTAGAAGATATAACGTCGGGTGCTGTCTATATCGATGGAGTAAAGGTAAATGATCCGAGTACTGACATTAACAAACTACGTACCGATGTCGGAATGGTATTTCAGCAGTTTAATTTATTTCCTCATATGAATGTACTTGATAATATAACGTTAGCACCACGTAAAGTACGCAATATGGAGGAAGCAGAGGCAGAAAGGTTAGCCTATGAATTACTAGGAAAAGTTGGCCTCTCCGACAAGGCGATGGCCTACCCAGAACAATTATCCGGAGGTCAAATGCAACGAGTAGCCATTGCCCGAGCGTTAGCAATGCAACCGAAAATTATGTTGTTCGATGAGCCAACATCAGCTTTAGACCCTGAGATGGTAAAAGAAGTACTCGATGTCATGAAACAACTAGCCGAAGAAGGAATGACGATGCTCGTTGTGACCCATGAGATGGGCTTTGCTAGAGAAGTAGCTGACCGAGTACTATTTATCGATAATGGGTATTTAGAAGAGGAAGGAACACCGGAAGAGATTTTTAATAATCCAAAAAGTGAAAGAACGAAAGCTTTTTTAGGAAAAGTTTTATAAAAAGTAAAATAAAATCGTGTTAATGAGTTTCGTTTTTACATAAAATTGTTGTTAAAAAGACGATTCTCACTAACACGGTTTTTTATCTAAGTTAAACTGTTTTTTACACGGTTAATTAATCGTTCTTGTTGATAAGGAGTTAGCTTCTTTTGCTGTTCAAGAAGACTAAAATGGTATGTTGTTTTTAAATGTGTCACTTTCTTAAAGGACTTATTTATAATATCTTCTTTTATAGTATTTATCATTTCAAATAGTTCGTTTAAGAGATTCAGTTGTCTATTAAATCCTTCGGGTAATAGGAAAAGATCGACACCGGCTTCAAGTAACTCTCGGATGAAAGAAGCGGTTATTGTTGTTTTATCGTGTTCTTTTCGTAAATCGTATACAATGAGTCCGTCATAGGACAGATGTTTACGAATATAAAGGTTTATATCTGGCGCTGAATATGTTGAAATTTGCAACATTTCGGCTTCCTTTTGTAAAATCTCATAAAAAGGATAGACATTAGAAGATTTCCGGTCACTTCTAAGGTGCAGATCGATTTGCTCTTTATTCGGATAATTAACAAGGCAGGCGACGACATCGCTTTTTTGCAAACCTTTAACTAGATGGGTCCCGAATTTTTTATAATGTTCAAGTGTTTCTCTGCCAGGAAAGTTTCCATCTATATCTATACTAGGGTAAAAGATAGTATTGATTCCTAATTCGCGCAAGCTTTGTCCTGTCGCTTCTGCAAATTGTTCAACGAAGAGGCGGTTCGTCCCTTGTCTAAATTCTTTAATTGATGGTAGAGTTGGTAGAGCAGTTTCTAAAGTATTTTGATCAATAGAAATAATGAGTGGATGTTCAACAGTAGCATATTGTTGTAGTTTTTCCGTCATCGTTGTGATTTGTTTTTCTTTTTGTAAAGCTTCTTTTGTAAGGAAAATTCCGCCGATACGGTAATGATTGATCAATGTAACGATTTCCCCATTAACTTCACGCCCATTATACGGAGCAATAAAAAGTTGACTGAGTCTTGTTTTTAACGACATCCAATCTTTTTTACTTCGCATATATTTTTCTCCTTTATCTCATATATATAACGATATAATGAAAAATATAAAATATTGTTTCAGAAAATGGATTTTTATTGGTATAATATGAATGTGTTATTTAATGTCAATCTTACCGTAAACGATTAGCTTGCGCAATAGTAGAATTGAAATGAATTGCTAATTGAAATGTAAAAATATCAATTTGAAACTTAATGTTTTAAAAGTTTGTTCGTTAATTTGAATGTATCGGAGTGTTTGACGATGAAAATGAAAGTAATCAAAGTGGAGGATAATAATGCCTTAAGCACAAAAGCAGCAAACATTGTTTGTGAAGTCTTGAAGAAGGAGTCGAGACCAGTTTTAGGCTTAGCGACTGGCTCTACACCCAAAAAAATGTACGAATTCTTAGTAGAAAGATATCGTAAAGGAGAAATTTCTTTTAAAGATACGATTACATTTAATTTAGATGAGTATGTAGGTCTAGCGCTTACAGACTCCTTTAGTTATCGTTATTATATGGAGAAACATTTGTTTCAACATGTAGATATTAATAAAGAAAATGTGTATATTCCTGATGGTTTAGCGAAAGATTTATCAAAAGAATGCGAAGCCTTTGAAAGGGCAATTGATAAAGTCGGTCCGATTCATTTGCAAATTTTAGGCGTTGGTTTAAACGGTCATATCGGTTTTAATGAGCCGGGGACATCTTTTAAGTCGCGAACCCATGTAGCGAAATTAGAAGAATCGACTCGTCAAGTGAATTCACGTTTTTTTAACTCGATTGATGAAGTGCCGAAAGAAGCTCTTACGATGGGAATCGGAACGATTATGGAAGCAGAAGAAATCGTCTTGCTCGTTCAAGGTGAACATAAAGCGAAAATATTAGAAAAAATCGTCTACGGTGATGTAACAGAGGAAGTTCCTGCTTCTGTATTACAAACTCATCCGAATGCTTACGTCATTACAGATATCGATATTTAATAGTTAAAAAAGTAAAGTTCTCCGTTAAATAGAATAGCTTTTTTTATTAGGAGTGGATACGGTGAAAGTTACGGAATATATGAAGTGTGATGCAGTTAAATTAGCTTCATTACTAGAAAAAAAAGAAGTAACCCAAGAAGAAGTAATTGAAGCTAGCTTTTCACGTTTAGATGAAGTTGAAAGTATACTCGAAGCAACGACTTACACTCGGAAAGAAAAGGCGTTGCATGAAGTTGAGGAAGTCGAGGCAAGACCCTTTCGAGGAGTACCCCTTTATTTAAAAGACAGCTCTCAAGCTATTGCCGGTGAATTGATTCAATCCGGAGCCACTTTGTTACAAGATCAGAAGGCTCACGAAACAGCTAATTTTGTTAAGGCTTTATATAAGGCTGGATTTGTAAGTGTCGGTCAATCGAAAGCACCGGAATTTTCTTTAAAAAATATAACCGAGCCAATTTTGTATGGTTCTGTCTGTAATCCATGGAATGTAGCTCACTCGCCAGGCGGGTCTAGTGGAGGTGCAGCTGCTCTTGTTGCTTCCGGTGTCGTACCGATTGCTGGGGCCAGTGATGGAGGAGGTTCGATTCGAATTCCTGCATCTTTCACTAGTTTAATTGGTTTGAAACCAACTCGAGGACGAACTCCCGTTGGACCTGGCGTCGGCCGTCAGTGGCACGGAGCTGCGATTGACTTTTTATTAACGCGGTCGGTTCGGGATACAGCTCGAGCTTTAGATGAATTACAATGTTGGCAACCGTCTGCAGCTTTTCATGTGCCTTTATATAAGTCTGGTTATGAAGCTTCTTTAAAAAAGGAGACAAAGAAGCGTTATCGTATCGGTTTTACGACTGAATCCCCAGTCGATACACCTGTATCGGAAGAAGCGGTCCATGCGGTTGTAAAAACAGTAAAATATCTCGAAGAAGAAGGACATATAGTAGAAGAGGTTACTTCTCCAGTTGAAGGTAAAGAGCTTATGTATAACTATTATATGATGAATAGTGGTGAAATGGCGGCACTATTTCGTCAATTGGAACAACAACTAGGTCGTTCGATTACTCGAGATGATGTAGAGCTTGAGGCTTGGTTATTAGCCCAAGCAGGTGAACAAGTATCTGCAGCAGATTTTTCCTTAAGTCTTGCTTCTTGGGATATAGCTGCGGAAAAAATGGCGACTTTTCATGAGATTTACGATTTTTATGTTACACCTACTACCGCTTATCCAGCTCCACAAATTGGCGAGTTAACTTATACAGAGTCAGAAATGAATTACTTTTATGATAAGATCGAACAGACTGACGGTTTAGAAAAAGTAGAAGTAATCGATGAAATGTTTTTACCTAGTTTAACCTATACTCCTTTTACCCAACTCGCAAACCTAACGGGCCAACCAGCAATTAGCTTACCCCTTCACTTAACGAAGGATGGGTTGCCTTTAGGCGTGCAATTTGTTGCAAACAAGGGAGACGAACACCGATTATTACAAATTGCCTCTAAATTGGAACAATCACCTTTATGGATTGGTCTTACAAACCGCCCTTTAACTTTACAGTCGAATTAGTTTATGATGATATGTAAAAGATGTATAATGAAAAACCAAACGCGAACTTATAAGGAGAAGATGAAATGAGCGAGCGAGAATTAGTTCTCATTATTGATTTCGGAAGTCCCTATAATCAATTATTAACGCGAAAGGTGCGCGAACTAGGTGTTTATAGCGAATTACACCCTCATACCATTGCGAAAGAAGAAATAGAACGATTAAATCCAAAAGCGATTATTCTATCCGGTGGTCCGTATTATGTAAAGGATGAAAATCGTTTTCAAGTTGATAAGGAAATTTATCAATTAGGTGTGCCGATTTTAGGTATATGTTACGGTATGCAACTAATCGTCGATCATTTCGGTGGTACAATCGTTCAAGAAGCTGATCGGGATTATGAGCAAAGTACAGTACAATTTGCTAAAACAAGTGACTTGAATCTCGATCTACCAGCAACTCATAATGTTTGGCTAAGTAAGGGTACACCTGTTGACACATTAACCGATGCTTTAACCGTCGAGGCGAAAGATAAGGCTGGAAATGTAGTGGCGTTACGACATGCAACGAAGCCGATTTATGGGATGCAGTTTTACCCTGAAGTCGATGAGACAGAGCACGGTCTCGAGCTATTAAAAAACTTTTTATTTACAATTAGTGAATGTCATGGTGATTGGTCGATTGAACGATTTATGAAAGAAGAAATTAAGCGTATAAGAAAGGTTGTCGGTGACGAGCAAGTACTGTGCGGTCTTAGCGGTGGTGTCGACTCCTCTGTTGTAGCGACCTTAATTCATAAAGCGATCGGTGATCAGTTAACTTGTATTTTTGTCGACCATGGCTTATTACGTAAAAATGAAGCGAAGGAAGTAATGGAGCTCTTAGCTGGCGACTTACATATGAATATCGTGCAAGTCGACGCGTCAGAACGTTTCTTTTCTAAGCTAGAAGGAATAGAAGACCCAGAAGAAAAGCGGAAAATTATCGGTAATGAATTCGTCGAAGTATTTGATGAAGAAGCTAAGAAGTTAACCGATGTTCGGTTTTTAGCTCAAGGAACTCTTTATAGTGATGTCCTTGAGAGTGGGACATTAACTGGTCAAAAAGTAAAGTCACATCATAATGTAGGTGGCTTGCCTGAAGAGATGAACTTAGAGCTACTAGAGCCGATTCGCTCTTTATTTAAAGATGAAGTTCGTGCTCTTGGAACAGCATTAGGTCTTCCGGATTCGATTGTTTGGCGTCAACCTTTCCCGGGTCCGGGCTTAGGGATTCGAGTGCTTGGTGAAGTAACTCGCGAAAAGGTAGAGATCGTTCAAGAAGCGGATGCGATTTTACGGGACGAGATTCGTCGTCATGGTTTAGAGCGAGATATTTGGCAATATTTCGCCGTACTTCCTAATATTCGAAGCGTCGGTGTCCGTGATGACGGTCGTTCCTATGACCATACAATTGGTATTCGTGCGGTTCATTCCGTCGATGGAATGACGAGTGAATGGGCCAGAATCGATTGGGAAATCTTAGATCAAATTTCACGCCGTATCGTGGCAGAAGTCGAACAAGTAAATCGAGTTGTCTACGATATTACTTCTAAACCGCCGAGCACAATCGAGTGGGAGTAGAAAAAAATAAATAAAGGAGGATATCCTCACCTTAATCATTTTCGGTAAGGGGGGGATCCTCTTAATTTTTTTAGAAATCTTTTTGAGGGATTGTTGTATATGGAAATAAGTGTTTTTCTCATTATTACAATAGTGATATTATTTATTAATATAGCACTATTATACTTTTTTAAAGATCGTCAGAAGGTCGACGAGGGCTTCGAGTTTTTCTACCATCGTTTATCTTATCGACGTAAATTTATTCGCACCTTATATACTACTCCCTTACTCCTTGTTGTATTATTTATTATTTACTTTTTAACTGACTGGAATAGTATTGTTAAGGGTAGCATCATGTTTGCTTTCGTCTGTTTATTCGTCGGCCAAGCAATGTATAATTATATTCTATGGAAGAAACATAAAGAAGCTAACTGATTTTATGATTGGTCAACAGAATTGAACTACCACCAAGTGCCGAGTATTCCTGTAAGAGATGTAATAGCAATTAAAGCGCTATGTAACGTATCGAATTTGAAAGGAACTCCAGTAATGCCGCTATATAAAACTGGTACCGACCAAGGGAAATATTCACCATATCCTATCGCTACTATAATTTGTGAAAAAATTAAAATGATAAAAATAGCACCAAGTGATAATAAGTACCCTCTACCAAACGAGGCAAAAAATCCAAATGGCGCACTTAGTAAAATTGTTATCCCGCTAACGATCATGATCGACGTGCCGTTATTGTAGAAGAGTTGCCACGTAAAATCGTCAATACGAAGTAGAAATCCGATCATAATGCCGACGATAAAGATGAGAAAGGTAAGGAATATATTTGTAATAAAAGTGGCAGTAAATTTAGCAAAAATGACGGTGGAACGTTAGTAAGGAATCGCTAATAAACTAACCATCGTACGGTCTGCATATTCCCGCCCGAAAACCTAGCTCATTACAAATCCATAGACGATTATTCCTCCAACAGAAATCATTTGTCCGTACGTATCGATATATGAAATGGCTGTTATATCCCCAATAACTTGCGTCTTTTCTCCAAGGAGCCCCGATTGTTTAGCGAAGTGTAGATCCTTTGCTATAAAAGAAAAAAACCGCAACTAAAGGTACAATCATAAATAAAAGTGCAACAATCTATGTCATTTTCGCCTTTCTAATTTTGTATAATTCAATACTTGTTAAAGAGAGATAGGAATTCATTTTATGTTCGATCCTTTCTTTTATCGTACGTAAAAAATATTGTTCTAAAGTTTCTCTTTCTACGGATAATTGTGTTAGTTGAATATCTTTATGAACTAGGAATTAAGCTAGTCGCTCCGGATGTTGGACGAACTTTTTCTCACTAAGACGTAACGTGTCATCTTGTAATGACTGAAAGGCATATTTTTTCTCTGATAAAAGCTTTTGTAGTTCGGTTTTGTTCTTTTCACTAATATGCACATGCATCTCTAATTGCTCCTGCAATTCTTGTTTAGTTACTTCTTGTATAAGGGACCCTCATGAATCATACCAATTGTCGTTGCAAGTTTTGCCATTTCGTCTAGTAAGTGAGTAGAGAGCAAAATAGTTACCTTTTCTTCTTCGGCTAATTGTAATAAGAGCCGTATGCTCACTATTTCTTCTGGGTCTAGACCATTTACAGGTTCGTCTAAAATAAGCAAAGTCGGACGATGAAGTAACGCCTTTGCAAGGGCTAATCGTTGTTTATTTCCTAAGGATAAAAGGGCTGCTTTTTTATGTTTATATTTTTCTAATTGAAAAATGGATAGAACACGATGAATCGCCCGTCGTCAGTAATACGATACAGCTTACGTTGGATAAGTAAATTTTCATAAACAGTTAAGTCTGGATAAGCTTGCGCATTTTCAATAACATAGCCTACGTTATTCCATAGGTACGAACTTAGGTGTGACACTTTTTCACCGAAAATTGCACAACAACCTTTTGTCGGTTTTATTATCCCGAGTAGTAATTTGATAAGAGTTGTCTTACCGGCACCGTTTAAACCAATTAAGCCGTAAATATCACCCCGTTGAACCTTCATTATTATATTGTGGACAACATGCAAGTCACCGTAGGTTTTGTATAT
>Ga0079225_10000726_pt1 | contig 18048 bp, 15 predicted proteins | sample Poulit2012_FD_76344 | JGI IMG/M metagenome (GOLD analysis project Ga0079225, IMG submission 76344) | Agricultural soil microbial communities from Georgia to study Nitrogen management - Poultry litter 2012 | ecosystem: Environmental > Terrestrial > Soil > Agricultural land | place: USA: Georgia... | reverse complement strand
TGTAAAACGATATCTTGAATTTCTAGTCCTGCTCGTTCAACACATTTAATAATGTTATGTAAATTTGTTCGACCACACGTGATCAGCGTTCCTTCCATTTCGAGACGGACACCAATCATGCCACGAGGATCTTTAATTTCATCTTGACCGTCGACGATAAATTGTTTTGGAATGACGTCGACCAATTCTCTTTCAGGAGGGATGGACATGACTTGGGAAGCTTCAATAACTCGACGGACATCTTCATCACCAATTTCCCTCGTCTCACTCGATACTGCAACAACGCCGTGCGTATCTTGTAACTGTACATGACTTCCATTTATACTAACAATAACTCTTTTAATTTCGGTATCAACCATTCGTTCAGCCTGATCAACGGCATTTTGAATAGAATGAACCGTTTGATCGATGTCTACAATCGCACCTTTTTTCATTCCATTCGATTGAGCTACTCCGACACCAATGACATTTAATGTTTCATTCGATACTTCTCCGATTATTACTTTAATTTTAGATGTTCCAATATCTAAGCTGACTAATGTTTCACTACGATTCAATTTCTGCACCTCCGATTAAGGCTTCCACTGCATATATTCTATTTTTCATTTCCTTTAATCTCTATTAATTCTACATTTGTCTCTTATTTACCTTCAAGATTCAACAAAAAAGTACATTTTTCGTAAATTAGTCCGAATCGTCTGTTTCATTTTCTAGATTGGGTTCTTCATCTATATCCAATTCAATGAGATCGTCCTCAATCTCTTGAGAAAACGGTTGGAAATAAGCACCGACGTCTATATACAAAATTCCTGCTGACATTGGGTCTAATTGGGATGCGATGGAAGGATATATAGACATTTTATCCTTAAAATTTCTTATCGAGGCGATGACTTCTTGTCCATCTGTCATAAACAGTCTAATTCGATATTGATTTAATTCAATTGGCTCCCAAAAAATTTCCGAAATTAATGAGACAATCGGATCTTCTAGCTGAGCTAATTAGGTCGTCAATTCAACTAAAATTGCTTCATCGATAAACTCATACAAAATCGGAGCATCACCTTTAGGAAATTCTAAAGGAAAGCTATCTAATATATTACCATTTTCTAATATAGGATAGTAGTTACTTCCATTATTTACATATCCAACACGACTTAATTCAGAAACTTCAACAATGAGACGGTTATACCACTTTCTTTGAATTTGAACATCATCAATTTCCGGATGCTGTTTTATATGATCAATCGTATCATTAATATTTATATTCCAATATGATTGATCGGTCGTTAACTGACTCAATTGTATAATTTCCGAATCATCAACGTTCAAATTGTTCATAACTTCAATCGATTTCAAATGACTCAAAGGCGACTGTAAATAAACGATAACGACAATTAAAAGTAGAATGATTGTTAAATACGTGAAAAACCTTCTATTAGCTCTTCTTTTTCGCCTTTCTTTTAATTTAGGAATACGGTCTTCGATGGAGATTACTTTTTTATCTGTCATCCATTAAGCTTCTCCTTAAACATTAAACTATTAAAATTTCTCTATTTCTATATTATAGCATAGATTAACGACATAAAATAAAGGTATTTGAAATCTTTTAGACAATTTCAACTTCAGTAACGAGGTCGATATTATAATTCTTTTTCACTTCTGTTTTTACTAAATTAATAAGTGCTATCACATCGTCGTAAGAAGCGTCATTTTCATTAACGATAAAATTGCCGTGAAGCTCGGATATTTTCGCTCCACCGATTGCATGGCCCTTTAATCCGAGTTCTTCAACGAGCTGTCCAGAGTGCCTAGGAAGAGGGTTTTTAAACACACTTCCGCAACAAGGGGCATCCCACGGTTGAGTGACCCGGCGATATTCCTTATGCTTCTTCATTTCAGCGAGAATTTCTTTTTTATCCTTTTTATCTAACTGTAAAATAGCCTCTAAAACATAGCCTTTCTTTTCTCCATGCAAAATTGAATGACGATATGAAAATTTCATCTCCTCATTTGTCAGCCAAGCTGTTGTACCATCTTCAAATAAAATATGCGCTTTCACTAAAATTTTCGATGTGTCTGATCCGTGGGCACCAGCATTCATATAAACGGCGCCACCGATACTTCCAGGGATCCCTCCATAAAATTCAAGTCCACTTAAACCTTCGCGCCCCATAATGGCAGCTAATCGGACGAGGGGATAGCCCGCACCTACTTTTATTTGATCATTATTAATTTCTATATGATCCATCCCTTTTCCTAATTGAATGACAGCCCCTCTTATCCCTTCGTCGGGAATTAGTAAATTGGAGCCGCGACCGATAATACGTATTGGCATTTGATGTTTTTTTAACAGTTTAATCGCTTCAATTAAACCATCAATCGAACTTGGCTTAATTAATAAATCTGCAGGTCCACCAATCTTTATCGTCGTATATTTTTTTAACGGTTCATCGACTAACACTTTACCAACTTTTTTATCGTTAAGTTCATTAATTAATGTTTCCATTCAAACCATCCTTTTTCGATTAAGAATGTATTAATTACATTTTCGCATACCGGCTCAAATTTAACAATAATCCTAATGATATTAATGTTAATGTTAATGAAGATCCACCGTAGCTTAATAACGGTAATGTAATACCCGTTACAGGAATGAGGCCGATGACGACACTAATATTGATCATCACTTGGATTAATATCATTGCCGTTATCCCAAAAGCAAGCAGTGTCGCGGTTAAGTCTTGGGAATGAATCGAAATTAATATACCACGCCACACGATGACGAAAAATAAAAATAAAATAAACGTACCACCGATCAAACCGAGCTCCTCAGCCATGACGGAAAAAATAAAATCGGTCTGGGGCTCAGGTAAATAAAAATATTTTTGCATACTATTACCATAACCTAACCCCATCAATCCGCCTGGTCCGATTGCATATAACGATTGAATAATTTGAAAGCCATCACCGAGGGGATCTTCCCAAGGATTTAAAAACGCTTTAATCCGGTTAATTCGATATGGCGCCGATATAATGAGTCCAGCTAAGCCAACAACACCTAATAATCCTAATGATACAAAATGACTTATTTTAGCACCCGCTATAAACAGCATTAACATCCCAGTTAGCACAAGTACTAAACCCGTTCCTAAATCGGGCTGCAGCATCATTAATGCAAATGGGATAAAAATAAGCGCAAGCATCGGAAGAAACCCTTTATGAATCGATGATAATTCATGTTGTTTTTTCGGTAAAATCGATGCGAATAATAATATTAATCCGAGCTTCATAAATTCACTTGGCTGGATACTAAAGGCTCCGATTCCAATCCAGCTTTTAGCGCCCCCTCTTACCATCCCTATACCAGGAATAAAAAGGGCAATTAATAATATGACACAAGCAATATAAATGAGTATAGACATGTTCGTCCATCTGTAATAAGGAATCTTCATCATAAACCATATCCCGATTAAACCGATAACAGCAAATAATATTTGTCTTTTAACATAAAAAAAAGAATCTCCAAGCTTATAGTCAGCCCAAATAGCCGATGCACTATAAACCATGGCAATTCCGATGGCTAATAAAATCAAAATAGCCGTTAATAAGACGATATCAAATGAATTTTCTCGTTGTTTTTCCAATTAAAAACACCCCTGACTTTAGTTAAAGTCGGGGCAAGTGTTGTGTACAAGCCCCTATTTAAGCTTATGCACAACATCGATAAACATGTCACCACGCTCTTCATATGAAACGAACTGATCCCAACTCGCACAAGCAGGTGATAATAATATAATATCTTGTGGAGCGCTTTTTTCATACGCTAAAATAGTTGCCTGTTCCAAATTGTCAACGACGTAAATTTCGTCATATCCTATTTTTTCAGCCGCTTTTTTTATTTTTTCCTTTGATTCACCGTAAACGATACAACGTTTAACATTGGAAAAATGATCGATGAGCGAATCAAATTCATTTCCCCGGTCTAACCCTCCCGCAATGAGAATGATAGGCTCTTCAAATGCATGAATCGCCTTTAACGTTGCCTCAATATTCGTCGCCTTTGAATCGTTATAAAATTTTCTACCGTTTAATTCAGAAACGAATTGCAAGCGATGTTTTATGCCCGTAAACGTTTGAAGGACAGTTTTTATAACGTCATTCGGAACATTAAAATGTTTACTAACGATAATCGCAGCTAATACATTTTCTAAATTATGATCCCCACGTAATGCAATCTCATCTTTAGTGATAATTCGTTCATTGTCATAGTAAATGATGTGATCTTTAACATATATTCCTTCATTTAGCTGGTGATAAACTGAAAAAGGAATCGGCTTAGCACGAACGTCTGAAGCCCTTTCCTTTACAATCGTTGTTTCATTATTGTAAATAAAAAAGTCCGCTTCCGATTGATTTTTCGTTATATTTAATTTCGCTTGAACATAATCATCCATCGTTTTATGAAAATCTAAATGAGCCTCTGTTACATTTAAGATGATAGCAAGATTCGCCTTAAATGTATCAATCGCTTTTAATTGGAATGACGATAACTCCATAATAACTGGTTGTCCATCTTCTTGATTTCTTGCGACTGTTGTTGCGACTTCTCCAATATTTCCAGCAATTAATGGATTTAGTCCACCTGCTTTTAACAGCTCGTATATTAACGTTGTTGTCGTCGTCTTACCATTTGATCCAGTGATTCCAATGATTGGTCCGTCGATTAAATAATAAGCGAGCTCAACTTCTGTAATAACCTTTATATTTCTTTTTAACGCCTCTTTCACAATCGGGTTGTCATACGGAATACCTGGATTTTTCACAACTAAATCGACATCATCCAATAGTTCAATCGGGTGATGCCCAGTCGTTACATCTATACCGAGTCGACTGAAACGTTCTGCGATTTCGTTATTTTCAATCGCTAATAAATCATTAATTTTAAACGGAATGTTGCTATCTAACAATAGTTGTGCCGCCGCTTCACCACTTTTAGCTAAGCCTAACACTAAGACGTGATTGTACGGAAATTGTTGTAATGTTTTCACTAAATCCACACCTCAATATAAACGCCAATTATCGCGCAAATTGCACCAACAAGCCAAAAAGTGACGACTACTTTCCACTCTGACCAGCCAGAAAGCTCGTAATGATGGTGCAATGGGCTCATTTTAAAAACTCTTTTTCCAGTCGATTTAAAAGAAATTACTTGAATAATGACTGACAAAGTTTCAATGACGAAGACGCCACCGATAATAATTAATAATAGCTCAAGCTTTAATAAAATCGCGACCATCGCCAACGAAGCACCGAGAGCGAGCGACCCCGTATCTCCCATAAAAACTTTCGCAGGATGGCTATTAAACACAAGAAACCCAAGCAATGCACCGACAACTGCAAAAGTGAAAATTAAAATTTCCGCTGGAGCTCCGTAGTAAAATCCGATAATAGCAAACGCAGCAAAAGCAATCGATGCCGTACCTGCGACTAAACCGTCTAGGCCGTCTGTTAAATTAACCGCATTTGACGAACCAACGAGCATCAGCAATAGAAAAATACTATAAAAGATACCGAAATGAATGGAAAAATCGGTACCTGGAATCGTAACCGCTGTATCAAAGCCATTATTATGTAGAATAATATAGACGATCACCGCAATGACAATTTGCCCGAACATCTTTTGCTTCGACGTTAAACCGAGATTGCGCTTTTTCAAAATTTTAATTAAGTCATCTAAAAAGCCGATTAACCCGTAACCGATTAAAACAAACAATAAAATAAAAAACTCCTCCGAAAAATGGGCGTGTTCGTAATTCCACACTGCAAACACAGTTGTGAAAATAATGGCGAAAATTATCATCACTCCGCCCATCGTTGGAGTTCCTGATTTTACTTTATGGGATTCTGGGCCTTCTTCTCGTATACTTTGCCCAAACTTTAATAGTTTTAAGAAAGGGATTAATATAGGAGAAATAAGTACTGCAAATAAAAATGCAATCGCTATAGTTAATAGAATTGTCAATTGTGGCATTTATAATCGTCCTTTCAATCTTGCATTATACAATTTCCTCGATAATTTCTTCTAATTTCATCGCTCTTGAACCTTTGAATAATATAACGGTATTTTCTTTTAATCGCTCTTTAATTGCTGAAACGATTTTGTCTCTATCAACAAAATGCTTCGTTTCAATTCGAATATGCTCAGAAATCCCATCAGTAATATGCTTACTGTCACTTCCGTACGTATAAACGGCATCAATCTGTTCATCAATCGATTTTCCGACCTTTTTATGTTCAGTCTCAGAAAAAGTGCCTAATTCTAATATATCCGCTAAAACTAATACTTTATGTTTGTAAGGCATATTTTTTAGTACGTTAATTGAAGCAATCATTGATGTAGGCGACGCGTTGTACGCATCATTAATGATTGTGACATTTTCATTTAATTTTATTTGTTCAAATCGCATCAATTTAAATTGAATCGTTTTTAATGCTTCATTAATCTCGCTAACACTAATATCTAGCATACGACCGACCGCGTAAGCAAAAGCACTGTTTTTCGCTTGATGTTCCCCTAATAACGGAATCGTAAATAATTGATTCTCAATATAAAAAGTCGTCTGATCCAATTGTTGTTTAATATCGTAAACATAAACATCATTGGCTTCATGAAATCCACAAGTCACAACTTCATAAGGTAAATCAACGTTTAATAACGGTTCGTCCCCATCAACGATTAAACGGCCTAAATTATTTAATCCAGAAACAATTTCTAGTTTTGCTTTTGCAATTCCTTCCCTACTTTTTAGAAATTCAATATGGGATTCTCCAATGTTCGTAATCACAGCTATATCTGGCTTAGCAATTTGTGATAATCGTTCAATCTCACCGAAATGGTTCATCCCCATCTCTAATACGAGCATCTCACAATTTAAATCCATTTTTAAAATAGATAGGGGTAAACCGATATGATTATTTAAATTTCCAATCGTTTTCGTCACATGATATTTCGTTTTTAACACTTCGTAAATGAGTTCTTTTGTCGTCGTTTTACCGTTTGATCCAGTTATTCCAATAACTTTCGGATTCACTTTATCCCGATAAAAGGAAGCGAGCTTTTGCAAGGCTTCAATCGTATCCTCAACTAATATTAATGGAAAATCATCAGGAATGTGTGGGTCAATTTCTTTTTTACCCCAAAATGCAAATTTAGCTCCATTTTCTATCGCCTGAATAATAAAATCATGACCGTCAAAATTGTCACCGATAATAGGCACGAATAATCCGTCCGTTACTTGATGGCGACTATCCGTAAATACTTCATTAATTAATACCGAATCATCAAAATGACCCCGAACGTGACTAAATAATTGTTTTATTTCAGCTGTCGTTATTTTTCCCATTAAAACTTCTCCTTCAACAGTTCTGTAATAATTTGCCTTGCCACTTCCCGGTCGTCGAAATGATGTCTTTCTCCATTAATTTCTTGATACGTTTCATGTCCTTTTCCAGCGATTAATACGATATCATCCTTCGCTGCTGAATGAATCGCTTCTTTAATCGCTTCCTTTCGATCAGTAATAACTTGAAAATCATGACCTGATAAATGTCCTGTCATATCCTTTAATATCCGATTTGGATCTTCCGTTCGCGGATTATCTGAAGTAAAGATTGAAACGTCACTATATTTTATAGAAACATCCGCCATTTTCGGTCGTTTTGAACGGTCTCGATCACCGCCACAACCGACAACGGTTAATACTTTTCCTTTTTTAATATCATTGATTGATTGGAGCACATTTTCTAATGAATCTGGTGTATGTGCGTAATCTACAATAACTGAAAAAGATTGCCCCGCATGAACAGCTTCAAAACGACCAGGTACCCCTTCAATCGTTTCTAACGCTTGTTTGACGATATTCATCGGGATTTTATAACTATACGCAACAGATATAGCCGCTAACATATTGTAAACATTAAATTTACCTGTCATATTTGAATGAATCGTAAAATTTTCCTCTGGTGTTTCAACATCAAATATAGAAGAAGTTGCTTCAAGCTTTAAGTTTGTCGCTCTAATATAAGCATCCTCTGAAAATCCGTACCGTATAACTGCACGGGATGTCGCATTTTCAATGACATCTTTATACCGATCATCCGCATTAATGACTGCGAATTTCTCTTCATTATAATTATTTCCTAATTGGGAAAACAATAAAGATTTCGCATACGCATAATCGTTCATATTTAAATGATAGTCTAAATGATCTTGGGATAAGTTAGTAAAAACAGCCGTATTAAAATCAACACCATAAACTCTTCCCATGTGAAGCGCATGGGAAGAGACCTCCATTAAAACAGTATCAACCTTTTCCTCTGTCATCTTTTTAAAATGCTTTTGTAAAAATAGGATATCAGGTGTAGTGTTTTTAATCGGATAATGTTGATCGCCAATTTTCATATCAATCGTTCCAACAATTGCTGTTTTATGACCGTATAACGAAAAAATTTCATCAAGTAAATACGTTAATGTAGTTTTCCCGTTCGTACCTGTAATGCCAATGACGTTCATTTGATGGCTCGCCCGACCGTAAAAATAATCGGCTAAAGCAGCTAACGCTTTCACAGTATTCGGAACGTAAATGACGGGAATAGATGTGTGGACTTTCGATTCCGCGACGATACAAGCAGCACCATTTTTTTCTGCCTCTTTTGCAAAATCGTGTCCGTCAACTGTTGCCCCTTTAATACAGACGAATAATGACCCTTTCGACACCTGTCTTGAATCCATTTCAATCGATGTAATCGGCACATTTGAAAGGTTGCCTTCTTTTTTATATATTTTAATTTCTGATAATAATTCATTTAATAGCATACTTTTTCCCCTTTTTATCGGTGTTCATAAAGTTATTATAGCAAAATTAAAGCTGTTGAGAACTATTTTCCATTAATCTTCTCCATCGCCTAAATAGAGTCGAATGGTTGAGCCTTCTCTTACTTCTTCACCTTGATTTGGGGATTGTGAAATAACCGTGTCACCTTCTCCGTGAACGTCAATCGTTAAATTAATCATATAATGCGGTAAATCATTTACTTTTTCTCCAATTAGATTTGGTACTTCAATTAACGGTTGTTCTGGCCATTGGTATTCCTTCTCTAAACCGTCTTCACGCCGCTCTACCCCTTTTTGACGGAGCGTATCTTCAATAATTTTACCCGCAATTGGTGTTGCGACGACGCCTCCGAATTGAATCGTTCCTTTCGGGTTATCAATCGCAATGTAAACGAGGATTTCTGGATCATCAGCAGGTGCAAAACCGATAAAAGATAAAATATGATTGTTTTCTAAATATCTGCCATCAGGACCAACCTTTTGTGCCGTTCCTGTTTTTCCACCGACACGATATCCTGCCACATAAGCATTTCTCCCTGTCCCCTTTGCAACGACATGTTCAAGGGCACGTTTCACTTCATTAGACGCTTCCCTTGAAATAATTTGCCCTTTTAAGACGGGGTCATTTTCTTCAATTATTTCATTCGTCATAGGGTCGACTAATCCTTTAACGACATAAGGCTGATATAAATATCCGCCATTGATTGCCGCAGCAACTGCTTGTACTTGTTGAATCGGTGTGACGGAAACACCTTGCCCGAATGATGTCGTACCTAATTCGACAGGTCCGATTTGCTCATCAGCAAACATAATGCCTCTACTTTCCCCTTCTAAATCAATGCCTGTTTGCTGTCCGAAGCCAAAGCGATCGATGTAAGTGAATAGCCGATCTTTTCCTAACATTTGTCCGATATTTACAAATCCAGGGTTACATGAGTTTTGAACGACTTCCAAATATGATTGATGGCCGTGACCACCTTTTTTCCAGCAACGCAGCCGTGCTCCCCCAACTTCAACATGTCCCGAATCATGATAAACATCTTCATCTAAATCAATGAGCTGCTCCTCTAGCGCTGCGGCGAGGGTAATAATTTTAAACGTTGAACCAGGCTCGTACGTACTAAAGACTGGTAAATTCCGATTGTACACTTCCGGTGAAACAGATTGATATTGTAACGGATGAAAAGTAGGTCGACTTGACATTGCTAAAATTTCACCATTACTCGGATCCATGACGATTGCTAATGAACTATCTGGATTAAACTTCGCTTCTGCTATATCGAGCTCCCGTTCAACGATAGCTTGAATTTCCGCATCAATCGTTAACAACAAATGATTTCCATCTACGGGCTCCTTGTATCGATTTGACATATTATTTAACCGTCTACCTTTAGCATCAGAAAAAAATGATAAGACACCATTATTTCCACTTAATTCTTCATCATAGCTTGCCTCTAAACCCGCTAACCCTTGATTATCAATCCCAGTGAATCCTAATACGTGGGAAAGCTGCTCCCCGTAAGGATAGTGACGAACGGAATCTTCTGCTAAATATAAACCAGGCTCATTCATTAGACGGATTTTCTCTTGTTGCTCTGACGAAAGCTTCCGACCTTCTGGATGAACAATTTCAACGGAGACGTTTTTCGTCAAATGTCCTAACATTTTATCCTTTGATATATTAATAATTTCACTCAATTCATTAGCAACTCTTTCTGCATCTTCAATTTGCCTCGGAATGACAACTAAAGATGGTGCAAGCTCATTATCGACTAACACTTCTCCATTTCGGTCTAAAATTTTTCCCCGCTCAGCAGTTAGTGGAATATCTCTACTCCATAACTCCTCTGCTTTTGCTAATATTTCATCACTTTCAATAAGCTGAACGTAAGCTAAACGTCCAAACATAATGAGAAAATAAATCGCAATAAAAATAAAAACAGTGATCAATCGTTTTTTCACAGTTACAAAAGATACCTTTCTCAACGTCATTCCCCTTTCATCAATGGAGGTAGGTACTTGTACTAAACTATGAAAAAACGTTTAAATTTAGACCACTGCTTAAACTTTATATCCCTTCTTCTGTCGAATCTTCATCAAAATTGTCAGCAAGCTCACCATTAAATTGTTGCTCAAACACTTGAGTTTTTGATTTTAATTCGATGACGAGATGACTATTTTCATTGATTGTTGCATCTGGTTGAATATTTTGATTTGTAACGAACCCGTGACCGATATAATCGATTTCAATCGGTAACAATGCTTTGAGTGCAAACACTTCCCGTAACGTCCAATTCGTCAAATCAGGCATCGTCGCATCGCCCTCTGTTAAAAGAAGCACTCGTTTATTTTGTAAAACAATTTCTCCTTCCTGAGGATACGAATCGACAATTTCGTCACCATTTCCGATTAAGACGTAATCGATATTTTCTTCTTCTAACCGTTCAGTAACAGCTGTTGTCGATTGACCAATGACGCCATTTAGCTCAAGATAATCAACCTGTTGTTCATGTTCTAAATCTGGCTGAACCTCTAAATAATGCAAACTATTCTCCATCACGGTTCGATAAATATAAGATACTGGTACCGATCCTTCTGAATAATGGTCAACTTCAGGCTGCTTTATTGCAACGTACATCATTAATTGTGGATCATCTAACGGGGCCATTCCAAGAAAGGAAAAAATATAATTTTTAGAGCCCGTCATATAATTCCCTGTTTCTGGATCTGGAATTTGTGCTGTTCCTGTTTTACCGAATGTCGAAAAATGATCAAGCTTGAACCTTCTTCCCGTTCCGCCTTCTTCCTCGATCGTCGTTGCTAATAACTCTTTAATTTGTTCTGCCGTTTCAGCACTTATCGGTTGACCGACATATTCAGTTTCATTTTGTAGTAAAATTTCCTTCGTATCTGAATGGACGATTCGATCTGTAACATACGGTTTAACCATCTGCCCGTCGTTAGCAAAAGCTGTTGCTGCTTTCATTTGTTGAATCGGTGTATAAGTTGATCCTTGCCCATAAGCGGCAGTAATCTTTTCCATTGGATAATTGTATAAAATTTTACCAACAATCTCTCCCGATAAATCTATCTCTGTAGCTCGGTCAAAATGAAACGCATGTAAATAATTTAAAAATGAATCAGGTCCGAGCTTTTCCCAAACTAATTTTGCAAAAGCGACGTTTGATGATCGTTTAACACCTTCATCATACGTAATTTCACCCCAATTCGTATTCCAATCATGAATTGGACGGAAATTTTCATTAATTCGGTACTCCCCCGATTGAAATGTTTCCGACCCATTATATACTCCTTCTTCAATCGCTGCTGCTAATGTGAACATTTTCATCGTAGAACCTGGTTCAAACGGATAAGCAATCGCATCATTATACCAATTTTCGACATCACGAAAGTTTGGGTCAAAGGAAGGATGATTACTCATTGCTAATATTTCCCCTGTTTTCGGGTTCATAACGACAGCAATCATTTGTACTGGCTCGTATTCTAATGCGACGGTTTGCATCGCATCCTCTAAAAATGTTTGTATTTTTTGATCAATCGTTAAATAGACATCACTGCCATCTTGCGGCGGCTGGACGAATTCATGGGCGTTCATTAATTTATATCCGTACTTATCTCTTTGATATTTCGCATAGCCAGGAATTCCTTTTAAATAGTCATCATACATTAATTCAATCCCATAAGCTCCGACAATTTCATTGCTGCTTGTTTCTTCATTCGTTTGCGTTTCCGTAAATCCAAGAACATGGGAAGCAAACTTGCCGTTCGGATAAAACCGTTCCATTTCTCTAAAAAAATTGATTCCTGATAAATTTAATTGTTCAATTTTCTTTTTTTCATCTTCGTTTAATTGACCAGCTTGTCCAAATTCAACTTGGAAATCATCCCGCGCTTTAGCATCATCGATAAGTTTTTGAATTTGAGGTGCTTCCATATTTATGTACTCTGCTAATCGTTCGGCAGTCTCTTTGGAATTTGCAACGTGTAAATCAGTCGGGGAATTTTCAGAAAAGCTTTCTCTAACGATCGCATACATTCTATAAGTCGGCTTATTGTCGGCTAAAACCATGCCGTTACGATCGACAATCTTGCCTCTTTCTGCAGGTAATACGTCTTGAGTATCTCTAAGCTTATCGGCATAACTAATTAAATCGACCGAATTTACTTCTCCTGTAATCTGAATATACGTAAATCGGCCGACAATTAGTAAAAATAAACTCGTAAATATAATAACGATGAAAAATACCATCACTTTGCTCAAATTAATTTGTCGCACTTGCACCACGCCTTAGTTTGTATTACTCGCTCGTTTAACTGTTGCATTTTGAATATTAAGTCCGTTTTCTTTCGCAGTAGACAAAATTCTACTCGGTTTGCTTAATTCTTTCACCTGAGCTTCAAGGGTTGTATTTTCAACTTTAATTCGTTGTATATCATTATTTAATCCTTGTAAATCTCTATTTAACGAATCAATCGATGACGAGAAGTTTACAACCATAATCATACCAATCGTTAAAACGAGGACACCGAATGTGTAAAGAAGTTTTTCACCTTTTGTAAATAAGCTCTTTTTCGTTTGAACATGTTGTACAGTAGTTTTTCGTTGCTCTTTATGTACCTTATGTTCACGTAATGGTTGTTCATAATACTTTAATTTTTCTGCAGCCATTTAATTCGTCCCCTTTCGATTAAATGCAAATTGTTCATCCCATTTTTTAATTTTCTCAACAATTCTTAATTTGGCTGATCTTGAACGCCGATTTTCTTCAAGCTCCTCATCAGTTGGAGTTATTGGTTTTTTCGTAATCATTTTAAATGGAGGTGTTAATTCCTCTGGTAATACAGGTATTTCTTTCGGAATTTGCGGACTTGTCGTCCAGCTTTTCATCGATTGTTTACAAATTCGATCTTCTAAAGAATGAAACGTTATGACACAAATTCGTCCACCGATTGCGACTTTTCGCGCTGCCTGGTTTAATGCTTGCTCTAATACATTTAATTCATTATTAACAGCAATTCGAATGGCCTGAAAAATTCGTTTAGCAGGGTGGCCTCCCTTTCTTCTAGCAAAGGCAGGAATCGAATCTTTAATAATGTCAACTAACTCAAAGGTCGTTTCAATTGGTTTTTTCTCTCTCGTCTTTTCAATATTTCTCGCAATTTGTTTAGAGAACTTTTCTTCACCATATTGAAAAAACGTTTTTACGAGCTGCTCATAAGACCAATCGTTCACAATGTCATATGCACTAATTGCGTCCGATTGATTCATTCTCATATCTAACGGTGCATCATGTTGGTAGCTAAAGCCCCTTTCCGCCTCATCTAATTGCGGTGATGAGACACCTAAATCAAATATAACCCCATCAACCTCATCAACATTCAAGCGATCTAATTCCTTTTCTAAATGCTCAAAATTTTGATGTATAAGAATGAGCTTGTCTTTGTAATGTGTTAAATTCTTTTTTGCATTTTCTATTGCATGAATATCTTGGTCAAAAGCAATCAACTTCCCGTTTTGTGAAAGTCGTTCTAAAATTTTCAATGTGTGCCCGGCACCGCCAAGGGTACAATCTACATAAGTGCCATCTTCACGAATCTTTAATCCATCAATGGCTTCTTCGTTTAAAACACTATAATGTTTAAACATTTGTACACCTCATTTTCAAGTTAAGAAATGATCCAACACTTTTACCTGAGATTAAATATCAAAGTCCATCATATTTTCTGCAATCTCAGTAAAAGATTCTTCAGATTCATTAACATAGGTTGTCCATTTATCTTTATCCCATAATTCGATGCGGTTCGACACGCCGATGACAACACATTCCTTATCAAGATCTGCATAAGACCTTAATGGAGATGGAATGTTAATTCGACCTTGTTTATCAATTTCACATTCGACAGCACCTGAAAAGAAAAAGCGGATAAAAGCGCGGGCATCCTTTTTAGTCAGTGGAAGCTTCTTTAGTTTTTCCTCTAATATTTTCCATTCATCAAGGGGGTATGCGAATAAACATTGGTCTAATCCACGGGTCAACACAAATGATTGTCCTAAGCCATCACGGAACTTCGCAGGAACGATCACTCTGCCCTTCGTATCCAAATTATGTTGAAATTCACCCATGAACATAGACTTCAACCCACCTTTTTTTAATAGTTTACCACAACCCCCCACTTCTCACCACATTTTTTTAAAAAAAGTTATTAAAAATTGAAAAACCATACTTAGGACCTATTCCTGAGTATGGTTTTTCATTGATATATCAAGCTTTATATAGTTTTTATATGAAAGTGGTTTCCCGTGGTAGATAAGTGGTTATATCGTGACGACAATATGGTCCTGTTCCCAATTTGGTGGAACTTCAAGCAGCTTTTGTGGTAAATCGAGCCCATATTCATTCATAAAATAATAAATGTTCCAAATTCGTTCTTGTAAGCCGTCTTTAGGATAGTAAAAACAATCGATTTCGTCATAATATGACAAAGTTCTGCTATGCTTTTCCTCTACAGCTTTATTTAATCGTTTACCGACGAAATCCAATTGCTGCTCAATCACTTTTAAATTCGTTTTCGTCAACGCATGAACATCATCTCGAATCGTTGCTGCTAGTTCATGAAGAGGTTCGTGAATTTTTTGAAATTCCCCTTTTATCCCGTCAATCATTTCATCAATTGGTTGACGGGTTTGCTTTTTTAACCAATTAAGCTTATTGTATCGACACCCTTTTGATATGACCGATTAGGCTTAAGTTTAATTGCTCCAACCGTTTTTTATGATCGTGTTTCAGTAATGTAATTGACATTCTTGGAGTAACGATTGGAAGCTGCAAATTAACAGCTGAAAAAGCTCCTTTTAGCACGGACCAATAAGCAACCTCTCCAGGCCCTGCTATAAAGGATAAAACGGGAAAAACGAATTCTTGCATAATCGGCCGAGATACAACATTATTGCTAAAATTTTCTGGCTCACTTTTTATTTTTTCCACAATTTGCTCTTTCGTAAAAGAAACCTCTCCATCCTTTGAAGTCCAAACATCGTTATTTTTAACTAATAACAGTCGCTCACCCTTTAAATGATAAAAGAGATGAGCATCATTCGTACTAACATCAAGGTCAATTTCGTATCCTCTTTTTAACTGCTCATCAAATTCATTGACGACAGCCTTTGCTAAATGATCCCGGTGATGAATCAACTGTAAAAAATATTCTACTTCGAAACGCCGTAAATCAGCATTATTTGAATCAATTAAAACGAGTCCTTCATTTTTAAATAATTGTCGAATGAGCCGAGCGAAAAAATCGACGTAAGTCTCGCTTTTTTTCAATGCTTCGTTAACACTACTGTATAACTCATTCGTCCATTCCGTTTCTTGATAAGTCGAGAAAACATTCTTAAACCATCGTTCGATTAAGTTTTTATCAAGCTTTTTTTGAGAAACGGGTTCCTTTTTTATTTCCATTTCATTCAATCGATTTTTCTTTAATTGATGATCTTCGTATGTATAAACATGGTTAATTTCCTCAAAATCATGGTCTTCACCTGCTATCCAAAAGACAGGAATGACTGGAGCTTTTAAATATTGCTCTTGTTCCCTCGCTTGAATAATGATTGAGACAATTTTATGAATCGTATATAGTGGTCCCGTTAAAAGACCCGCTTGCTGACCGCCAATTACAACGACGGAATTCGGATCTTTTAATCGCTCAATATTTTGTAAGACAGATTCATCATGACCCCAGCGATTATTTTGCTTGATTAACAAAGAGACTAATTCATCTCTTTTATACGTTTGCGTTTTTAAATAGTTATATCTTTGTTGAAAGCTTTTCAGTTGGTACGGATCATATTGAAATTGGTATAAAATTGATTCCTTCCGATCTCTATAATCTTGAATGATTTTTGATTGTTTCGTTAAACGGATACATTGAACGTCCATAATCATACCTGCCTTAATGAATATTTTCTCTCCCTATAGTATTTTACCGAAAAGAAGGAGCAATTTCATTCTTTCTGTTTTAATTGTTAAAATCAATAATTGCAAGAAGAAATAATAATACATATAACATAAACATCATTATAAAACCGATTCGCCAAACGATTCTTAGCGCGCGATTAATGATTATCTCTTCTTTTTTTACATATTGATAAAAAAGAACGATTAATAAAACGATTAAATAACTGACAACAATCCAAGGTATGAAGTGATTTTCAAACAAAATATAAAACAGTGTACTCACTGAAATGATAAAAAATAGAGCTGAGAAATCCGCAGCCAATTGGATTGATCGAGTCGTTTTCTTCGTTCGAGCTTTAAATATGAAAAACAGAACTAGAAAAGTTATTACTGGTACGGTTGCTAAAATAGCGATAATTGTAGCGACGATTTCAATTGTCATGATGCGATAAATTTTCCTTTCCTTTAACTAAATCGTACATGAGTTGGTGACTAATTAATTTTGTAGAATGTTTAATTAAATAGCCATTAATATAATCGATTTCTGTTTTTCTACCACGTTGAATATCAATTGCCATTGATGAATGGTTTTCCTTCGTATTTTTTGCAATTTGAGTAACTTTTTCCCACATGAAATTAACATCTAAATCTAGTGCTTCACATGCTTCTTCCGTGAGTTGATGAGCAATTTTATTTAAAAATCTATTAGCGACGATTTCCCCATTTTTCACATTAAAGATAGCTGTTAAAGGATTTATGACACTATTGACGACGAGTTTTTCACGCATTGTATGAAATAAATCATTACTTTTCTCCACGGCGAAATCCGCATTAGCAAGCTCATCTACTAACTTCGCTTCATAGGGCTTTTCTATTTCAGTTAATCCACTCAATTTAATAATTCCGATTCCAGTTCTTTTCACTTCATTGTCACTTAAACGAAGGACGCCGTTTTCATTCACACCGATAAAAATTCGCTGCGGCAATGCTTCAATTTTATGTAAGTGGCCTAACCCGTTTTGTAAAAATAATAATTGAGCCTCTTTAAAAACATTATGTAAATAAGGGAGAACAGAATCAAGTTCCGTCTGTTTCACACAAACGATATATAAATCATGAGATGACAATTCATCGATTGTTTTAGCATGGACACTTATTTTCCTTTGATTATATATGAGA
>Ga0079225_10000725_pt1 | contig 18055 bp, 15 predicted proteins | sample Poulit2012_FD_76344 | JGI IMG/M metagenome (GOLD analysis project Ga0079225, IMG submission 76344) | Agricultural soil microbial communities from Georgia to study Nitrogen management - Poultry litter 2012 | ecosystem: Environmental > Terrestrial > Soil > Agricultural land | place: USA: Georgia... | reverse complement strand
TTGAAATAAGAGAAACAGGTAAAGATGGAAATCTAATAGAGGGAGACGAATTTTAATTACAAGACGAAGATGGTAATACGATTGAAGAAAGTTTAACAACAAATGAAGATGGGATTTTAACAATCGATGAGTCAAATCCGGGTAACTATCAACTCGTTGAAACGGCAACGATCGATGGCTACGACTTAATCGATGAACCGATCCCGTTTGAAATTAGTCTTGGACAAGATGCGAAAACAGAAGTCACATTCGAAAACCCATTAAGTACAGGTAGTGTTGAGTTACTGAAAGTAAACGACAACGGTGAAACACTCGAAGGAGCAGTCTTTGAGCTACAAGATGAAGATGGAAATACGTTACGAGAAAACCTTACGACGGATAGCGATGGGAAACTTATCATTGAAGAATTAAAGCCTGGAAAGTACCAATTCGTTGAAACAGAAGCACCGTTTGGATATCAATTAGACGATACACCAATTGAATTTGATATCGAATTTAACCAGCAAGAAACACTTGAAATTGAAGTGGAAAACGAATATACACCAGCAACATTTGAACTAATAAAAACAGGCGAAGACGGAAATCTGCTTGCGGGAGTCGAATTTGAACTGCAAGACGAAGATGGTAACACGATCGAAGAAAATTTAACGACAAATGAAAATGGAATCTTAACAATCGATGGGTTGAATCCGGGTAACTATCAACTCGTTGAAACGGCAACGATCGATGGCTACGACTTAATCGATGAACCGATCCCGTTTGAAATCGGTCTTGGACAAAATACGAAAACAGAATTCACATTCGTAAATCCACTTAGCACAGGTAGTGTAGAATTGCTTAAAGTAAACGAGAACGGTGATACACTCGAAAATGCAGTTTTTGAGCTACAAGATGAAGATGGAAATACGTTACGAGAAAACCTTACGACGGATAGCGACGGGAAACTATTTGTTGATGACTTAAAACCTGGCACGTACCAATTCGTCGAAACGGAAGCGCCATCTAGTTACGTCTTAGACGATTCACCGCATAAATTCGATATTGAGTTTGACCAACAAAATACTATCACAGTAGAAGTAGAAAACAAAAAGCAACCTGATGTAGAATCAACAGTAAAAGACGACAAGGAAAAACAACAAGGTGGATTCCTGCCCAAAACAGCGACAAACATATTTACTATAATATTGTTTGGTAGCTTGCTGCTAGCATTGGGAATCATTGCGGCTATCTACATTCGTAAGAGAAGACAAGTACGTTAAAACTAAACAACTTTAATGACGCAAAGCCAACAGGATGGTCTCACACCTGTCGGCTTTGTCTTTTTGTAGCGTAGGAATGTAATTTGAACTGTATAAGCTAAAGATTGTCACAGTTTTCTCTCATATTTGACTTTTTAAAAATAACATTTTGCTTATTTCTTACCTTTTTCCCTATCGAATTATTGGTGTCACAATGGTTTTATATAACCGTTAAAAGCTTTATATTCTTTCACCTAGTAAACACCTTTGTAAAACTTATTAATCCTAAGTTCTATCTCTAAACTTTGAATATATTCTATAATTAAAGTGTTAAGTATGTTTGTCTTAAGTTTTTTCACTACATATGTTAGTGAATCGCTTCCGTTCATAAAAGCTGTACCTTTACACCCCTAATTCCTAAATTGTATTACTAGATATGACACATCTTGATCTTCTCAAACATTAAGAAACACAAAATAATTTTCTTTCCCATTCAGAGTAAACAAAGGGAAAGAGATTGGTGTTTTCTTTCACCAATCTCTTTTAACTCAAAACCTGTAGTTCTTATTTCAATACATTGTTCCTTGATATTATATTCTGATCAACTTATTTTCAATAGACTGTAATGGTCTAGCTCCATTCTTTGTTACATGAAACCCATCTTCTAAACGCAGTCCACCCCAGTCGTTGAAAAATAAAGGTATGTCAATGGAGAATACCATATTCTCTTCAATTGGATCTTTAAACAACGCGTTTAGTGATGGTGGTTCAAACTCGCTAACTCCAATACTATGTCCGCCAGTATAAACAAAATGATCCGCTAATCCACCTTCTTTGGCTACTTTACGAGCCGCAGCATCTATCTGAGCACCTTTACCACCCGGTTTAAGTAATTCCTTAGCTGCTTTTTGTGCTTGGATCGCTGTATTAATTGCATGTTCGATCTCTTGATCCACCTTTCCAACAATTACTGGTCTAGCAATGGCTCCGTGGTAACCTTCATATCTAGGGGCAATTGTAAGTGTTACGAGGTCATTTTCTTGAATTTTCCTGAAAGAGGTTCTAGCAATGATAGGGTAAGTGTTTCTCTTACCTGATGCTACCATTGTGTCAATACCCATTCCCTCTGCACCTAGACTTCTCATGACATATTCTGCCTCAGCTGCAACATGCCTTTCTTCCCTACCAGCTTTAATAGCTTCTATAGCCGCTTCAATTCCTTTTTCGGCAATGTGATAAGCGTATTCTATAACTTTAATTTCGTTTTCAGACTTCGTTAATCTTAAGTCTAAAATTGTTGAATCCGCTGGTTCAACGTTTTCTTCTCCGACTATCTCTACTATTCTTTTATAAAGGTGATGTGGTACTTTCTCATAACCGACAATACCTACTTTTCTGGCTTCCCTACCCATTTCTTTTAAGGCGTTGTTGATTGGAACATCCATTGGTACAATTTCAGCAAATGGAAACTCGTGAGCACCATAAACAAATTCCTCAATCACTTGTACATTTTCACAATATGATGATGCATAAATATATTCTACTGATTCATAACCGGTTAGCAGTACCGGCTCACCCTCCGCTGGAATAATGACACAAGCCGGTTCAAAGTGCGGTTGATAATTGAACAACCACCTTGTATACTCTTGGCCGAACACTGCACCATCATCTGCATATGCTATGAGAAGGTCAAACCCTTTCTCTTTCATCTTTTGCCTAACTTTTTCTTGTCGTTCTTTAAATTCTTCCTTAGGGATAACAGGGTGTTTTTTCACTTTATTCCTCCTCGTATAATATACTGTCAAAATTTGCACTACATAAATTCATCATATTTAAGAGAAACTGCTATACTTAGGATTTTGTTATATACTATTAATAGACATCTTTCCACTCATCAATATTATCTTGATCAAACTTGAACGGTTCACCTAATAGTACTTCGATTCCATCGTCTGTTTTTACTACTTCAAAACTACCTAGCTCACCTGCATCAAATGCGTCTCCAGGTTCCCCATCAATTTCACCACTTACTAATGCATGTGCAGTATGACCTGCTAAGTAACCTAAATCAATTGGGTTCCATAAATACATCCAAGGTGACACACCGTTATGAATATACTCGGCCATCTCACTAGGTAACCCTAAACCAGTAACTACTACTTCACCTTGTAAGTCATTATCGGTGATTACTTTAGAAGCTGCAGCAATACCAACAGTTGTCGGAGCAATAATTGCTTTTAAGTCTGGATAGGACTTTAACAATGCCTCTGTTTCAGCTACGCTTTTATCCCTTAAATCATCTCCATAAGCGATTTCAACCAATTCCATATCGGAATATTCGGAATCCTCTAATTCCTTTTGCATCCATTCAATCCATAAATTTTGGTTAGTCGCTTGGGATGTAGCACTTAAAATTGCAAATTGACCTTCGTAATCTATCATCTCGGCTACTGCTTCTATTTGTACTCGACCTACACCTTCTGGATCCGCTTGGTTTACATGAACCATTCGACTGTTTTCGTTAACCGCGGAGTCCGTCGAAACTACTTTAATACCTTGTTCTAAGGCCTTCGTCAAAACTGGTTCTAAAGCATCTTCATCATTACCAGAAATTACGATACTATCAACTTGCTGTGTTATTAATTCTTCGATAATCTGAACCTGTCCTTCTACTGTTGGAGAATCCGGTGCTCTTAAGATTGCTTCTCCACCAGCCTCCTCGATAGCGTTTTCAAATCCCTCCATTAACTTTTCTCCAAAAGGATTTCCTGTACTTTTAAATATAATCGCATGCTTTCCTGTACCACTTTCTTCACCGTCGCTAGTAGCTTCCCCGTCAGATTCAGCGTCACCACATGCTGCAAGAACTAAAACCCCCATAAGCAACATGAAACATAATACGAGAAACTTTCTCATAACTGATCCTCCTTATATACTTTTTATTCAACAGTTATGTAACTGTTATTTACTTGGCTTGTTAGCTTGTTTGTTTTGAATTTTGCGACTACTAAATTTGAAACTTGTCACTGTCACAGAAATAATTAGCAAGAGTCCTGTTATAACTAAAAGCGACTGTGCCGGTATATTAATTAGCCCTAATCCGTAATGTAAAAAGCCTATTATAAAAACCGCCAATATTGCTCCTGGCATTCTCCCCTTTCCTCCGGCAGTGCTAATACCGCCTAAAGCAACCATTGCAATTACATCTAATTCATACATGTTTGCAATATTTGGTCTCGTACTTCCCATTCTAGAAGTTAGGAAGATAGCAGTAATCGCTGCCGCTAAACCAGCTAAAGTGAATACAATTAATTTAATTTTGTCTACTTTTACTCCTGAAAAGCGACTTGCTTTTGGATTGCTTCCAATAGCATAAATATGCCTTCCAAATACTGTTTTATGCAATACTAATATTGCTACGATGGCACATATGGCAAAAAATAGTAGTATGAATGGTACATTTCCCACATATCCCCATCCAAAGTAATTAAACCATTTCGGAAACCCCCCTGCTGATTGATCTTCTAAAATCACATACGCTAATCCTCGATAAAAAATCATTGTAGACAATGTGACAATTACCGCAGACAATTGATATTTGACAATTAAATAACCATTTAGAAAACCACATAGTGTGCCGACTAATATACAGGCAATAATAGCCAAACTCATTGGGGTTCCCATATTATATAAAACTCCCATAGTTACTGCCGAGAGTGCTACGGTTGAACCAACTGAAATATCTATCTCTCTCATGATCATAATGAGAACCATTGGGAAAACTATAAACGCCTTGTCTAAGAAAGTCATCGTAGCACCAGCAATAACATCATACTTCAAGAAATAAGAAGATAATGAACTATTAATAAAAAGAATTAGTATCAAAATTAAAATTAACAGCCATTCCCATTGAAGAAAGAAACTCTTCCAGGAAAACTCTCTTTTATTTATAATTACTCTTGTTTCTATCGACGTATTGCTATCCATTTAGATCACTCTCCTAAGTAGCTGGTTTCTTTCTGTTCTTTTCCGCACAATTACATTAAACAAAACTGCAAAGAGAATGACAGCTCCTTCAATAGCCATTTGCCAGAAAGGTGAGACGTGGATAAGCGGTAAAGCATTATTCAATATCCCCAATAACATAGCACCTAAAATTACGCCTGTTATCTTTCCGACTCCACCAGCGATACTTACTCCGCCAAGTATACAAGCAGCGATAACGGTTAATTCATAGCCTACTGCTGTATTGCCTTGTGCAGATGCATATTTAGAAACCCAAAGGACTCCAGACAAACCAGCTAAACCACCCATTACTGAGTAAACTAACATCAATAATTTGTTGATATTTATTCCACTTATCTTTGCCGAGTCAGGATCACTACCAATCGCATAAATCCTCCTACCCGTAATAGTATGAGTCATAAAATAGTAAAAAAAGATGAATATAATTAACGCGATAAATATGAGTGTATTGATTCCTAATATTTTACTTGTAGCAATATTTTTAAATGATTCCGGCATTTGGTGTGCACTTACCCATTCACCACCAGCTATCATGTAAGTAATACCTCTGTATGCATACATCAAGCCTAATGATGCAATGATAGGTAGTATCCCAATTTTAGATACTAGAAATCCTAAAACTGCCCCGCACAAAATTCCGATAACTATACCTAGTAAAATAGCTAATAAAGGGTGTAATGTTGGATAGGCAGCAACGGTTTGTGCTGTGATCATACCAGATAACGCTAGTGTAGCTGCAATAGATAGGTCTATCCCTCTTGTTAGTAAAACCATCATCATACCAATGGATAAGATGACAAGTATTGAAGCGTTGGTAAATAAATCATTTAAATTTCCTAATGTTAAAAATTGTGAATTTAACAGTTGCAAAGCAAGTGCTAAAATGATAATAAACGCCAATAGCCCTATGTCTCTGTATTTAGCAACCTTAAGTAGAGTATTGCCCTCATTTCTCTTTGTTTTGGAGAACATTGATTACACCTCTTTATCTTGATTATCCTGCTGAAACACCTTCAACATTTCGGACTTTAGACTTAGACATTGCAGCTTCCAAAATTAACTCTTGGGTTGCTTCTCCTCTATCGAATATTTCGGTAACCCTACCTTCACACATGACAACAATTCGATCACTTAAACCAAGAATTTCGGGCATTTCCGAGGAAACCATAATAATTCCATATCCTCTTTCAGCTAAATCCGTTATTATTTCATAAATTGCTGACTTTGCACCAATATCTACACCTTTTGTTGGTTCATCAAATATAATAATTTCCACATCATGAGTCAGTAATTTCGCTATTGATACTTTCTGCTGATTCCCACCAGATAATGAATCTGCTGTATAAAATACACTTGGTGTTTTAACGTCTACCTTTTCACTTAACTCTTTTGCCAATTCAAGTTCACTCTTATTATTTAACCAGCCTCTGTTTGCATGTTGACTTAAAGAAGATAAAGTAATGTTTTTATAAATTTCCCATTGAACAATCAGACTTTGATCTTGTCTGTCTTCAGGTAAATATCCAATTCCAAGATCAATTGCATCATTCGGGGTTTTTATTTCTACTTTCTCACCTTTAATAAAAACTTCCCCTTCATCCATAGGTTCTATTCCAAATAACGACTGGCAGACCTCGCTGCGACCGGCACCGACCAAACCTGTTAACCCTAAAATTTCACCTCTTCGCAATGTAAAGGAAACATCTTTAAAGTGTCCTATTAACCCAATTTTTGAAACTTTGAGTAATTCATCTTTTATTACGTTCTTTTTAACAGGATATAATTGTTTTATCTCCCTACCAACCATAGCTTTAATTAACCCATCATGTGTTACCTCTTCAATATCCCAATCAACTATATATTTACCATCTCTTAGCACGGTAACCCTATCAGCTAGTCGGAACATGTCCTCAAAGCGATGTGAGATGAAAATAATTGCTACCCCTTCATCACGTAATGATTCAGAGATTTTATACAATTCTTCACTTTCACGTTGAGTAAGTGCAGCAGTCGGTTCATCCATGATTATAATTTTTGCATCGGTTGATAATGCCTTAGCAATCTCGACAACTTGTTGTTCCGCCACACTAAGAGAGCTTATTTCAGTTCTTGGATCTAAAGAAGACCCTAGACTTTCTAATAGTTTCTTAGCATCAGAATGCATATCGCTCCAACGCATTCTTCTAGTATATTTATTTATTTTTTCATTCCCCATAAAAATGTTTTCCGTGATAGTCAAGTTTGGATAATTCGTTGCATGTTGGTGGATAGCTGCAATTTGAAACTTGCTAGCGTCTTTCGGACCATTAATTTTAACTTTTTCACCATTTATATAAATTTCACCAGCATCTTTCTGATGAATCCCCATTATAATTTTAATGAAGGTTGATTTACCTGCCCCATTTTCCCCCATAAGAGCATGTATTTCACCGGCTTTTAATTTAAAATGGACATCGTCTAATGCTTTTACACCTGGAAACTCTTTCACAATACCCTTTAACTCAAGAACATAGTCTCCCATTTTCTCACCCTCTTAACATCACTAGGAGTTGCAGTTTAGTTTGATTGTCTTTTTTTACTTTGTTTTAAACGGTTGTTAGCGCTTACTTTTTTGTTTTGTTTGTTTGTTTTTACTTTTGTTTATCTTTATTTATATATTACTAAATTTTTGAACTTTTGTAAAGATATTAATAATTTAAATTTATGTCTTTTAGTAACTGGTTTTATCGTACTTCAAGCACTTTTCTTTTAATATGGTTGTTTTACTTTTTTTACATCTGTCTTATAAGAAGATATCAATATCTATTCAAAATAGTATCTCAATCCAAATGAAAAACCTCTTCCAAGTTTTTTGTCACTGGGCTATGATCTGGATTAGTCTCCATAATATCTTTCATATAGTCCCACCACTTTTTATTAACGGGAGATTGACTAAGTTGATGCCACTTTTCTTCATTCTCAATTTCTACATATGCAAATAAGTAGTTTGTCTTTTCATCTAAAAATATTGAATAATTATGTACACCATGACGTTTAATTTCTTTTACCATCTCCGGCCAAATCTCATCATGTCTTTCCTTATATACTTTTTGTTTGTCAGAATAAACTTTCATCAAAAAGGCTTTTCTGATCACAAACATTCACCCTTCCCATAACCAGTTTTGTTAGTTATATTATTCTCTTTTTAAAAGTTCATTTTTTTCGTAATTCTTTATTTCATCTAACCAGCTCTCCTTAGTCGGAACGCCCTTTTTTTCACAATAGTAATTCCAAATTGCCCCAAATGGATATGTCTTAAACTCCTCCATCAATGCCAACCTTTCAGTAAAGTTACCTTTATCTTGTAATTCCTTTAAATAATTATTTGGTAAAAGAAGCGCATATAATAACGATTTAATCATGTTACGTGTACCGATGACCCAAGCTGCAACTCTATTTATACTTGCATCAAAAAAATCAAGACCAATTAACACTCTATCTAAAGCATCGTTTCGTACAATTTCTATTCCTATTTCACGTAATTCATCATCTAAAATTATGACATGGTCACTATCCCATCTGACAGGTCGAGATACATGTAGAGCTAGCTTATCACTGTAAAGTAACATTGCTGAAATTTTATTTGATACTACTTCTGTAGGATGATAATGACCTGTATCTAGTAAACATAATTTATCGTTTTTAAGAGCATAACCAAGATAAAACTCGTGGGATCCAACAACAAAAGCTTCAGAACCGATTCCAAACAATTTACTTTCTATGGAATCAATGTTATATTTCTTATCGATTTTTTCTTCGAAAATCTTATCTAAAGATTCCTTTAATCTTTTTCTTGGTGTTAAACGATCGCTTGGAATATCTTTATATCCATCTGGTATCCATATATTTGTTAATGCAGGAGAACCTAGCTCCCTGCCGAAATATTCCCCAATTTTTCGACTGGCAATACAATGGTCAATCCAAAAGTTCCTTATATTTTCATTAGGATGGGATAGCGTTAATCCATCTTCTGACTTCTCATGCGAAAATAAAGTCGGGTTGAAATCCAAGCCCAATTCATTTTCTTTCGCCCAATTAACCCAATTTTCAAAATGTTCGGGCTTCAGTTCGTCCCTATCGACTATTTTTCCGTCTGTTTCGGCGTAAATTGCATGTAAATTAACACGGTGTTTGCCTGGAATCAATGACAGCGCTTTCTGCAAGTCCATTCTTAATTCAGTAGGTGTAGTTGCCCTCCCAGGATAATTTCCTGTTACATCAATACCACCTGATAGCTCTCTCTGGTTCACCTCAAACCCTTTTATATCGTCACCCTGCCAACAGTTTATTGAAATTTGTACTTTTTCTAATTCATTTAGTGCTTCTTCTACATTAATACCCCATTTTTCATATTTTATTTTTGCGAATTCATATTGGCCCTTTACTGACATACCAAAACCCCTTTTCTCTATTTTATTTAAGGAATTTTCCTAGTTACTTCGAAAAATTTACTTTTAATCACTTTACGATCAATTTCTTCGGGATTAAATTCTTTTAATTCAAATGATTTCGATATAATCTCACGACCCTCTTGAATTCCTGTAACCTTTCTTTTGGCAATCAGCTGCATAATGATATTTCCGATTGAGGTGGTTTCTGATGGTCCGACTAAAACTTTTTTACCGCTTAAGTTTGCAGTTAATTGGTTTAAAAACATATTACGTCCACCACCTCCTACAATATAAAGATGATCTATCGTTTTATTAGTTATGTTCTCAAGCTCTTCTATAGCTATAGAATAGATTATTGCTAAATTATTAAAAATACACGCCGATAATTCTCCTGGTGTTTTAGGTACTATTTGATTTGTTTCTTTGCAGTAAGTTTGAATGGAATCAACCATACTTTCTGGGTTTAAAAATCGATTATCATTAAAGTTAATATATTGTTGAAATGGTTTCACTTTTTTCGCTTCCACAATAAGCTCTTCATATTCCAAATCACTTTCTAATTCTTTAATCACATTTTGAAAAATCCACATCCCCATAATGTTTTTTAAAAACCGAAATGTACGACAAGCCCCCCACTCATTCGTATAGTTTCCTTTGAATGCAGCATCATTAATGATTGGCTTTTCTAACTCAACACCTAATAAAGACCACGTACCACTACTTAAATATGCCCAATTTTTATTTGTAGCAGGTATACCAACTACAGCCGAGGCGGTATCATGAGAAGCTATATTAATTATTTGACAATGTGGCAAATCAAATTCTGGAAACCATTGTTTCTTTAAAGTTCCTAGTACATTTCCCGCCTCAATTAATTGAGGAAACTGACTCCTTTTTACACCGATCATCCCCATTAATGTGTCATCAAATTGACTGCTTTTTATATTGAGAAGTTGTGTAGTTGATGCATTTGTTGTTTCCATACAAGAAATCCCCGTCAATCGATAATTCAAATAATCCGGAACCATTAATATTTGATTAGTTTTTTCTAATACAGTTTTATCTTCTTCATAGAGTTGGTATATCGTATTAATGGGCATAAATTGAATACCTGTTTTCTTATATATACTTTTTTTAGAAATCCTCTTTGTTAACTTATTAATTGTGTTTTTTGTACGGTTATCTCTATAAGATACAACCTCTTTTAGACGTTTCCCGTCATCCCCTAATAAAACGTAATCAACAGCCCATGTATCTATTCCAACTGTACAACGGTCATACCCCGCTTTTTTAACAAGTTGGAGGCCTTTTAATACTTCTTTCAATAAATAGTCAATGTTCCAATATAATGTACCGTTTTTAATATTAAAACTATTTTCAAATCTGTAGATCTCTTTGATTGACAATTTTTCGTTAATCATTTCACCAATGACGATCTTTCCGCTTGAAGCACCTATGTCAATAGCTACTGGTACCAATTGATCACCCCCGTACTCTAATTACTTGCAATTATAAATTTAAAGGGACCGCTCTTTATTGTTTGTTCAATTTGTGAGTCAATCTTATCATCTGTAATAATACAGTCTACTTTCTCTATACTGCCGAATCTAGAAAATGCCTGTATTCCAAACTTACTATGATCTATCATAATGAAAACTTTATCCGCATTGTTAACCATTTTTTCCTTTACTCTAGCTTGTTGTTCACTCGATTCACTCATTCCTCTTTCGAAATGGAATCCTTTACACGAAATAAAAGCTTTATCGACATGATATAAGTCCAAAGATGACTCAGCAAGGGGACCAATATAAGACAAAGACTCAGGTCGTAATATACCACCGGTAGAAATTACGACAATATTCTTTTTGTTACTTAATTCTGTCGCTACCTTAATAGAGTTAGTCAAAACAGTTATTTCAAAATCGGGAATTTCTTTCGCTACGTACCAAGCAGTAGAACTAGCATCTAAAATTACTTTATCCCCAGGATTGATTTGCTTTACCGCTGTCAAAGCTATTTGTTTCTTTTCTTCAACATTCGTAACTTCTCTTTCCTGATACGATATTTCTTGATCATCGACTTCCCTTATACTGACTGCACCACCATGACTTCTAATTAATTTACCTTGTTCTTCTAATTTCTCAAGATCTCTCCGGATAGTTTCTTTTGTTATGGAGAATATTTCACTTAATTCACTTACACGTACACTTTTCCTATCATTAACAAGATCAACAATTTTTTTACGTCTTTCTACAACTAACATCTGTCTACCCCACCATTAATATAGTTTTTTTAAATATATTATAAATTTGAATTTGAAGCCTCCCATTTATAGGGAGACCCCATTATCCTATCTTACAAATGCAGATGCAACTCCTCCATCTACTGGAATAATTGAGCCTGTTGTTTTTGATGATTTTGACGATGCGAGAAACGCAATCATTTCTGCAACATCCTCTGGTAAAATGTTCACATTTAATATTGTTCTTTTACGATAATGGTCCTCTAAACTATCAACATCAATCCCATATGAAGATGCTCTTTCTTCTCTCCAGGATGAAGACCATATTTTTGATCCCTGTATTACAGCATCAGGTAGCACTGTATTAACGCGAATACCATACTGACCACCATCTACAGCAATCGATCGGGCTAAATGTACTTCAGCAGCTTTCGCTGTATTATAAGCTGTTGCATTTTTTCCAGCATAAATTGAATTCTTCGAGCCGACAAATATCATGTTACCGCCAATTCCTTGCGTTTTCATTAACTTGAAAGTAGTGCGAGCTACTAAGAAGTACCCTGTGACAAGTACATTTATATTTTGTTGCCATGTTTCGGTAGTTGTATCTTCAAATGGACTGGAACTTGCTAAACCTGCATTATTAACGAGAATATCTAAACCTCCATACTTAAGTACAGTTTGATCTATTGCTTTTTGAACTTCACCCTCTTTCGTAACATCCATTTCAATTGCGAGCGCTCTATTATTTCCATAGGTTTTATTAATTTCATCAGCTACTTGCTGTGCCCCTTCATAATTAATATCAGCTATAACAACATGTGCTCCCTCGGAGACCAAACGATTACATGTAGCCTTACCAACACCTCCCGCTCCACCAGTGACTAAAGCAATTTGACGTGAAAATTCCGCTTCAGGTGGCGCCAAACTTAATTTATAAAGTTCCAATGGCCAATATTCGACCGCAAATGATTCTGCTTCATTTAACGAAACAAAGTTTCCGACAGAAGTTGCCCCTTTCATCACTTGAATTGCCCGATGATAAAGTGATTGGCTAACATTCGCGGCATGCCACCCATTTCCCGTATTTACCATCCCAATCCCCGGTATTAAGATAACTCTAGGGATGTTATCGATAATACTATCATTTTCCGATTTGTTTCGATTAAAATACTCTATATAATTCTCTTGGAATAACTCTATTCCTTCTTTTATTTTCGTAATTAATTCATCAATATCTTTTTTATTCGGATCCCAATCAATAAACAGTGGTACACGTTTTGTATGAACCAAATGATCGGGACATGCGGCTCCAACTTGAGATAAACCCTTTGCCTCGTGGCTATTTACAAATGATAAAACTTCATTACTATCGTCATAAGTTACAATCATTTTCTTATCGCTACTTACGCAACCGCGAATTACCGGAAGGATTCGTGTTAATATCTTTCGTCTAGTTTGCTCTTCAATGGCATTAAACTTTTCTCCTCCAAACATATTATCTCTATTTATTTTACTTGCGATAAATTTCTCCGCTTCCTGAATGACAGATATTGTTCTATCGTAGCATTCTTTTGAAGTGTCTCCCCAAGTAACTAGACCATGCTTCTCCATAATAACAAGCTCTGCGTTAGGATTGCTATTCACTGCCTCAGCAATCATTCTTGATAGACGAAAACCCGGTCGAATGTAAGGCACCCATACAAATCTATCTCCGTAAATTTCCTTAGCAATTTGTTCCCCATTATGCGAACAAGCAATACTAATGATTGCATCGGGATGAGTATGATCAACATGCTTAAAGGGTAGAAAAGCATGAAGTAATGATTCTATTGAGGAACGAGGATGATTCTGATCTATCATACAATGAGCTAAATAATTTACCATTTCATCATCCGACATATCTTCTCGTTCTATTAAAGGATGAATATCATTTAATCTTAAGCCAGTGAAGTTATCTTCTTTCATAGTCGCTAGATCGGAACCACTTCCTTTTACCCACATTACTTCAATCTCAGTACCCTTGAAATCCTTCATAACCGTTTTAGCAGACGTGTTTCCCCCACCTATATTTGCAATCGAACGGTCAGAACCTAATAAATTGGACCTATAAACTAATTCTCTTAAAATATTTTCAGCTTTATTCGCTTCATTTTCATTCCACTGATTCTCTACCATCATAAATCCCCTTCTTTCATTTTTATATTAGCTTTATCAACGATTATTAGTTCTCTACTACAATGTACGTGACATGTATAGGACCATGTACACCTACAATTAAGTTCATTTCAATATCGGCACTATTACTCGGCCCCGTTATAAAACTTATACATGTAGGTATTTTTCTTTCCTTGATATACGATTCGCGAATCTCCCTAACCGCTTGTGTCATTCGGGGTACAATTGTATGTTTCGGAATAATAGAAATATACGTTTTAGGGAGCAAGCTAAGTGAACGACCATTATTCTTATTATTAAAGAGGATTACGGTCCCCGATTCCGCAAGTGTAATATCACTAAATGTGATACCTACATCTGCTTCCTCAGCGAACGACAGATTATTCTTTTTATCCGATTTATCCCAATAACAAACAACTTTCCCTTCTTTTTCAATTTCATGATAAAACTCATCTAATTTATATTCTGTATTTCTTATATCGTTTGAAACAACGATTTTTTTTCCGTTATATTCTTCGATAGCCTCCTTAAGAGCTGTCGATAATTCATATCTATGAGTTTCCCTAAGTTTTGTATGGATTTTATCACACTGATTTCTAAATACCTCCATTAGGTCTCTCTGGAGCAAATTGGATGACACTTCGTTCTGTGGACTAACGCTCCACTCAGGTTTTTCAGTCCCCAATCTTACCTTTGAGCGGCCTAGGCGTTTTGCCACGCTATTTAGAAAAATATTTTTATTTCTACTTTCCAAGGTTACACACCCTCCCCTTTCCTGCTTTTAAGCCAAGCTCGAAAAGTTTGCTCCTCAGGAATCGGGAAATCACGAGAAACAGTCCAATTCTTTAATGGCCCTGGTCCACTTTTGATTACTCCATCTTTCGAAAATGGTTTTAAAGCAGATTTAGCAATCAAAGAGCTAGCCTTATATGCAAAAGGATGGGTCGCCCACATAGAAAAACCTTGCATAGCCAATTTTTCCAAGATCGATATGTTAGCACCTTTCTCTACTATATTTTTACGGTGCATAATTAGTTGTTCATGTAAAGGTATCTTAACTGGACATACTTCGGTACATGCTCCACATAAAGTTGATGCATATGGTAGTTCGCTGTGATCTTCATAACCATCAAGTAATGGAGTAATAACTGCCCCAATAGGACCAGGATAAATGGAACCATATGCGTGCCCCCCTATATGTCGATATACAGGACATACGTTTATACATGCTGCACAGCGAATACAATGTAATGCTGATTGGAATTCTGTCCCTAAAATATCCGAACGTCCATTATCAACAATCACTAGATGATATTCATCCGGTCCATCCGACTCCTCCTCTAAACGAGTGCCCGTTATCGCTGTTATATAGCTTGTTAGATCCTGACCAACTGCCGCTCGAGTAAGTAGACCAGTTAAAATATCCAATTCTTCCCAAGTCGGAACAATTCGTTCCATTCCCATAACAGTTATTAATGTATCGGGAAGGGATGTAATCATACGTCCATTCCCTTCATTAGTTACTAACGTAACCGAACCCGATTCCGCTACTGCAAAATTACATCCGGTTATTCCAATATCAGCTGTCAAAAATTCCCGGCGCAATTGTTCTCTTGCAAAGGAAGCCAATTCTTCAGGTTCATCTGACTGACAGTAATCTTTTCTATTTGTAAATGTATCTTTAATTTGCTTTTTATTTTTATGCAACGCAGGTGTAACTATATGTGATGGATAATCACCGTCTAACTGTAAAATCCATTCTCCCAAGTCCGTTTCAATAACTTCAGCACCAATTGTTTCTAACACCTTATTTAACCCAATTTCCTCCGTTACCATAGACTTTGATTTAACTACTTTTTTTGCATTCTTTCGCTTAATAATATTTTTTATATAATCATTCGCATCCTCTGCAGTTAAAGCGAAATGTACTTTTACCCCTATTTTGGAAGCGTTCTCACTTAATTGATTTAAATAATAATCCAAGTTTTCTATCGTGTGCGTACGAATTTCTTCGCCCAACTTTCTCCAGTCTTCCCAATTACCAAGTTTATCAGCTTGCGTCTGGCGTCCTTTACGAAAACGTTCCTGTGCAGAAGTGACTGCCTTACGCATAAACTTATCTTGTACACCTTTTGTAATACGATCGTCATATGATTTGGAGCTTATTTTTATTGCCATAGTTCACCCTCCGATTAACGACAATTTAGAACTTCCGTAATATGCAATATCTCAATATCTTTCATTTCCCTACTTAATCTACCACCAATATTCATTAAACAAGCCATGTCGCCACCCACAACATATTTCGCCCCTGTTTCAAATATATGTCTCGATTTCTCCTTAACCATTTCGGAAGAGATAATCGAGTTGTTTACTGCAAAAGTTCCACCGAATCCACAACAATCCTCCTTTAATGGAAGGTCAACTAGTTCTAATCCTTTAATATTTTTAAGAAGTGTTAACGGTTGATCTTGAACACCTAGGACTCTTGTCATATGACAGGAGGGATGGTACGTTACTTTACCTTTAAAAGTTGATCCAACATCTACTACGCCTAGTACATCTACAAGAAATTGAGTTATTTCGTATGATTTGGAAAATAAATTATCAGCTTCTTCCCGCATATTGGGATCATCCGCAAAAACTTTCGAGTATTGACCTAGCATGGCTACACATGAGCCAGACGGACTAACGACATATTCCGATTCTCTGAAAGCCCTAATCATTTGTTTCATAGCTTTTTTAGATTCCTTTAAATACCCACTGTTGTATGCAGGTTGCCCACAGCAAGTTTGATTTAAAGGAAAGTCTACTTTACAACCTAGATTTTCCAGTAGCTCTACTGTATTTTTACCAACATTTGATGTGAAAATATCACATATACACGTAATAAAGATGGATACTCTCATTATTAATCCCTCACTAGTAATCCAATATTAAATTTATAAACTACCACGATAGTGATAAGCACAAAAGTTCAAAACAAAATATAACACAAAACACTTCGTTTAAAGTCTTTTGAATCTTTTGTAAAATAAGTATAACATTTTTGTTTGCTTTTGAAAAGGCTTTATATTCTTTTGTTTACATTTGATTAGTGTGTTTTTACTTGGGTTATAAAAATCTAGAAAAACAATTGAAATAACAAAATAGTTTATTCCTTAATTGACATGAATAAGGATTCCATATTAATTTACGTAGAGAACTTTTTTATAACCACCCAGTGAAAATGGTAAATGCTGTACTTAGCCATGAATAGCTAATTGTTCTTAAAATGGCTAACTGTAGAGGAATTTAAAAACGATTACAAGACACTATAGTCTTTTAATACTTTTCGGATCATCAATGTAGACAGTCAATTTCATGACTAAATAATTACTTGTTAAATAGTACATGCTAAAAGCGATAATACGGTATAGAAACATTGGGATTTATGTTATCAAACGGAAAGTTGGAAACACAAATTATATCGATCCATCAAAATCGCGTTTCAAATTAAGATGATAATTAACAAATGAACATAAATTGATTCCGCCATCAACAAAAGAAAGTACATATTCTTTGCGCAAAAAAAGTATCAAACAGTTTTAGGGAAACATAACCATCGATTCGCACGAAGAAGTAGAAGCAAGAACAACAGATGAGAAATATAACCCGAGAATTGCCCGAAGATGTAGAGGTGACTACAACTGAGTATAAAAAAAAGAGCTTCTTCGCTATTGAGTATTTAGTTTTAAATCTCCAAGAGGTGTTAATACTAGATGAAAGTCTATTACAATACCTAGGAGATGACTAAATTATGGAAGTTTTCCATGAGAAATATAATGTATTTGAATCCGCCTTAGAAATACCTGAACCATGGTATGTTTTTCATTATGAATTAGCTAAAGAAGAAAAAACACTTCATATTTATATTGAATACAGAAAAGGTGCTGAATTTA
>Ga0079225_10000722_pt1 | contig 18068 bp, 13 predicted proteins | sample Poulit2012_FD_76344 | JGI IMG/M metagenome (GOLD analysis project Ga0079225, IMG submission 76344) | Agricultural soil microbial communities from Georgia to study Nitrogen management - Poultry litter 2012 | ecosystem: Environmental > Terrestrial > Soil > Agricultural land | place: USA: Georgia... | reverse complement strand
TCAGGAAGAGTTCGAAGCCGAGGTTCTCGGTATCAGCCGTGGTGGGATGCGAGTGCGCCTTACCGCCAATGGTGCCACTGCCTTTGTCCCGGCACCGCTGATGCACAGTGATCGCGACAAGGTCGTCATCGACGACAAAGAGGGGCGCATCCAGATTGAAGGTGTGGAACGCTACAAGCTTGGTGACCTGACTCGCGTGGCACTGGTTGAAGCGCGTGAGGAAACCCGTTCGCTGGTGGCTCGTCCGGCCACGTGAGACTCACCGCTCATTAACCCCTAACTAAAAAGAGGCGTCCTGACGGGCGCCTCTTTCTTTATCGGTCTTTACCTGCTCAAGCGCTGGCTTACCAGCCAGTCACATCCTTGAGTGCAGTGCCGATATCAGCCAACGAGCGCACGGTTCTGACACCCGCATCTTCCAACGCAGCGAATTTGTCGTCGGCAGTACCCTTGCCACCGGAGATGATCGCACCGGCGTGCCCCATACGCTTGCCCGGAGGTGCTGTAACACCGGCAATGTAGGACACCACCGGCTTGGTGACGTTAGCCTTGATGTAGGCTGCAGCTTCCTCTTCAGCGGTACCGCCGATCTCGCCGATCATCACGATCGCTTCAGTCTGCGGATCCTGTTCGAACATCTCGAGGATATCGATGAAGCTGGAACCCGGAATCGGATCACCACCGATACCCACACAGGTGGACTGGCCAAAGCCGTAATCAGTTGTCTGCTTGACCGCTTCATAAGTCAAGGTACCCGAGCGCGACACGATGCCCACCTTGCCCGGCAAGTGGATATGGCCAGGCTGAATACCGATCTTGCACTCACCGGGAGTGATCACACCCGGGCAGTTCGGACCAATCAGGCGCACGCCCAGCTCGTCACACTTGACCTTGACGTCGAGCATATCGAGTGTCGGAATGCCTTCGGTAATGCACACGATCAGCTTGATGCCGGCATTGGCCGCTTCAAGAATCGAGTCTTTACAGAACGGGGCCGGTACGTAGATAACACTGGCCTCGGCGCCGGTCTGCTCGACCGCTTCCTTGACTGTGTTGAACACCGGCAACCCCAGATGCGTCTGGCCGCCCTTGCCCGGCGTCACGCCACCCACCATCTGGGTACCGTAGGCGATCGCCTGCTCGGAGTGGAAAGTTCCCTGCCCACCCGTAAAGCCCTGGCAGATAACCTTGGTGTTCTTGTCGATCAGGATACTCATTACTTGCCCTCCGCTGCCTTGACGACCTGCTCAGCCGCATCGGTGAGACTCGTAGCAGCGATGATGTTCAGACCACTGGAGGCCAGTTTTTCGGCACCCAACTCGGCATTGTTACCTTCGAGACGCACCACAACCGGTACGTTCACACCCACCTGCTCGACGGCGCCAATGATGCCTTCGGCAATCATGTCGCAGCGCACAATGCCACCGAAGATATTGACCAGCACGGCGTTGACGGCATCATCAGAGAGAATGATCTTGAACGCTTCCGCCACACGCTCCTTGGTTGCACCGCCACCTACGTCAAGGAAGTTGGCCGGCTGGCCACCGTGGAGCTTGATGATATCCATGGTACCCATGGCGAGACCGGCACCGTTGACCATGCAGCCAATGTTGCCTTCCAGCGCCACATAGTTGAGATCCCAGGCAGCTGCCTCGGCCTCGCGGGCGTCTTCTTGAGAGGGGTCACGCATGGCCAGCAGATCGGGGTGGCGATACAGGGCGTTGCTGTCCAGGTTGATCTTGGCATCGAGGCAGTGCAGGTTGCCTTCGTCAGTAATGACCAGCGGGTTGATCTCGAGCAGGGCCAGGTCTTTATCGTGGAACAGACGCGACAGACCCAGGAAAATCTTGACGAACTGCTTGATCTGGTCACCTTCCAGACCCAGCTTGAAAGCCAGCTCACGGGCCTGATACGGCTGCGCACCGACGAGCGGGTCGATTTCGGCCTTGAGGATTTTCTCGGGTGTTTCCTCGGCTACCGTCTCGATGTCAACACCGCCTTCGGTAGACGCCATGAACACTACACGGCGAGTGGCGCGATCCACCACAGCACCCAGGTAAAGCTCGCTGGCGATATCGGTGCAGTTTTCGACCAGGATCTTGGCGACCGGCTGACCATTTTCGTCAGTCTGAAAGGTCACCAGGTTCTTGCCCAGCCACTGCTCGGCAAAGGCTTTGGCTTCTTCCGGGCTCTTGATCAGCTTGACACCGCCCGCCTTGCCGCGTCCCCCTGCATGGACCTGCGCCTTGACCACCCACATGTCGCCGCCGATTTTCTTGCAGGCTTCCGCCGCTTCCTCGGGGGTATCGACCGCAAAGCCCTTGGATACCGGCAATCCATAATCGGCAAACAGTTGTTTGCCTTGATACTCGTGAAGGTTCATCGATTCATGCCATTGGTTGCATGTGACTCGAACGGCAACCACAAAACATCGCCAGCAAAGGTCGATGCCGGGTCACCCCCGTTCGCACTCGGTACATTGCCGGGCACGACACGCCATCCCGAAGGACGGCGCTAGTTGTACTGCCTGACCTACTTGCGCTTTCTACGGTTGGCCATGTGAATGGCGAAACCGTCCACTGCCAGTGCCGCCTCATGGATGGCTTCCGATGTGCTCGGGTGCGCATAGCAAGTCAATGCCAAGTCTTCGGCGCTGGAGCCGAATTCCATGGCGATCACACCTTGGGCGATCAGCTCACCAGCATGCTGTCCCACGATGTGCATGCCAAGAATGCGGTCAGTCTCGGCATCGGCGATGATCTTTGCCATCCCCTCAGGGGCGTTATTGGCCAACGCCCGACCATTGGCCGCGAACGGGAAGGAGCCTGTTTTGATCTCGATTCCCTTGGCCTTGGCATCCTGTTCGGTAAGACCGACCCAGGCCACTTCCGGCGCGGTGTAGATCACGCTCGGAATGGCATCGTAGTTCATTTCCGCCTTGTGGCCGGCGATGATGTCAGCCACCATCACCCCCTCTTCCGAAGCTTTGTGGGCCAACATTGGACCACGCACACAGTCACCGATAGCGTAGATGCTCGGCACGCTGGTGCGGCACTGGTCATCAACGTGAATGAAACCACGCTCATCCAGACCTACGCCCACGCCCTCATCGACCACGCCTTGAGTGTAGGGGCGCCGACCAACACAGACGATCAACTTGTCGAATGTCAGCTGCTGCTCACCGCTACTGTCGGTGTACATGACCGTGACTTCGTTGCCCTTGACCTCGGAACCGGTTACCCGTGCGCCAAGCTTGATATCCAGCCCCTGCTTCTTGAGCAGCTTCTGGGTCTCCTTGGCGATGGCCTTATCGACCATCGGCAAAAAGCTATCCATGGCTTCAAGGACGGTGACTTCTGCCCCCAGACGGCTCCACACGCTGCCCAGCTCAAGACCGATGACACCAGCACCGATCACGCCCAGGCGCTGTGGCACTTCGCTGAATTCCAGAGCACCGGTAGAGGTGACAACGATATCTTCATGCAGCGGAGTAGGGGGAATTTCTACCGGTACCGAACCCGCCGCAATTACGATGTTGTCGGCCTCGTAGGTCGCCTTCTCGCCATTGTGATCCGTCACCTCGACTTGTTTAGTGCCGACGACTTTGCCGGTACCGTCGATGGCAGTTACACCATTGGCCTTGAACAGGGCACTGATACCGCCCACGTTCTTGGCAATAACGGAGTCCTTGAACTCGAGCATCTTGGCGACATTGGGCCTGGGCGGCTCCAGGTCGATGCCGATCTCCGCGAAGTGATCGCGCGCTTCGACGAATTTGTGTGACGTCTCAAGCAGTGCCTTGGAGGGAATGCAGCCCACGTTCAGGCAGGTACCACCATGGACGGTCTTGCCCTCTTTGTTGACCCACTTTTCGATGCAGGCGGTCTTCAGCCCCTGCTGAGCGGCACGAATGGCGGCTACGTAGCCACCAGGGCCCGCGCCGATGACAATCACATCAAATTTATCGGCCATATCATTCTTCCTGTTGATCGGTTCGCGTTTGAGTCCGTTGAATCGGGCGTCTTCAAATATCCAGCAACAGACGCGCAGGATCCTCGAGCAGCTCCTTGATGGTGACGAGGAACAGCACCGCATCCTTGCCATCGATCATGCGGTGATCATATGACAGAGCCAGGTACATCATCGGACGGATTTCGACCTTGCCATCGACGGCCATGGGGCGTTGCTGAATCTTGTGCATGCCCAGGATGGCGGTCTGCGGCGGATTGATGATGGGTGTCGACATCAGCGAGCCAAAGATACCGCCGTTGGTGATCGTGAAGGTGCCACCCTGCATCTCTTCGATACCGAGCTTGCCGTCACGGGCCCGCTTGCCGAAGTCGACAATCCCCTTCTCGACATCAGCAATTTTCATGCTGTCAGTATCGCGCAGCACCGGCACCACCAAGCCACGGTCGGTGGAAACTGCCACACCGATGTCCTGATAGCCGTGATAGACAATCTCAGTACCATCAATGGAGGCGTTGACATCGGGGAAGCGCTTGAGAGCCTCAGCCGCTGCCTTGACGAAGAAGCCCATGAAGCCGAGTTTGACGTCATGCGCCTTCTGGAAGGTCTCCTTGTACTGTGCACGCAGATCCATCACCGCACCCATATCCACCTCGTTGTAGGTGGTGAGCATGGCAGCGGTCTGCTGCGCGTGGACCAGCCGCTTGGCGATGGTCTGGCGCAAGCGGCTCATCGGCACGCGCTTCTCGATACGCTCTCCCTGTGATACCGGAGCCGCAGCGGCTTGCCTAGTAGCACCGGGGGCGGCACTTTTCTTCGCTGTACCGGCTTGCACAGCGCGCTGCACGTCTTCCTTGAGGACACGCCCACCCTTGCCGGTGCCTTCGATCTTGCTGACATCGAGATCATGTTCGGCGACCAGTTTGCGCGCTGCCGGCGCCAGGATCTTGTCACCGACCTTCTCGTCACTCGCGCCATCGTCGGCCGACGCAGCAGGAACCTTATCAGCCGCGGTAGCGGCAACGCCTTCAGCAAAAATTGCCAGCACTGCCTCGGATTCGACCTGGCTGCCTTCTTCCGCCTTGATCTCGGTCAGCGCACCATCGGCGGGCGCCACCACTTCCAGCACAACCTTGTCAGTTTCGATCTCGACCAGCACCTCGTCACGCTGGACTGCTTCACCTACTTGCTTATGCCAGGTCGCCACACTGCCTTCCTGGATCGACTCGGGGAAGGTCGGCGCTTTCACCTGGTGGTTCTTGCCGGTGGCAACAGCACCTCCGGTGGCAGCTTCAGCAGTGTTGTTGTCGCTTGCTTGCGGCTGGCCACCCTCACTCGCCTGCGGCTGGCCACTTTGAGCTTCGCCGGCACCGATACGCCCCAGCACCTGCTCGGACTGCACGGTATCGCCCTCTTCGACCAGCACCTCTTGCAGGGTGCCGGCCTCAAGCGCCACGACTTCCAATACCACTTTGTCCGTTTCGATCTCGACAATCAGTTCATCACGCTCGACGCGGTCACCCGGACTCTTGTGCCAGGCCGCCACGCTGCCTTCGGCAATAGATTCCGGAAAAGTGGGCGCTTTGATCTCGGTAGCCATATCGTTTCCCTTATGTACTCTCTCGTCCTGGTGCGATGGGCCTTACAGATTGAAGGCGTCTTCCACCAGCTGGCGCTGCTGTTCGGTATGCACGGACATGTAGCCCGCAGCGGGTGCCGCCGATGCCGGACGGCCGGCAAATTTGAGCTGTCCACCCAGCCCTGGCTTGAGCATTTCGGCCACAGCCCGCATATGGTGTTGGCTTGGGTACCAGGCGCCCTGGTTAAGCGGCTCTTCCTGACACCACACCAGAGTCTCAAGGTTTGCATAATCCTTGAGAGCCTCAAACAGCTCCTCCTTGGGGAAGGGGTAGAGCTGTTCAACACGCACGATGGCTACGTCATCCAGTTCGTTCTCTGTACGCCAGGCGATGAGATCATAATAAACCTTGCCGGAGCACATGATTACGCGCCTGACCTTCTTCGCTTCAAGTCCGGCCTGATCGGACAACACCATCTGGAAGTGACCATTGGCCAGCTCTTCCAGGCTGGAGATCGCTTCCTTGTGGCGCAACAGACTCTTGGGTGACATCACCACCAGCGGCTTGCGCAACGGGCGAACGACCTGGCGCCGCAGCAGGTGGAATATCTGTGCGGGGGTGGTCGGTACACATACCTGCATGTTGTGTTCGGCACACAGCTGCAGGAAGCGCTCAAGCCGCGCCGAAGAGTGCTCGGGCCCCTGTCCTTCATAGCCGTGAGGCAACAGCATGGTAAGCCCACACAGACGGCCCCACTTGGTTTCACCAGAAGAGATAAACTGATCGACCACCACCTGTGCACCGTTGAAGAAGTCGCCAAATTGCGCTTCCCAGATCACCAGGTCGTTCGGAGCCGTCGTCGCGTAGCCGTACTCAAACGCCAGGACCGCTTCCTCAGAGAGGAAAGAGTCGTGAATGGTAAAACGCGGCTGGCCATCGGCAAGGTTCTGAAGCGGAACATAGGTGCTGCCGTCTTTCTGGTTATGCACCACCGCATGACGGTGAGAGAAGGTGCCACGCCCGACGTCTTGTCCGGTAATACGTACAGGATGTCCTTCATCAAGCAGCGTGGCGTAAGCCAATGTTTCGGCAAAGCCCCAGTTCAAAGCCAGACCACCCGCCTGCATCTTGCGCCGATCTTCATAGATCTTGGCCACCTGACGCTGGACATCAATGCCATCGGGAATTTCACACATGCGCGCCGCCAGACGCTGCAAGCGTTTCATCTCGACACCCGTCTCGGCATGGCCGCTCCACTCGTGCCCCAGGTAAGGCTTCCAGTCCACAAACAGGGTGGCATTGGGTTCCTGCACCAAGGCATTGGCGACATGATTACCGGCGGTCAGGTCCTCACGATAGGTCTCGACCATCGCCTCGGCTTCTGCTTCGCTTACCACACCCTGCTCGACCAGGCGTTGAGCGTAGAGCGTCCGCGAAGAAGGATGGTCCTTGATCTTGCGGTACATCAACGGCTGGGTACCCGATGGCTCGTCGGCCTCGTTATGGCCCCGGCGACGGTAGCAGACCAGGTCGATGACAACGTCTTTCTTGAACTGTTGGCGATAGTCCAGCGCGACTTGAGTGGCATGCAGCACCGCATCCGGGTCATCACCATTGACGTGAAAAATCGGTGCCTGAACCATCTTGGCGATATCGGTGCAGTATTCGGTAGAGCGCGCATCCTGCGGATGCGAAGTGGTGAAGCCGACCTGGTTATTGATGACGATGTGCACTGTCCCGCCAGTCTTGTAAGCGCGGGTCTGGGACATCTGGAATGTCTCCATGACCACGCCCTGTCCGGCAAAGGCCGCATCGCCGTGCACGCTAATCGGCAGTACCTTGGTGCCTTCGAAGTCATCGCGGCGATCCTGACGCGCTCTTACTGACCCCTCGACTACCGGTGACACAATCTCAAGGTGGGAAGGGTTGAAAGCCAGAGCAAGGTGCACTTCGCCACCCGGCGTCATGACGTTGGAGCTGAACCCCTGGTGGTACTTGACGTCACCTGAGCCACGCTCGATCAACTTCTTGCCGTCGAATTCGTCGATCAGCTCGGAGGGGTTCTTGCCGAGAATGTTGACCAGAAGGTTAAGACGCCCACGGTGCGCCATGCCAATGACGACTTCCTTGACTCCGTAGCCACCACTACGCTGAATCAGCTCATCCATCATGGGGATGAACGACTCGCCCCCCTCCAAACCGAAGCGTTTGGTACCCGGGTACTTGGAGGCCAGGTAGTTCTCCAGTCCCTCTGCGGCCGTCAAGCGTTCAAGCAAATGCTTGCGTACATCATCGCTGAACTTGGGAGCCGAGCGAACCGATTCAAAACGCTGCTGCAGCCAGCGTTTCTCCTCGGTATCGACAATATGCATGATCTCGCAGCCGATGGAACGGCAGTAAGTCTGCTCCAGCGCCTCGACAATCTCACGTAGCGGCGCCCTGTCCATGCCCAGAAAGAAGGAGCCCGTCTGGAACTCGGTATCCAGGTCCGCTTCTGAAAGCTGGTGGAATGAAAGATCAAGATCAGGCACATGCGCCTGGGTTCGCAATTTGAGCGGGTCAATATCGGCTTTTTGATGCCCACGGAAGCGGTAAGCGTTGATCAGCTGAAGAACTTTGACCTGTTTCTTGCTCTCATCGCTATCGACGGGCACTGCAGCAGTGCTACGGCGCATGCGAGCCAACTGTTGGAACTGGTCACGCACGGGGCTGAGGGGAATATCGCGGCCTGAGTTACCCGCGACATCGGGCAACTGCTCAAAATAGCTTCGCCACTCTTCAGGAACAGAAGCAGGATCGGCGAGGTATTGCTCATATAGCGCTTCCACATAGTGAACGTTGCTGCCGCTCACGTGGGAGCTGCTCCACATCAACTCCATTATGCCTTGTTGCATCTCTCGGTCACCCTACGCTGATGGGGTGTTATCGTCGCTGCGGCGAGCCTGCCACAACGGCTTGGCTACTGCCCTGCCGGTAGGGCGCTGCTTGAACCCGGCACTTCCAGCCACGCACTGATCTCGCTGTGCATGGCTCTGTATGCTTAAAAGCCGGTACCTGAGGCACCGGCTTTACTACTAGGTGCGAGCCGACCGCGACATGACGTCGCGGTCGAGCCATGGCGTGCATGATAGCAAGCCACAGTCCACGTTTTAAGTGGCATTCGCCAATAGCATGTCACGGATCTTGCCAATCGCCCGCGTAGGGTTGAGCCCCTTGGGACATACCGCAACGCAGTTCATGATGCCCCGGCAACGGAACACGCTGAACGGATCCTGCAGTTCAGCCAGGCGTTCGCGGGTCGCGGTATCACGCGAGTCGACCAGGAAGCGGTATGACTGCAACAAGCCGGCCGGACCCACGAACTTGTCCGGGTTCCACCAGAACGAGGGGCAAGACGTCGAACAGCAGGCACACAGGATACACTCATAGAGGCCATCCAGCTTGTCACGATCCTCCGGCGACTGCAGGCGCTCGATAGCCGGCGCCGGCGTATCGTTCTGCAGGTAAGGCTGGATACGCTCGTACTGCTGGTAGAACAGCCCCATGTCGACCACCAGGTCACGCACTACCGGCAAGCCAGGCAGTGGCCGCAGCACCAGCTTGTTATCCTTGGCCACATCAGACAGTGACGTGATACAGGCCAAGCCGTTCTTGCCGTTCATGTTCATGCCGTCGGAGCCGCACACACCCTCACGGCAGCTGCGCCGGAATGCCAGTGTGGTGTCCTGCTCCTTGAGCATTTCCAGCACGTTGAGGACCATCAAGTCACGGCCCTGGGTGTCGAGCTGGTACTCCTGCATATAGGGTGCGGAGTCGGTTTCCGGGTTATAGCGGTAGATGGATACCTGAAGCATCTCGTGACTTCCCCTTAGTAAGTACGAATTTTCGGTTCGAAGGTGTCGACGGTCTTCGGCGTGAAATTAACGTCACGCTTGCCGACCCGCTTCTCAGCCGGGAAGTACATGGAGTGCTTCAGCCAGTTGGCGTCATCACGATCTGGATAGTCATAACGCGAGTGAGCACCGCGGCTCTCCTTGCGCTCCAGTGCCGTGATGGCCGTCGCCTCTGCGACTTCCATCAGGTTGTCGAGTTCGAGCGCTTCAACACGAGCCGTATTGAAAGCACCCGACTTGTCGGCCAGATGCGCTTCGCCAATACGCCCACGGAGCTCTTCCAGCTGCTTGACGCCGGCTTGCATATGCTCTTCCTGGCGGAATACACCAAAGGAGTTCTGCATGATGCTCTGCAATTCAGCCTTGAGGCTGGATACGGACTCACCGCTGGTGGACTCATTCCAGCGGGTCATGCGCTTCATGGCCGCTTCAATATCGGATTCTGATGCATCGAGGTAGTCGATGCCTTCGTTGAGCGCACCTTCGATGAACATACCCGCCGAGCGCCCGAACACCACCAGATCAAGCAGCGAGTTGCCACCCAACCGGTTAGCACCATGAACCGAGACGCAAGCCACCTCACCACAGGCGAACAATCCATTGATGATGCGGTCATTACCCTCGGCATCCTGCATGATCGCCTGGCCATGGATATTGGTCGCAATACCGCCCATCATGTAATGGCAGGTCGGCACCACCGGGATGGGCGCATTGGTCGGATCGACATGCGCAAAGATCTTGGCCAGTTCGCTGATGCCGGGCAGGCGCTTGTTGAGCACCTCTTCGCCGAGGTGGTCAAGCTTGAGATAGACGTGATCGCCGTTCTCACCGCAACCCCGGCCTTCGAGAATCTCCATGACCATGGAGCGCGCCACGACGTCACGACCGGCAAGGTCCTTGGCGTTGGGTGCATAACGCTCCATGAAGCGCTCACCGTCCTTGTTGACCAGATAACCACCTTCGCCACGGCAGCCCTCGGTCACAAGCACACCCGCACCATAGATGCCGGTGGGGTGGAACTGCCACATTTCCATGTCCTGCATGGGGAAACCGGCACGCAACGCCATGCCGACGCCATCGCCGGTGTTAATCAAGGCATTGGTGGTGGAAGCGTAGATACGCCCCGCTCCACCGGTCGCCATGACGGTGGCCTTGGATTTGACGTGTATCACTTCGCCAGTCTCGATATCCATGGCGATACAGCCCACCACGTCACCGCTGGCGTTTTTGACCAGATCTACCGCAAACCACTCGTTAAGGAAGGTGGTGTTGTTCTTCAGATTGTTCTGATACAGCGTATGCAGCAGCGCATGACCGGTGCGGTCAGCCGCCGCACAGGTACGGGCCGCCTGACCGCCCTCGCCAAAATTCTTGGACTGACCACCGAAGGGGCGCTGGTAGATACGGCCATTATCGAAGCGCGAGAACGGCAGGCCCATATGCTCAAGCTCGAATACTGCTTTAGGACCTTCGGAGCACATGTACTCAGCTGCGTCCTGGTCGGTAATGTAGTCCCCCCCCTTGACGGTGTCATACATGTGCCAGCGCCAATCGTCATTGGGGTCCGCTGAGCCAATCGCGCAGGTAATGCCACCTTGGGCGGAAACGGTATGCGAACGGGTCGGAAACACCTTCGACAGTACGGCAGTTTTCTTGCCGGACTTGGCCAGCTCAAGTGCCGCTCGCAGGCCGGCACCACCACCACCAATGATAATGGCGTCGTAAGACAGGGTACGCATGTTAGACATGAATCAGGCTCCCCACAGAACTTGAATGCCCCAGACCAGGAACACAAACACGGCCAGGATGATGACGATCTGGGCGCCGAGACGCACGCAGGTGGACTTCAAATAGTCGGTAGTAACTGTCCACAGACCGACCCAGGCATGAGCAGCCAGAGAGATGAAAGCCAGAAGCGAGAATATCCGCATCCAGGTTTGAGCGAACAGATTGCTCCAGGTCGCGTAGTCGAGGCCGGGGTTGCTTAGCAGGTAGACCACGATGAACACGGTATAGAGTGTCAGGATAACGGCACTGACGCGCTGAATAACCCAGTCGGAGACGCCGCTGCGACCCAGGTTGGAAATGTTGGTTACCATACCCAGACTCCCGCCAGAATGATCAGGACGGCACTAACGACCACTACGGCCTGTGCCTTTTTGACACCGCCTTCCAGGGTTACGCCATAACCGGCATCCATCACCATGTGCATGATGCCTGCTACAAAGTGGTACGCCAGTGCTGCCAGTAACCCCCAGGCGACCAGTTTTGCCAGAATATTATTGGCCAGAGCGTCCTGGACCGCGGCGAAGCCCGCAGCAGATGACAGTGACTTGTCGAACGCCCAAAACGCAAAAACAAGACCGACGAACAAGATAACGCCGGTGATGCGGTGGACGATTGACGTCAAGGCGGGTAACGGAAAATGAATTGTACTGATATCTAGATTGACGGGTCGTTTGCTTTTCACGGCTCTATACACACTCTCTTGGCTCGCTCGATGCCCAGTGGGCCAGGCCCAAGCGGGCGGTGGTTTGAGGTAGGGGGCTCGCCGCTGCCGAGACGGGCTATGACAACGAGTACCTGCCAGTCGCGCGGTTGGATTATAGGGACATGCGGCCTCAGTGACAAATGCATAACCTCGTGACTCGACCATGGTACATACCGAACTTGACCATAAGACAAGTACTTACTTCCCTGCGCCCCGCCCCTTGGGACCAAAGAACAAGAGCAGTCATCAAGCACCGCTTCATCAATATTCAGGCTACACTTCCCGCCGCCAATCACAGCTGACTCACCTTGGCCTAATTGACAATCACACGAACGCTTCTATAGTGGGCGAACCTTTTTCGCAGCCACTCCCGCTACTTATCTTCAGCGGCGTTTCAAAGCGATAATTGAGGCCAACTGAAACAATGGCCATGACTATCTTGCCAAGCAAGTTTGCGGAAAATATTTTTACGAACTCTTCATTCGATATCGAGAGGAGGCCAGTATGGCTGACAGGAAAGCGACACTGACGGTAGACGGTCTGGACAAACCGATCGAGTTACCCGTCTACTCGGGCACTCTTGGCCCTGACGTGATCGATGTCCGCGGCCTCGGTGCAGACGGTCTGTTTACCTACGACCCCGGTTTCATGGCAACCTCCTCCTGCCAGTCTGAAATTACTTATATCGATGGCGCCAAAGGTGTGCTTCTACACCGCGGTTACCCAATCGAGCAACTGGCAAAAGAGTCCAACTTCGTTGAGCTGTGCTACGCCCTGCTGTTCGGCGAGCTACCCACTGCCGAGCAGTACGCGGACTTCGAGGCACGCGTGCGCAACCACACCATGGTCCACGACCAGATCAGCTATTTCTTCAAGGGCTTTCGTCGCGACGCACACCCGATGTCAATCCTGTGTGGAGTCGTTGGCGGCCTCTCGGCGTTCTATCACGACCACATGGACGTTAACGACGAACAGGATCGAATCATCAACGCGATTCGCCTAATCGCCAAAATGCCGACCATCGCCGCAATGTCCTACAAATACAATATTGGCCAGCCGTTCAATCACCCGCGCAATGATCTGAACTACGCAGAAAACTTCCTCTACATGATGTTCAGCAATCCATGCGAGGAGTATACGATCAATCCGGTCTTCGCCAAGGCCATGGATCGTATTTTCATGCTACACGCTGACCATGAGCAGAATGCCTCTACCTCGACGGTGCGCCTGGCCGGCTCCACCGGCGCCAACCCGTTCGCCTGCATCAGCGCCGGCATTGCTGCCCTCTGGGGGCCGGCTCATGGCGGTGCCAATGAAGCCGTGCTGAAGATGCTCGACGAGATTGGCGATAATTCGGAAGAGAATATTCAGCACTTCATCAACAAAGCCAAGGACAAGGACGATCCCTTCAAGCTGATGGGCTTTGGGCACCGTGTCTATCGCAATTTCGACCCACGCGCCAAAGTCATGAAAGAGACTTGCGACGAAGTCCTGGCACAGCTGGGCATTGACGATCCGCAACTCAAGATCGCCAAGCGGCTGGAGCAGATTGCGCTGGAAGACGAGTACTTTATCGAGCGCAAACTCTATCCCAACGTCGACTTCTATTCAGGCATCATTCTCAAGGCGATGGGCATCCCGACCAATATGTTCACGGTTATTTTCGCCGTTTCACGTACCATCGGCTGGATCTCTCACTGGCACGAGATGCTCTCAAACGACTACAAGATCGGTCGCCCGCGCCAACTTTATACAGGCCCCGCACAGCGGGATTATCCTGCCAAGTAATCGGCCACACGCCCGACTACCGTTGCGAAGCAAACCAGCAAAGCCGCCCTCGGGCGGCTTTCTGCATGCTGATCTATCGTATACAAGGCAATAACATTCAAACGAAGGAAAACGCAATGCCACAACAGATTTCTACTGCAGCCTTTATCGGCCTTGGAGTCATGGGTTATCCCATGGCCGGACACCTGGCCCGAGCCGGGCTGGACGTACGCGTCTACAACCGCACAGCAGCCAAAGCCAAGGCGTGGAGTGATGAATATGGCGGCAGCCACCACGCCACCCCTGCCGAAGCGGCCCAAGGAGCCGACCTGGTATTGGTTTGCGTAGGCAATGATGACGACGTCAGGCAAGTCACGATGGGGGAGCAGGGGGTACTTGCCGGAATGTCCACAGGCAGCATTCTGATCGACCACACCACCGCCTCGGCCGATCTGGCTGTCACGCTTGATGCGGCATGTCGTGAGCAAGGAGTCGACTTCATGGACGCTCCTGTTTCCGGTGGACAGCAAGGTGCCGAAAATGGCGTTCTGACGATCATGTGTGGTGGTACAGAGTCGACCTTTGCTCGCGCCGAGCCTGTGCTTGCCCACTATGCCCGCGCCGTTACCTTGATGGGCCCGGCTGGCAGTGGCCAGCTGACAAAGATGGTCAACCAGATCTGCATTGCAGGGCTAGTTCAAGGCTTGGCTGAAGGGTTGCATTTCGCCGAGCAGGCCGGCCTCGATCAACAGCGCGTGATCGATGTGGTTGCCAAGGGCGCCGCAGGTTCATGGCAGATGGAAAATCGCCACAAGACCATGATAGCTGACCAATATGAGCATGGGTTTGCCGTTGACTGGATGCGCAAGGATCTGGCGATTTGCCTGGAGCAGGCCCGCCGCATACAGGCACGGCTGCCCATCACTGCCTTGGTCGACCAGTTTTATGCCGACGTGCAAGCCATGGGGGGTAATCGCTGGGATACGTCTTCATTGCTACGCCGCCTGCGCAATGTGCCGCAGGACTGATCGCAGACGGGTGTCGGCTTTTGCCGACACCGCTACAATAAGTTGTTGCTTCGCCAAACAGTCACTCTTGACAAAGGCACGCTTTTCACGAAACAACGCCCTCATTCTATGGCGCCCTGGCGTTTTCCACACAATCTGTGGATAACCCTGTTCACAACCACAAAAAAACATCACCTAATCGCCGTAGAAAGCGGCTTAGCCTTAGATTGGCTGTTTTTTGATCAAAAATAAGTTGTTGAATTATATGAATTTTTCTAAACAGCTACCAACTCGGGTCCATTGCCCTGCTTGGCGCCCGTAACCATTGAGAAATAGAAGAAAAGTGGACAAGTCAAGCCTGAAATACTGCTTATAGAGCCTTTTCCAAGTAACTGGACACGACTGCAAGCATCCTTAGCAGAAGTATTTTCTCACCCTTCTTGCGTCTCAAAAGTGCGACAGAAACAGGCTGGCTGTACACGCCGGGGCGGTATTGAAACAGAGGCGTCCGAGGACAGAGGCTAGGCAGGATTGGACAAGAAAAATGCAAAGTGGCGTCCCATAGGGGGTTCGAACCCCTGTTCCCGCCGTGAAAGGGCGGTGTCCTAGGCCACTAGACGAATGGGACGCAAGAAATGGTGGAGCCTAGCGGGATCGAACCGCTGACCTCAACACTGCCAGTGTTGCGCTCTCCCAGCTGAGCTAAGGCCCCACACCGCTCTCCAACCACGAGAACGAGGCGAATCTTACTCACCACCTGCCCTTTCGTCAAGCGCTACGTAGCCAACCGGAAACTGGAGCAAAAACAGAAGAGGAATCAAAGCGTGTAAAGGTGGAATTTCCCTCGCAAAAGGGACTATGGCAAGCTTGCGGAATAGTTGTCGCACCTCCCGGCGGGAGGCGCAATGGATCTTTCAACAACGCGGTGGTCTCAGTCCGCTGCCGCCAGCTCGTCTACGAGGAAATACAGCCTTGATCAAGGTGCTTATTGTCGATGACCACCACCTGGTGCGGACTAGCCTCGCTCACATACTGGCAAGTGAAGAAGGCATAGCCGTACTGGGCGAAGCTGCCAGCGGTGAGGAAGCAGTTACCTTGAGCCGCCAGCTGCAGCCCGACGTAATCCTGATGGATATGCGCATGCCGGGTATAGGCGGCCTCGAAGCGACGCGCAAGATCCTGCGCCATAGCACTGACGTGCGTGTACTGGCCGTCACTGGCTTTCTGGAAGAAAATTTTGCCCAACGCATGCTGGAGTTCGGAGCCAGCGGGTTCATCAGCAAGGACACGCGGGTTGCCGATATGGTCGATGCCATCCGCAATGTCTTCGCCGGCCAACGCTACATCAGTCCCGACATCGCCCAACGCCTGGTCCTGGCGAAGTTCGATTCGGAAGAGAACCCTTTTGATCAACTATCCCAGCGTGAACTGCAAGTGGCCATGATGATCGTCAACTGCCAGCGTGTCGCCGAGATTTCGGATCGTTTATTTCTCAGTCCCAAGACCGTCAACACCTACCGTTATCGGATCTTCGAAAAACTCGCGGTCCAGACGGATGTCGAGCTGACGCACCTGGGATTGAAACATGGCCTGGTAGAAGGATTCGAAACCACCGCCTGAGCCCCTGCTTCTGATATTCTGCAGGGCATCGCGGCACTTTCTGGACACCATGACTTCTTTTGATGCACGGCAATTTCTCGCCAACCTTACTCAGTCCCCCGGGATCTACCGGATGCTGGACTCGCATGGCGAGACCCTTTACGTGGGCAAGGCCAAACGCCTGAAAGCACGCCTTAGCAGCTACTTTCGCGGCACACTCAATGCCAAGACCCAAGCCATGGTCGCACGCATCGCGGATATTCAGGTCACGGTAACGCGTAGTGAAATCGAGGCGTTGCTCCTTGAACAGACCCTGATCAAGGAGCAACGGCCGCCCTACAATATTCTGCTGCGCGACGACAAATCCTATCCCTTCATTTTTGTCAGCGACCGCCATCCTTATCCAGCCCTGGAATATAAACGCACACGTCGGCGGCATGGGGATGGACGCTATCTGGGACCCTATCCCAGCAGTGGGGCCGTACGTGAGAGCCTGTCACTGATGCAGAAAATCTTTCGTATCCGCAACTGCGAGGATAGCGTCTTCGCCCATCGCACCCGGCCTTGCCTGCAATACCAGATCGAGCGCTGCAGTGCACCTTGTGTAGGATATATCAGTAAGGCAGCCTACCGCCGTGACCTGGAACACGCCGTGATGTGCCTGGCAGGGCGTAGCGAACAGGTTACGACGGAGCTGACCGAGGCCATGGAAGCCGCCAGTCGCAGCCTGGCCTTCGAGGATGCCGCCCGCTTGCGCGATCAGATTCAACATCTGCGTCAGCTCCAACAACGCCAGTTCGTGGATACAGAAGGTGGCGATGCGGACGTCTTTGCCCTGGCTGAGGGTGAAGGTGTCGCCTGTATTTCTGTACTGACAGTACGCCAGGGTCGCCTTCTGGGTGCGCGCCACCACACCCCCGACAACAGCCTGGGCCTGGCTGCCGGTGAACTGCTTGGAGACTTTGTCAGCCAGTTCTATCTAGGACAGGAGCGCGAAATTCCACAGGAAGTGCTCACCGCCCTCCCCTTACCCGACAGCACGGTACTTGAAAGCGCGCTAAGTAGCCGTGCCGAACGGCGTGTGCGCGTTGCCAGCCGGGTGCGCGGCCACCGTAGTCAGTGGCTCGAACTGGCCAGAACCAATGCTGAACAGCAGCTGGCCAGTCACGTTGCCAGCCATGGCGAGCTGAAGCGCCGCTTTACATCACTGCAGCAAGCCCTGGGCCTCGACACTCCACCGGGGCGACTTGAATGCTTCGACATCAGTCATAGTCACGGCGAAGCCACAGTGGCTTCCTGCGTTGTTTTTGACCATGGCGGTCCACGTAAATCGGACTATCGGCGCTACAATATCGAAGGCATTGTCGCCGGAGATGACTACGCCGCCATGCGTCAGGCACTCAGCCGGCGCTTTCGCCGCCTTGCAGACGGTGAGGGAGCAACACCCGATATTTTGCTGCTGGATGGCGGCAAGGGCCAGCTCAACCTGGCTCGCGAAGTGCTCATGGAAACCGGGCTGCCTCAGCAACAGCTGGACTCTATTTTGTTACTCGGCGTAGCCAAGGGCACTACACGCAAGGCCGGCCTTGAAACCCTGTTTATCGAGACGACAGAACGCTCTCTCGACCTCCCGGCAACCTCCCCGGCACTGCACCTGATTCAGCACATTCGTGAAGAAGCTCACCGCTTCGCCATCACCGGCCACCGCAATCGGCGTGATAAAGCTCGCCGCAGCTCAACACTGGAAGGTATTGCTGGTATC
>Ga0079225_10000721_pt1 | contig 18112 bp, 17 predicted proteins | sample Poulit2012_FD_76344 | JGI IMG/M metagenome (GOLD analysis project Ga0079225, IMG submission 76344) | Agricultural soil microbial communities from Georgia to study Nitrogen management - Poultry litter 2012 | ecosystem: Environmental > Terrestrial > Soil > Agricultural land | place: USA: Georgia... | reverse complement strand
GGTCAGACTGTTTTAATTGAGAATCCAAACCAATTGGAGACGCAGTTGAATACGGAAAGTTTACAAGCTGGCGTTTACTTGATGAAAGTAAGCCTTAATGGAAACACGAAAATCTTTAGGGTTGTCAAAAAATAAACGCAATACCTTAAAATCATCTTGAAATTAAAAACCCGTCCTTCTTTTATACTAAAGCCGGACGGGTTTTGTTTTTATAATTTCACTACCATTTTTCCTTTGTTCTTTCCTTCAAAAAGATCTAAAAAGGCTTGTGGGATATTTTTAAATCCTTCTCGAATCGTTTCGGTGTAGGTTAATTTTTCTTCGTTTAACCAAGTTGTTAGTTGCTTAATTGCCGCGGGATGTTTTTCCTCATAGTCGAAAACTATAAACCCTTGCATCGAGGAACTTGTCTTTACCAGAAAAGGTTGTACGCTGATGCTTTTTGGCAATTCGGTTTTATTATAAACGGAAATTGCTCCACAGTTGACCGTTCTTGAGAATTTATTAATATTGAAGAGCATTGCTTCAGAGATTTCACCACCGACATTGTCAAAATAAATATCTACCCCATCCGGACATGCCTGAGCAATGGCTTTGCTCATATTTTCTGTCGTGTTGTAATTGATGGCTTCATCAAAACCGAATTTGGATTTGATCATTTCAACTTTCTCATCGGTTCCGGCAATTCCTACAACATGAAGACCAAGAATCTTTCCTATTTGCCCTACAGTACTTCCCACAGCTCCTGCAGCACCCGAAACCACAAGTGTTTCTCCTTTCTGCGGCTTACCTATTTCCATAAGTCCCAGATAGGCAGTTATTCCAGTCATTCCCAAAATCCCAAGATAAGCTGAAAGTGGCGCCTTGTCCGCATCAACCTTTAGCAAATCTTTACCTTTAGCAACCTGTAGCTCCTGCCAAGCTAGAGAACCTAAAACGAAATCTCCTTTTTTAAAATTGCTGTCTTTAGACTCTTTAACCTTTGCGATAATTCCGGATGAAATAGGCTTACCCACTTCAAATGGTGGAGTATAAGATGGAGCATCACTCATTCTTCCTCTCAAATATGGATCTACAGAAACATACTTAGCTTTTAATAAAACCTCTCCTTCTTGTAAATCGGAAATTTCTGAAGTCGCAAATTCAAAATCTTCTAATCTTGGTTTTCCCGTAGGTCTCTTTTTTAAATTGATCGTTTGTGTTGTGCTCATAATTATTTGATTTATATCGAGTTTTAAACTATTTGAAAAATCGGTTGGCAATGGCGAATATTTTTCATGAATAATCGCCGACTGTTCATCGAATAAATATAGGAAAGATGCAAGGAGAAACCAGTGGAATCATGTGTTTTTTATGGCAGTTGTCATTTAGAATTGATGAGCAAACCTCAAAATTCAACTTTTAGTTGAACCAAGCTTTGATTTAAAAAGATAAAACGAAATTTCCTATAACAACTACTTTCAGCTTCAAGTTTCCAATGACTAAATCTATCAACTCTTTAAAATATGATTTGATTTTATTCTTGTTTTTGATTAGAGAGTAGAGTGAATTTTCTTGAAAAGATGAAGTTTTAAAAGCTGAAATCAATTCAAATTATATTAGTAATGATATTTTAACATGATTTATGCAAAGAAAAATTTATCCTTGTCCTAAAAATGTTTTAGCTTTGGATTCAAACAGGTGTTGAAGATCCAATAAGTTATAAAAATAAATAAAGAAAAATGAAATTAACAGACAGGGAAAAAGACAAGCTAATTATTGTTGTAGCTGCAGATTTAGCCAGACGACGTAAAGAAAGAGGATTGAAATTAAATCATCCGGAAGCCGTATCATTGATTACTTACGAAATATTAGAAGGCGCAAGAGATGGAAAAACAGTTGCTGAACTTATGGAGTACGGTACTCAAATATTATCTCGTGATGACGTGATGGACGGTGTTCCTGAAATGATTCCGGACATTCAAGTTGAACCTACTTTTCCCGATGGGACAAAATTAGTAACGGTTCATAATCCTATTCGTTAATTAAAAATTTATCTTATGATACCAGGAGAATATATTTTAAAAAAAGAAGATATTGTTTGTAATAAAGACAGTAATCCTATAAAAATTATAGTTACAAACACAGGTGACCGTCCAATTCAAATCGGATCTCATTATCATTTCTACGAGATAAATAATGCGGTTGAATTTGATCGCGATAAAGCCTATGGCAAACGATTAAACATCCCTTCAGGATCGGCTCTTCGGTTAGAACCCGGAGATAAAAAAGAAGTGAGTTTGATTGATTACCGCGGTTCACGCGAGGTTTATGGATTTCAAAATAAAGTTGACGGTCCTTTGGACACTGTAATAAAGAAAAAGAAATAATATGAGTTTAAAAATGACACGGGAGCAATATTCCCAAATGTTTGGGCCAACTACAGGAGATTCTGTACGATTAGGCGATACGAATTTATTTGCAAGAGTAGAAAAAGATTATACCATTTACGGAGAGGAAGTCGCTTTTGGCGGTGGAAAACAGATTCGTGACGGAATGGCGCAAGACGGCCTTGCGACACGTTCTACCGATGAAAGGGTTCCTGATACACTAATTACCAACGCTTTGATTCTCGATTATACCGGTATTTATAAAGCGGATATCGCTATCCGTGATGGAAAAATATCCAAAATCGGAAAGGCCGGAAACCCTAAAATTCAAGATGGAATTGATATTGTAGTCGGGTCAGCGACAGAGGTTATTTCGGGAGAAGGAAAGATAATTACTGCCGGCGGAATTGATTCTCATATCCACTTTATCAACCCTCATCAAGCTTGGGCAGCGCTGTCAGGTGGAGTTACCACAATGATTGGCGGAGGTGCTTCAACAGGCTCAGGGTCAAGCGCTACTACTTGTACACCCGGACCTTGGCATATAAAACATATGTTACGTGCAGTTGAAGGAATTCCGGTAAACGTAGGGTTATTCGGAAAAGGTCATGCCGCAGCGCAAGGACCACTGACAGAGCAAATTCGTGCAGGAGCTTTTGGATTGAAAATTCATGAAGATTGGGCAGCAACACCTTCTGTTATAGATAACGCTTTGAAATGTGGAGATCAATTCGATATTCAAATCGCCCTTCACTCAGACACCCTAAATGAAGCTGGTTTTTATGAAGATACTATCAAAGCTTTTGATGGCAGAACTATCCATACCTTCCATACCGAAGGAGCAGGGGGTGGACACGCTCCGGATATTATTAGAGCTGCAGGAGAATTAAATGTACTTCCCGCTTCTACCAACCCAACTATGCCTTATACTGTCAATACAGTAGATGAACATTTAGATATGGTAATGGTAGCACATAACCTTAATCCCTCTATCCCGGAAGATTTAGCTTTTGCTGAATCCCGAATTAGAAAAGAATCTATCGGTGCGGAGGATATTCTCTTAGATATGGGCGTGTTCAGCATAGTGAGTTCGGATTCTCAAGCTATGGGGCGTATTAGTGAAATGGTTCCGCGGTCGTGGCAATTGGCACACAAAATGAAAGACCAATTCGGTGCGATGAAGGGAGACTCGAAACATAATGATAACAATCGTATCAAACGGTATATCGCAAAATATACGATTAATCCGGCGATTGCTCATGGTATTTCTGATTATATAGGATCTGTTGAAGAAGGAAAATATGCAGATTTAGCGATTTGGGATCCACAATTTTTTGGAGCTAAACCGGACACTATTCTTAAAAACGGTTCGGTGGTAACTCACTTTATGGGAGATGCCAACGCTTCTATCCCAACGCCTGAACCAAGGATTCACCGAGATATGTTTGGTCAGTTTGGCCCGGCTATGCAATACAATAAATTGACCTTCGTTTCCAAAGTTGCACACGATAATGGAATTAAAGACGAACTTGATTTAAAATCCCACGTGTTGCCTTGTTCTAATACCAGAACATTGACAAAAAAAGACATGAAACTCAACGATGCACTTCCGAAATTAGAAGTGGATCCACAAACTTACGATGTCTTTGCGGATGGAGAAAAATTATATTGTGAACCGGTGAAAGAAGTCCCATTAGGTCAACGTTATTTCTTATTCTAATTTGCTTTTAAATCCTGTTCAGATAAAAATGATTATAAATAAAATAATTGCAAACATAGAGGATTTGGACAAATCCGAAGTGGATAAACGTCATATTGAAAGAGTAAATTTAGAGAGTGATCAATTGGTTAAGCGAATTCAACGCTTGACCACAGATCACGATCGTGAAATTGGATTACAGCTAAAAGATGAGCGAGATTTGGCTAATGGCGATATTCTTTATATGGATGATCAAAATATTATCATGGTCAATGTTCTAAGTGATGATTTATTGGTGATTCGCCCTAAAGATATTGAGGAGATGGGCAGAGTAGCTCATGAACTGGGAAATAGACATTTACCCGCACAGTTTGAAGGGAATGAAATGCTGATTCAGTATGATTATCTTATTGAAAAACTACTTCAAGAAATGGAGTTAACTTTTACAAGAGAAGAACGTCAAGTAAAGCATGCCTTTAGACATATAGGCCATAGTCATGACTGAAGCTGTAAATTTATTACACTTATTCCAATTATGTGATTCCAATTTCCCCAATGGAGGTTTTACACAGTCTTTTGGCTTTGAAACATACATTAATCAAGAGGAAATTCACAATGCTGAAACTTTCGGTCATTGGTTGGATATTTTTTTGAGAGATCAATTGGTTACTTCTGATGGTCTGGGGATACGAATGGCTTATGATTCGATTGAGCAAAATGAACTTGATAAATTATGGCATATAGATCGCTTGTTGACTGTTCAAAATTTGGCTCGCGAAACCCGAGAGGGAACCGGACAAATGGGTAAGTCGCTGATAAATATTTCTATAGAAATATACGATGCTCCGCTTTTGGTAGCTTATCAAAAACGGATTAAGGAAGGGAATTCCAACGGCCATCCGGCTATAGTATTTGCAATTGTAGGAGAGTATTTGAAGATTTCCAAAAAAAAGACGATAATGTTTTATTTGTACAGCACTATGGTTAATTTTATACAAAATGCGGTAAGAGCAATTCCTTTGGGGCAAACTGATGGACAGCGTTTGTTGTCATCATTTCATCCAAAATTGCAAGCGGCAACAGATAAAATTTTGAATTTAGATGAAATCGAATTTGGAACTATTGCTCCCGGAATTGAATTGGCACAAATGCAACATGAACGTGTTACCGCACGAATGTTCATGTCTTGAAATTATATTTTAAACAAATTTAAAAAATACAGAAGTATGAAACCTATAAAAATTGGTATCGGTGGTCCTGTTGGAACCGGTAAAACAAAATTGATAGAAAGACTGACAAGAGCTTTAGACGGAAAAGTGAAAACAGGGGTTGTTACAAACGATATTTACACCAAAGAAGATGCGCAAATCTTAATCAGAGATAGTGTGTTGGATGAAAACCATATTATTGGAGTGGAGACTGGTGGTTGCCCACATACCGCTGTTCGTGAAGATATTTCGATGAATGCTGCCAGTATTGAAATTTTAAAAGAAAAAAATCCGGATTTAGATATCATCTTTGTGGAAAGTGGAGGAGATAATCTATCAGCTACTTTTAGTCCTGAATTAGCTGACTTTTCGTTTTATATTATCGATGTAGCTTGTGGGGAAGATATTCCGCGGAAAAAAGGGCAAGGAATGATAAAATCTGACTTGTTTATCATTAATAAAATTGATTTAGCACCTTATGTTGATGCTGATTTAGAAGTTATGGCCCGAGATGCTAAAGAAAATCGGAAGGATAAACCTACTATTTTTACCAATCTCAAAGATGACACCGGGATAGATGAAATTGTGAATTGGATAAATAAAAACGTATTACTTCAAGATCTTCAACCAAGTTAAATGGAAGAGAATGTTGTTACCTCAGAGCTCACAGGGGTTTTAAATTTAGAAATCGGTAGAGATCGGAATGGAAAATCCATTGCTAAAAAAATATTTCATAAAGGCGGAATAAAAATACAACGACCCGTTTATTTGGATGGGGGCAACACCCCGTGTTTCTATATTTTGAATCCCCACGGTGCTTTCTTAGATAGTGATGTCTATCAGATGGATATTAGACTTCAAGAAGAGTCAAGATTAACTTTGACCACCCAAGGAGCTTCCATTATTTATAAAACCCCTGAAAAAGAAGCCTATCAAGAAGCTAATATGTTTTTGGCAAAAGGAAGTTATTTAGAGTACTTACCAGGTGCCATTATCGGATATAAAAACGCTAAGTTTTTTCAGAAAAATATATTTCATTTGGAAAAAGGTGCAACCTTACTCTATCTGGAGGTCATAACTTCTGGCTGGAGTCCGGAAGGAGATCCGTTTACTTTTACTTCTTTACGTCTTCAGTCGGAAATTTATAAAGACGAGGAGTTGGTGGTTTACGACCATATCAAATTAGCGCCTGAAGAACAAAATTTCAATGTACTGGGGTTTATGGAAGGCTATTCTCATGTGGGAACTTTTATGGTTGTTAGCGATGAGGTTGATGATGATATAATCGATCGCGTTTACCAAGTGCTGTCAGAAGAAGATTACGACGTAAAATTCGGAATTTCAAAACTGTCCGTACCTGGGTTTACCATTAGAATTTTGAGTAATATGACACAGCATATTGAGTGGCTGGCCATGAAATGCCGAAATTTCCTTAATGAAGAATGGTACGGAACAAGTTTGGGAACGCTTAGAAAATATTAAACATTCAACTTATAACTTATCTTTAGTCAATCTTTTTGATTTTACCACAAGCAATAGGTAGGGTTAGGTAGTTGGGAACGCCGGATATTGATTTTACCGATATTGGAAGATCGGTATCTTCCGGAACTCCATGAATATAGACAGCATCTTTATCTAAATGAATATCATAACCCCCAAAGGAATTAGCAAAATTGTTTGCGAGCTCTTCCATAGGGATAGCTTTCTGATATTTATAATAACCGTTCTCATCGGCAGTAGGATAAGTGAAGTCTCCAATACTCATGACTGCTGGATTCGCATTAAATGGAACCATCATCCTACCCGATGCAGGACCAACTTCAAACATATCAATAATACCGTCTTTGTTTTTATCATCATCCATAGTAGCACAACGCGTATCATCTGCAGCAGGGGTTCCATGAAAATTTTGCCAATGTTGGATATTGGGTGGAGCATTTTCAACTTCAATCGTCACATATAAGGTATCATTGGATAAAAGAAATTCAGCCTTCCCCGAAGTTTCCAAACCTGTGACATGGGAATTTAGAGCTGATAATTGCGCTTCATATCTTATGTCTTCGGTAATAATCTTACGCTCCCCTTGCTCGTTAGAATCCTTGCAATTCCACATCAACGATATGGTAATCAAGCCTAAAAAGATATATTTAAACTTCATAATATTAAGAAGGTTTGAGAATTAATGCAGAAAACTACAATTTTTAATGGACTTTAACAATAGAATTAGAAAAATAATTTTACTAATTTAAATAACAGTCTGAACGTTTTTAATGTTGCACTAAAATCTTTATTTGACATTAACCTGAGAGTTTCTCGAATTATTAGCCTCGTATATGCAGTATTTCCGGGGGTTTAGGAGTGAAGACCTCTCGAAAACAAACTGAACTCACCAAAATTTTTTGAGTGATGGTAACTTTTAAATAAAATCTAAAAATAAAAAACCAGTGATGTTTTAGGGTAGTATTTCAATAATGTCTGTGAGATAGTTGACAAAATTGAATCCTTTGAAAATTATATATATTGATTCATATTTTATTTGCTTTTATTCAATTTAGACGAATAATAATTCTTGATAATTTATTTTAAAAAGAATTTGTTTGAGATAAAGTTCTCTAACTTTCTGCTATATTTGTTTCTTAATTTGCCTTAATATTGGGTTTTATTGGTGATTACATGATTTCGGTTTGATAAACTTGTGTGTTTTTAAAATGACCTAGATATTTTATTTGGTGAAATGTTTGCTTTATACTATTCTGATTATTACTTTTATTAAAAATTTAACTTACAACAACTATGTCTACGTCTACTTCTTCGCCAACCATGAACATGTCAAAAGCTGTGATAATAATGATGTTGGGAGTGGTTGCTCTTGCTTTTTCTGCCATTGCCGTAAAAGAAGCTAACTTTGAACCTTCAACCTCCGCTTTTCTTCGTTGTGCTATTGCTTTTGTAGTCCTTCTCCCTTTTGCTTTAAATGAAATAAAAAAGAAAGGAAAACCGAGCAGAACCGGAGTTCTGCTTTCTATTTTAGCAGGTATCTTCCTCGGCATTGATATGACAGCATGGAATTATGCTATATTCTATGTGGGCGCAGGAATATCATCGGTTTTATTAAATGTTCAAATAATTATTTTGCCGGGATTGGCGATGATATTCGATAAATATAAACCCAAGAAAATATTTTGGATTCTGGCTCCTATATTGCTTTTGGGAGCAGTTATGACTGGTGGAGTTTTTGACGGCCCCGTTTCAGAAGGTCCTGCCAAAATCCATGGGGTGCCAACCAATATCTTAGGAACACTCCTTGGATCACTCTCCGGGTTATGTTATGGAATCTATCTTTATACAAGTCGGAAAGCCGGAACTGTTAATCCTGGACGTTATGTTCAACCATTATTATGGGTGTTTTTAGCGCAACTTATTCCACAGGCTATTACCATGTTTACTATTTCAGATCGTGGATTTGATATTACAAATGGTGTTTTGGTGAATAATATACTTCCTATGAACCCCGAAACGGTTGTAGGAGATCCTATCACCATGACTAATTGGCTTTGGATAATTGGTTTGGGAGTTGTAGGTCATGCAATGGCCTGGGTATTTATCCAAATAGGATCCGTAAATATGTCGCCAACTACCGCGGCAGCGCTCTTGTTGTTAAGCCCGGTTACCACTGTTATCGTTGCTCGTTGGACACATAATGAAATTCCTTCTACCCTACAATATTTGGGTATTGTGATTGTGCTTGTTGCTGTGGCTATTCAAAATGAATTGCACAAGCCACTTTTCAAAAAATTGGGCCTGAGTGCAGGTGGCAAAGGAAAAGATGAAACCTGACATCCACCGATGAATTACTGAAAGAATTAATAATCATACCAGAAAAGTCTAACATTGAAAACCCCACACAAGCGCAGTGCAGTGTGGGGTTATATCTATCCGACAGAAACCCGATTGTAGGTTCATTATTTAAACTTCTTTAAATCTGGATTTTAGTGTGGAAGCCAAGAAGCAGCCCTTTGAAATCATCCAAGTCCGTCACGGTATAAATCGACAATTCACAGGCAGACGGATTACCACCTTGATAAATTCAAAGAGCAAATTAGAGGACATACCCGAAGAATAATAGAACATACCAAAAAGCAATTGGAAGGTAACCTTCATCTTTTTCTATTAGCTTTTGCTAAGATATTAATGCAGCTAAAGTATTACGATTACTGAAATAAATATTACTTTTGTTCCAAACTGATATTCCATTAAAATTGTGATGAGAAAGAAAAAATTAAGGATTCCCCTGTTTTTACTGTTTTCCCTATTATTGTTTTCCTGTAAAAACGAACAGAAAGACAACGAGCGAGCGGAAAAGAAAGACCAATTGATTTTGGCCATTGGCGGGGAACCCGATGATGGTTTTGATCCGACCACAGGTTGGGGCCAATACGGATCACCGCTTTTTCAAAGTACCTTGTTGAAATATGACGAGGATTTTAATATTGAAAACAACCTTGCAACCGCCTATGAATTAAGTGAAGATGGCTTAAAATGGAAGGTTAAACTGCGAGACAATGTTCAGTTTTCAGATGGCGAGCCACTTACCGCGGAAGATGTGGTATTTACTTTTCAAACAGCTAAAAACAGCGCTTCGGTGGTTGACCTAACCAATTTGGAAAAGATTGAGCAAACCGGTGATTTAACAGTTGAGTTTACCTTAAAACAACGGAATTCCACTTTTATTTTTCATCTGATAAGTTTGGGGATTGTACCTAAACACGCCTATGATGAATCTTATCAAGAAAATCCAATCGGTTCAGGACCTTATAAAATGGTGCAGTGGGATAAAGGACAACAGTTAATTCTTGAAGCCAACCCTTATTATTTTGGCGAAAAACCCTATTTTAAACGGTTGGTGTTTTTATTTTTATCGCAAGATGCGGCGTTTGCGGCAGCCAAATCCGGACAGGCCGATGTTGTATCAGTTTTGCCGAGTTTAGCCGATGAACCTATAAGCGGAATGAAGTTAGTTAGCTTGAAGAGTGCCGATAATCGAGGGGTGGTATTGCCATTTTTACCCGATGAAGGAAAAATGATTGAAGGCAAGCCGATTGGGAATGATGTCACCTCCGATATTGCTATTCGAAAAGCGTTGAATATTGGTGTTGATAGGGAAGCTTTAGTAGATGGTGTTTTAAAGGGATACGGAAGCCCGGCCTATTCCATCGCTGATCATTTGCCCTGGTGGAATCCTGAAACCGAAATTAAAAATGACGGAGATATCGATAAAGCAAAAGAAATTTTAGAACGCGCAGGTTGGAAATTAAATAAGAATGGAATTCGAGAAAAGGAAGGAGTCGAGGCTAAATTCACGTTGCTTTATCCCGCTAACGATCAGGTTCGAAAATCCTTGTCTATTGCTTTTGCCGATATGATAAAGCCAATAGGTATAAAAATTGAAACTAAGGGAAAAAGCTGGAATGCAATACAAAAAGAGGTTCATTCCAACGCGGTATTATTTGGTTTGGGAAGTCATGATCCAATCGAACTATACAATGCTTTTAGTAGTAACGTCCAAGGACGTGGATTGCAAAATGTAAATTTTTATAGCAATGATACCGTAGATGCTTATTTTGAAAAAGCTTTACAGGCTGCTTCTCCAGAGGAAGCTGAGCAATATTGGAAAAAAGCACAATGGGATGGAAATACCGGGTTTTCAAATAAGGGAGACGCTGCCTTCGTTTGGTTGGTTAACCTCGACCACTTATTTCTGATTCGCGAAGATCTAATTATCGGGCCACAGAAAATCCAACCTCATGAACACAGCTGGCCTATTACCGACTTTATAGAGCAATGGCACTGGAAAAAATAGCAGCGCATAAAAATATAATGGATGATAGGAAGGTTTATTCTAAAAAAGATTGGAAAACTGATGATCTTACTGGTCGCTATAAGCATATTATCTTTTGTGCTGGTCAGTTATTCTCCTTTTAATCCCGTTCGATCTTATATCGGTGCAGAAATATCGAGGATAAGTCCGGAACAACAAAAAAATATTGAGGAGTATTGGGGGTTAAATCAATCCAAACCGCAACAGTTTTTAAAATGGGCTAAAGCGGTAAGTCAAGGTAATTTAGGAAAATCATTGATTTACCGGAAACCGGTTGGAGAGATTATAAGCAATCGTTTTTCTGCTTCAATCGTACTTATGGGATTAGCTTGGGTTTTCTCCGGGATAATCGGGTTTTTATTAGGCGCGTTGGCCGGAATGAACGAAGGCTCCTTGCTCGATCGAATAATTAAAAATTATTGCTTCTTGCTCGCTTCCACACCGGCTTTTTGGCTCGGACTCTTGTTGTTGATGTTTTTTGCTGTATGGTTGGGATGGTTCCCAATAGGATTGGCATCGCCTGCCGGAATGTTGTCCGAAGAGGTAAGCCTTACCGATAAAATTACACACTTAATTCTGCCTGTATTAACTCTTAGTATTGTCGGGGTAGCAAGTATCGCTTTACATACCAGAGAGAAATTAATCCAAGTATTAAACAGTGAGTTTATTCGGTTTGCCAGAGCTAAAGGAGAACGTGGCATGACCTTGTTTTGGCGCCACGGACTGCGCAATATCTCCCTGCCGGCTATTTCATTGCATTTTGCGTCTTTCGGTGAACTTTTTGGAGGAGCGGTTTTGACGGAACAAGTTTTTTCTTACCCCGGGCTGGGACAAGCAGTAGTCAAGGCCGGATTAGGTGGAGATGTGCCTCTGCTTTTAGGAATTACCCTATTTAGTGTGGTGTTTATTTTCTTTGGAAATTTTATGGCAGATCTTTTATACGTGCTTATCGATCCACAGATGAAATTTAAACGAACTTATGAGTAGAACGATAGCAAAATATCTACCCTTGAAACGTTTCAAAAGCAGGAATCGACGAAAACATGCGTTGGTGATCTCCGGCGTGGCAAGCGTGTTTTTATTAATGCTAATAGGCAGCGGTTTCTTCTTAGGAACAGAAGGATTGGCTGTCAATTTTAAGGAGGCAAATAACGCTCCCAGCATACAGCACCCATTTGGTACCGATTGGTTAGGCCGTGATATGTTTGTTCGTACTATAAAAGGATTAACCTTAAGTTTTTGGGTGGGTTTATTAGCTGCTTTTGCAAGCGCTATCATTGCTTTAGCACTTAGTTTATTACTGCTCTTGAGCAAGACTTTAGACAACTTGGTCACCGGTCTAATTGATTTGTTTCTCGGCCTGCCTCACATCGTTGCCCTGATTTTGATATCCTTTATGCTGGGAGGTGGATTGAAAGGAGTTATTATTGCTATAGCATTGACACATTGGCCACGCTTAGCGCGCTTGTTAAGAGCAGAAATTATGCAGTTAAAAAATGCCGATTATATTGCAGTTTCCAGAAATTTGGGGAAATCATGGTTTTGGATCGCCCGAAATCATGTGTTGCCCCATTTAATACCACAGCTTTTTATCGGATTTGTATTGATGTTTCCCCATGCGATATTGCACGAAGCTGCAATCACTTTTTTAGGATTTGGACTTTCCTCAGAGCAACCGGCTATCGGGGTTATCTTATCGGAAGCGATGAACTATCTCTCCTCAGGGATGTGGTGGTTGGCGCTGTTTCCGGGTTTGATGCTTTTGTTGATGGTGGGGGTGTTTGATAGTTTAGGACGTAATTTAAGAGATGTGTTTGATCCTTATAAAGGACAAAAGTATTAAAACGAGGTATGAGAAATTCAAAGAAAATATCTATGAAAGAAAATCGCAAACCTACTTTAGCGGTTAGGGATTTTTCTCTTTCTTTCCCTCGGTATGAAAGTAGATTTCGAGAATCTTATATAGAAGTTATTAAGAACTTCGAACTGACTATTTATCCAGGCGAAATTGTTGTAGTTGTTGGATCAAGCGGGTCCGGCAAAAGTCTGTTGGCCGATGCTATCTTAGGAATTTTACCGGAAAATGCTAAGACTAAAGGGGAAATTTATTTTGATGGAAAACTGTTGACAGAAGAAGAACAGAGAAAACTACGAGGCAAAGCCATTTCCTTAATTCCACAATCTGTAAAAGCATTAGATCCTCTAATGAAAACCGGTAAGCAGGTTCAGCGGGTGATTAAAGATAAAAAGGCAAAAAAAAGAATACAGCAAGAAGCGTTTCAAAAACTACAATTGCCAAGTGATACTGATAAGAAATATCCATTTGAACTTTCCGGAGGAATGGCAAGACGGGTTTTGATAGCTACTGCAATAGTGAGTGATGCAAAATTGATAATTGCTGATGAACCCACTCCCGGTTTAGATGCACAAGCGTTGGAAGAAACTCTCAAACATATCAAACAGCTCAGCGAAGACAACAGAAGTGTTATGTTTATTACCCACGATATTCAAGCTGCTCTAAAAATTGCCGATAGAATAGCAGTTTTTTATGGCGGAGAAACAGTGGAGATCGCCAATAATAAAGATTTTTCCGGGAGGGGTGAGAATTTGAGACATCCTTATACAAAAGCTTTATGGCGAGCTTTTCCCCAGAACGATTTTAAATCCTTAAAAGGAAGTCAACCGGAAGTTGGAGAAGATTTTATAGGTTGTGTGTTTGAACCACGATGCCCGATTGCTACCGATTATTGTAAAAAAAATAAGCCTAAATCTTCCGTCATAAATAATGGAATAGTAAGATGTTTTTATGCTTAAAGTCGAAAATATAAGTTTTGGATATCACCAAAATCGATTGATATTCAATCAAATCAGTCTTGAATTAAACCCGGGAGAAGTTCTTGGACTTTACGGACCAAGTGGTATCGGGAAAACTACTTTTGCAAAAATTATGGCTGGTTATCTCAAAGCAGATAAAGGTTCGATAAAATTGGAGGGAGAAAGCTATCCCTTAAAAGGACGAAACCCGGTGCAATTAATAGGACAGCATCCGGAGAAAGCTGTAAATCCGCGCTGGAAAATGAAAAAGGTTTTAGCTGAAGCCGGAGAATTTAATGACAAACTTTTAAATGAATTGGGAATTAGCTATGCATGGCTGGGGCGTTTCCCTTCTCAACTTTCCGGAGGTGAACTGCAACGGTTTTGTATTGCAAGAGCGATTGTTCCGGGAACCAAATATTTGATCGCCGATGAAATGACCACCATGCTGGATGCAATCACCCAAGCCCAAATCTGGGAAATGGTTTTGCGCTTGGTTAAAGAGCGGCAAATTGGAATGCTTGTTATTAGTCACGATGAACCCTTGTTAACCCGTGTCAGCGATCGAATTATCGACTTTAAAGATTTGATTAATACAAAACAGCATTTTTTATTTTAAAAATACCAATCATAATAAGAGAATAAAGTATTACGAACTCATTAAAAAATAATACTTTTGCGGTATTACGTTTTGCTAAAGAAATATTACTATAAACCAATATGAGATTCAGTTCAATTATATTTTTTACATTTTTATTTGCTGGAATAATAAAAAGCTATTCGCAAGATACCGGAACACTTAAAGGTAAAGTAACCACCGAAAATGACTCCGTTTTAACTCGGGTGAATGTCATGGTGAAAGGGACAGGCTTAGGTGCAAGTACAGACAACAATGGCGATTTTATCATCAACGGAATTCCAGTCGGTCATCATACAATCAACGTTTCCGCATTAGGGTTTAAAAACATCGCACAATCAGTTGATATAAAAGCGGAAGAAACCAAGACGATTCATTTGATCTTAGAAGAGTTCTCAACACAATTAGGTGAGATTATGATAAAAGGAGGAGGGTTTGATAAACAAAGAAGTGCTACAACAGTCAATACGGTTAGTGCTGCGAAAATTAAAAAATTAGGAATTTATCAGCCTGATAAAATCCTTGAAGAAGTGCCGGGAATTGAAGTATCTGCTTATAATCAAGGTGGAACGGCGAGCACATTTTCGATGCGCGGATTTGGAAGTGGCGGTCACGGCGGTGATGTAGCCGTAACCATTGACGGTATTTCCCTGAATGAATCTGAAGGTCATTCTGATGGTTATGCCGATTTGAATGTTTTAATTCCACTCAATATTGCTAAAGTGGATGTTTACAAAGGTCCATCATCAGTGCTTTTCGGAAATTTTGCTCGGGGCGGTGCTCTTTCTTTTGAAACGCGAAAAGGCGGGGAGTATCAAGATATCGTCATTAGGGGGGGATCTTTTGAAACCTTTGATGCCCAAATAGCTTTGGGGCAGCCGATAGCATTGAACAACGACAAAAAATTAAAAACCAATTTTGCGGTTCAATTGTACCGTACCAAAGGATTTATGGAAAACAGTGAAAACTCTCGAGGGAATTTGAATGGCCGCTTAGGTTATGATGTTTCCGACAAAACCGATATAGCTTTAACACTTAGAGGTCATACCGGCAAATGGGATGCACCGGGGTTTATTCCGGGAAATTCAGAAGTAGAAGGTGGTGATCAATTCTTTAAAGAAGATCCTTATAAACAAGCTGTAAACGCTGAAAATGATGGTGGTAAGAAAGGATTTGTTTCCGAACGTATCGATATCAATCACAGCTTTAATCAGAACCTGCGCTTACTGGTGTACGGCTATGCTGTGCAACAAAGTTTTACACGGTTTCAAAAATTTGGATTAAACCAAGGGGGGCAGTCAGAAAACAGGAATGGCCGCAATGTTTATTCTGCCGGAACCAGTTTAAACGGAAATAATTCAATGGGTTCCGTAATTGTCGATTGGACGGCCGGCTTTGAATATTATAATGAATTCACTGACAAAACGAGTTGGAACACGATCAATCGCGTGCGCCAACAAGAAAATCCTACTGAAAAACGTCGATTCCGTGTACAGTCCATTTCTACTTTCGCCCAAGCTGAATTTGATATTGTGAAGTATTTCAAGCCGACTATCGGCTTTCGTTATGACACCTATGACGGCTCGCTTAAATTGCGTGATCCCGGAGAGGAAGCGAGCAACTCTAATCTTAACAACGAATCTCATTGGAGTCCTAAACTCGGATTTCGATCGACTTGGTTTCGCGGTTTTGATTTTAGATTTAGTGCGACCAATGGATTTACTTTACCCGAAGGAGTGATTCGTTATGATTCAGACATCGATATTGATCCGGCTAAAATATGGCAATATGAAGTCGGTTTTAATTATGATAAAAGCAATTGGCTCAATGTCGATTTGGCCGGTTATATCTTGAATACCTCCTCCGAAATCAATGAAGTCACCCCCGGTTCCGGTGAGTTTATCAATGCCGGAAAGACCCAGCGCCGCGGAGTGGAAGTTAGTGCTAAGGTGATTCCTTTTTCACGGTTCCATTTTGATGGATCTTTTTCTTATATCAGTACCAAAATTAAAAACAACCCTGATAAAAACTTAGAAGGAAATCATTTAAATGGCATCCCCGCCACTGTTACAAATTTAAATATGGATTATACAACAAAACTTGGCATAGGTCTGCGCTATAAATTTAAAAATATAGGCAAATACGCAACCGGTTTGAATAATGCTTATTACTATGGCGGATACCATGTTTCAGATATGGAGATATTCTATGATTTTAAAATGAAAGATTATCAACGCAGTGTACGGATTTATGCGCAGGTCAACAATATTTTTAATAGAAGATATGCAACTACGGCTTTTGATTCTTTCGGCCCCGAAGGTGGTCAATCTTTTGCACCGGGCCCCGGTCGAAACTTTATGGTGGGCGTGAATTATAATTTGTGATATGTGAGTGAAGTTAACCTGAAAAAGAATGTGTTAAAGCTATCCCTCAACACCTTGTAATATGTCGATATACAGATTATGAAATTTCCGTTCCAGCTGTGGTGAGGGTTAATTTTCCGTGCTTAACCCCTTTTATGCTGATTAACGTATCGGCTAATCTTCGGATAGCTTTGCCCGACCCTTTAACTGCGATGATTTCTAAACAATTATCATAGTCGAGATGAACGTGCATGGAGGATATAATCAAGGAGTGATGCTCGTGCTGTTTGGTGTTGATTTCATCAGATAACGCGTAGAGATGGTGATTGAATATCAAGGTAATCGTACCAATAGTTTCTTCTTTTTCATCCCAGTCTTGGGTAACTAGCCTGTTTCGAATCAAATCCCGAACGGCTTCCGATCGGGTTTCATATCCCTGTTTCTGAATTACACGATCAAAACTGTCCAGTAATTCACGATCTAAAGAAACGGCGAATCTTGCGGTATTGGGTTTGGTTTTCATAATCTAAGAGGGTATAAATTTCAATCAAAAATTGAAGAAAATAAGAATAAAAATTTGTGTGTAATAAATTTTAAAAATAAAGCGAATTAACTGTCAAAACTCAAACGATAATACGAAGAAAAAATTAAATATTAAAATGAAACTCCCTAAACATTGGTTCTAAGAAATCCTGCTTCAAATATTTGCTACTAAAAACACATCATCTGTATAACCACACAAAAAACTTTCAAGGAGAGCTTGTGAACTTTTCCAAAGAACAAGGGGGAGATTCGATAACTTTGGAAAAGGGTAAGAGAACTTCAAGTGTTTCTCCATTTTTCAAAAGTTTTACAATGGCTGCCAAAGTCTTTGGAAAATAATTGGAAAAATTAAAAGTGTGATAGGAGTCTAACCGTGATCAGCAAGTTCTCTTGTATCTGAGCTATGGTAAATAGTTTCTATTATTTTGCTTTCAATTGTGGGTAGAGCAAGAATGTCTGCTATTTTAATTGTGGAAACGGTACAAAATCCGTTTCGTCTCCGGGTACTTTAGGGAAAACTTTTAAATTTTGACTCTTCCAATCTTTCATGGCTTGTTCGATCACTTTTTTATCCGAGTTGACAAAATTCCAATGGATGTAG
>Ga0079225_10000720_pt1 | contig 18127 bp, 16 predicted proteins | sample Poulit2012_FD_76344 | JGI IMG/M metagenome (GOLD analysis project Ga0079225, IMG submission 76344) | Agricultural soil microbial communities from Georgia to study Nitrogen management - Poultry litter 2012 | ecosystem: Environmental > Terrestrial > Soil > Agricultural land | place: USA: Georgia... | reverse complement strand
TGCCTTGACTGTGACGTGGAGGTGGTCGTAGTGGCCGCCGGTGATGGAGGCGGGGTCGTGCATGCCGCCGCCGTTGTAGGGTCGCCAGCCGTCGGCGTCGCGGGCGAGGGACCAGATTTGGCCTTGCCAGATGAGGTACTGGACGCCGAGTACGTCGGCGTTGTCTTTCATCCAGTTCGTGACTCGCCAGCCGGCTTCGAGTTGCGCGGGGTTGGGGCGTTGGCCGATCTGGTTGCCGAAGGTGATGTCGCAGGCGCGTCCGAGGGGATGCTCTGACTTCGTGCCGGGGCGGGGTGAGTAGCAGCCCCAGCCGGTGTTGGGGAACGCGGCGAGGGTCTGTTGGTAGAGGTGCAGCATTCGGGCGGTGATTTGCCCGTTGCTGGTGGGATCGTCGACGAGTCGGTCGGGGTCTCCATCAACGCCGCCAGGTGCCCCGGGCGTCCCGGCGGTGTTGCAGACGGCTGGTGATCCGCTGGTCGCGGTGGGGAGGTTCGCGGCTCCGTGCTGGTTGAGCCAGGCAGCGGCGTCAATGGCGTCGCCGCCTGTGCCGCCGGGGCGGACCTCGAAGTGCAGATGTGCTCCGGTGCTCATGCCCGAGGAGCCGACATCGCCGATGTGCTGCCCCGCTGTCACGCGGTCTCCGGCGTGGACGTGGATGCCGTGCTGCCACATGTGCGCGTAGGCGGTCGCGACCTTCTGGCCATCGATGGTGTGCTCGATGACGATGAGGCCGCCGTACCCGCCGGAGAACTCCGCGACGGTGACCAGACCGTCGGCGGCGGCGAGGATCGGGGTGCCGTCGGGTGCGGCGAAGTCGGTGCCGGCGTGCAGTTTCTGTTCCCCGGTGATCGGGTGCGACCGCATCCCGAACGGGGAGGTCAGCACCCAGGTGCCTTCAGGGAGTGGGAACACCACCCGCGACGACGCTACTGCGGGGCCACCCGCTCCGAGGTCAGGCCCGCTGCTGCTGGTGAGGGCGGTGAGGATCGTCTCGGCGACGGGTTCGTAGTTGCGGTAGCGGTCGGGGTAGGCGGAGAACTCGACGGCTTGGGCAGCTTCGCCGGCGTCCATCTGTTGCCAACTGGGGATGTCGAGCAGGCCGCGCGGCGAGGGGTAGTTCGGGCCGGTCGGGCCGCCGAAGAACGCGCGGGCTTGGTAGGTGGGGTCCATGAGTTCGGCGACGGTTCCCCAGCCGGATTGGGGGCGCATCTGGAACAGGCCGAGGCTGTCGTGCTCGGAGCCGTTGCCGTCGTTGGGATAGTTCGCCGACTCGGGGTAGGTGCCGGTGTTGGTGAGCATCCGCAGAGTGGACTCGGTGAGCGCGGCCATGAGCGCGATCTTCATTCCGGATCGTCCCACGTCGTCGAGTCCGTTGCCGATGGCGATGATCGTGGCCGCGTGCGTGAGCTGCTGACGGTTCAGGGTGAAGGTCTCGCCGTTCGCGGTGGTCACGGTGAGCGAGTCCGGGATGGGACCGAGGTTCACGGTCCCGGCGGGGGTGGCGCAGTGGGCGGCGGCGGGGCTCATCAGCACGCCGATGCCGAGCAGCGCTGCGGCGGGTGCGAAGAACAGGAGCGCGAGGGCTGCGATGGCGAGTTTGCGGAACACGATGCCGCCCGTCAGCGCAGCGGGTTGTCGAGCTGCGACAGCCGCAGCAGGTGGCAGGTCAGATACGTTGGTGCGCAGACGACGAACACGGTGAACGTGACCTCGTGCTGCGAGGTGATCGGCTGCCCGTTCCAGACGCCTTCGCGGTGGCGGGTGCCCTCGATCGTGATCGCGACCGTCCCAGGGGCGAGCTGTCCTGGCTGTGCCTGTTCGACGGCATCGGCCCACGCGTCGGGCACGTAGGCGGTGTCGATGGTGAGGTGCTGGCTGGTGGCGTACTGGCGCAGCTCGATCCACGCATCACGGTTCGGCAGGTAGGCGGCCACGTCGGAGGCGAGCCCGGCCTGCTCATCGCCGGATGGGTCGCCGACCGCGAGGATCGCCGAGGTGTAGTCCAGCGGCCACAACCCCGAGGCGGTGTCCCAGGTGAAGAGCGTGGACGTGACCCCTTGGGCGAACGTGGCCGGGTCGGCGGAACGCGGCACCGGCGGAACCTGCGGCGCTCGGGGTGTTCTCGGCGGCACGGTCGGCGGTTCCGTCATGACCGGGCCGGGCTTCGGATCGTCGGTGCTCGTGGACGTGGTGCGGGGGCCGGTGAGGAGTCCGTAGATGCCGACGCCGGCTAGGAGCAGCAGGACGATGCCGGCGGCGATGAGGGCGACGAGTCGGCGACGGCTCTTGGGTTCTGTGGGTGCAGGGCTCATGCCGAGCAGGTGCGCACCTGCTGCCCGCACCGGTGGTCAGAGTGCGCGCAGGCGTGGTCGCACAGCCGTGCCGTCACGGGCGGTCCGGAGGGCCTCCGCGAAGCCGGTGGTGCCTTCGACGGTCGCGAGGAAGTTGTCGAACTGCTCGTCGGTCAGCTCGCGCGCGAGGGTGTCGGCGTCGTAGTGGGTCCACCAGTTGGCCAGTTCGCCCCAGGTCTGGACGAATGCCCGCAGCGGGTAGCGCACCGGTGGTGCGTCGTCGGGCACGAGAGGCTTGAGTCGCGGCTTGGGCTTCTTGCCCTTCTTCATGGCGTTGGCGCGCGCGACGGCATCCGCGGCGAGTGCGTGCATCGTCGCCTCACGTACCTCACGCGCGGCCTCCGCAGATTCGTGGATCGCCAGGTAGAGCGGATGCACCGGGTCGCCTGCCTCGATTCGCTCCAAGGCCGCCCCCGCTTCCGCGCGGAGGGTCTCAGGCTGGGTCGGGTTGGCGGCGATCTCTTCGATGTAGCCGACCTTCTCCAAGGTCTTGTACGACCCTCCGCCGGGGATCATCGCGGCGGCGAGTTCTCGCGCGTCGCCGAGCGCACCTGACGGTCCCGGAAATTTTCCGGGACCGTCATCACCCGGCTGGTTCTCAGCGCTGAACTGGGTCGCGGCCTTGCGGCGGGCGGCGTCTTCGGCCATGACCTGCTTGATCTCGCGGTAGAGACCAGCGGCTTCGAGCTGGGTGTAGGGCTTGTGGAGCATGTTGTCGTCCTGCTCGGCGAGGAGCTGCCCGAGCCGGTCCGAGAGACCGCTTCGCACCCACACGTTGACGGTGCGCCACCCGAGCCGCTTGATCGCGGCGAGGCGTCGTGCGCCGCAGACGAGCACGCCGTCGATGGTGATGGTCAGCGGTTGCAGGAGGCCGTCGCGTTCGATGGACGCGGCCAGCACGTCGATGTCTCCCAGGTCGGCGCGGTGCCGTGTGCCGACGATCAGGGAATCGACGGCGCGGTCGAGCTGGATGCTCCCGGTCTGCGGCTCGGTCACGACGGTTCACCGCCTCGACTGCTCGGCGCGGCGAGTGCGAGGGCGAGGATCAGGTCGTCGTCGCGGAGTAGCAGGTCGAGGGTCTCGCCGAGCAGCAGCCGCAGCAGGACGCCGCGCCCGGTCGTGGTCGCCGCGTAGGCGGGGTGCGGGTTCCCGAGCAGCGCTTTGAGGAGGGCGGTCCAGGAGTGGCGCGGCAGGTCGAGCAGTGCCCGGGCGTGGCGGTCGCGGCGGAGTGCTTCGTAGGCGGACTGGCGGGTGCCGGCCTTCATCAACGCGCCACAGACGTGCTCTACCGAGGCGCGGGCGGTGTCGGCGGGCCAGTCGAGCAGGCACAAGATCGCGATGGCATCCTCGGCGGCTGATCCGGCGGACATGCACGCCTGCGCCGACCCGAGACTCTCGCGGGGTTCGGTGTCGATGTCGGAGGGGTGGGTGTCGGTGGTGTGGAACGCGGGATGGTAGTCGGCCAGCGCGGTGTCGCGGTCGGAGAAGCGTTCGGGGTCGTGGAACGCGGAGACGTGCGCGCGGCGGGCCTGGTGCACCGAGCAGAGCAGGCCCTGGGCGCGCTCTTCGTAGACGCAGGTGATCCGCACGGCGTGGGTGATGATCGCCCACGGGTCGTTGGCCTCGCGGGTCGAGCGGTACTGCATCGCGTCGAACGCCGCAGTGACGGCCTCCCAGGTATCGAGCTTGTGCTTGCGGGCCAGGGCTCGGTACTTGTCGGCGGCGAACTCCATCAGGTCGCGGGCCACCGGGTCGTGAACCCAGGCATCCTCACCACCCTCATAGAGCCGGATCAAGAGAGCACGTAGCCCTTCGCTGGTCGTGAAGTCCTCAGCCGGTTCTGGAAAGCCGGTGGTGGTTGTGGTCATGGTGTCGGCACCTCCTGGCAGGAAGGTGCGCACTCGCTCCCACGAGCGCGTCCTCCTGCCGATGCCATCGGAGCCATGACCTGTCACCATGCTCAGCTCATCGAGACCTCGGACCGGGATACCTGCTGCGCCTGCGGGGCGTGACTGCGGCCGAACGCCGAGATCGGCGGTAACCGCCGGGCACGGTCCCCGAGGTAACGGACACCGGCACCGATCGGGGTGCGGGTGCGGCGAGCCAGTTCGGCCTGGAAGTCAAGGCCACGCCCGGCGGCGTGTGCGGAGTGGCGGGAGATCAGGTCGGTCGGGCGCACCCACTCCACGCCCCGACCGCGTACGATCGCGTGCTGCTTATCCTCGCGGGCGACCTGCGCGGCCCGCACCACCTCCGGCACCGTCGTAGCTTCCACGGGCTCGGGACGCTCGCGCGGTTCGTCGGGCACGGGACGCGCCAGATCGGGTGCGTTCGTGTCGTGGCGCTGCTGGGGGTTGTCGGTGGTGTTCATGGGGTCGTCTCCTCCCGCTCGGCGGCGGTGTCGGTTGTGTCGGTCAGGTGCGCGACGGCGAACCAGCGGCCCACCGTCGAGGGATGCACGCCCAACTCGCGGGCAATCCGCTTGTTCGACCAGCCCGCCTCCCGCAGCGCCCACCCCCGAGACCGCCGATCCGCCGCCGCGCTGCCCTCGTCACGAGTGCCGAGGTCTTCGTCACCCGGTAGCAGCGCGGGCATTGCTTCGCCAGCGACTGCCTGGAACGCAGCGGCAGCCGGAGCGTTCGCCTTGGCCTCGGGAGTGCGGGTGAGGATGACGGTGAGGTGCGTGATCGCGAGCAGCACGACCGGCGGAACGGCGGCGACGGATGCAGCGAGGATGCGTGGCACGTCGGCGTCAGCGGCGACGACGGCATGGATCGCGTTCGCCGTCACCGAGACAAGAGCGCCGCCGACCAGCAGCGCCCACGGATACCAGGCCGAACGCTGACCCGCGAGCGCCACCACAGCGACGGTAGCGACGACGATGATGCCGTCCACGATCAGCGGCCAGGCCCACGCCTGCCCGGCCCCGATCCCCGAGCGTGCGGCCAGATCGGCGAGCGAGGTGAAGGACAGCCAGAACGCGCCAGCGGCGATGAACACCGTCCCAGCGACCGCCGTGCTCGCCGCCCAGCGCCGCGCCTCGATCTCACGCATCACAACCCCGCCCACCCCGACACCACGGAGGGTGGACTCTCAGCGCGGCTGCACCACCGACCCTCACTCCGAGCCCCGCTGTGCGACCGGGCTTCGGGGACGGACTGGGTGGCCCGGTAGGCGGAGCGCACTGTCGTGGTGATCTCGCGATCGCTCAGGCCCGCCGACTGTGCCGCAGCACCCAGGGCGTCGAGCGCATCCGCCGGTGGGGTCCCATTCTCCGCGAGGCGGCACGCGGCCCAGAACAGCGACCGGTTCCGCTCGCCCTCACCGCGCCCAGAGACCCACGCCGCGAGCCGCTCAGCATCCACAGCCACCTCGCCGCCACTGGCACGGGCACGGGCAGGAGCGACAGGACGTGGATCGAGAAAATCCCGCAACCGGCCAGCGTCCACCGGCCCGACCGGGTGCGCGGTAATGTCGGCGATCCGGTATCGCTTCACGCTGCCCTCGATGAGTCGTTGAGACGGAGGGGCGATGATGTAGCCGCCGTCTCCTCGGAAATCGACCCCCGCGGCGGCGGCCTGCCACGAGCGCTGCTCCGTACCGGGCGTCGCTGGGAAGTATGCGTGCGTACCACCGGTTGGGGTACGCACCAGCAGACCCGCTCCACTGACGAGCCCCGCGTCAGCAGCGCGCCTCCATGCGAGGCGGCCATCGGTCGGGCCGTGAACGTCAACGTCCACCACAACGACGCCCGATGCGGTGCCCGTTGGGATGCCGATGTTCGCGTTCGGCGTGCCCGACCACCACGCGGCGACCAGTGCGGCGTCGCTGCTCGCGGCGAGGAACCCGCGGCGGGTCAGCGGACGCTTCCCGCCGGGGAGGCAGGGGAAGACGGGCACGCCGGCCGAGGCGATGCTGCGTGCCGCCACCACCAGGCTCGGTGCACCGTCCGCGCGAATCAGCGCGGCAAAGACATCGAATGGGTCGGGCATCACAGTCCCCGTCCTGCCAGTACCGGTACGCCCGATGCACGCTCCCGTTCCGCCGATGGCGCGGGAGAAGCCGCTGGCTTCACGGCGGCCGAGGTACGCGCGGGGGTGTCACGTTCAATGCCGGGTGGGGTGCCGTCGCCGACTTGGAGGGTGTCGAGCTGGCTGAGGATCGCCAGCGCGGTCTTGCGGACTCGTTCACCGGTGGCCTGCACCACCTGGGCGACCTCCTGGCTGTCGACGCGTGCGGCCCAGGTCGAGACGTACGGGATCGTGTACCCGGCGGTGTCCATGCCATGCGCGGCACCGATCATCAGCGCAACGCTCTCGGCCTCGACCTCGCGGATACCGCGATGCTGCCGCGTCTCCTCGTCGTCGGGGTCGTGCATCAGCACGTGCGCCAGCTCGTGCGCGAGAGTCTTGACCTGCGCGGCAGGGTCCATGTTCTCCCGCACCGCGACCGTGCGCGCATCGTAGTCGGTGACGCCGTTCGCGCCGAAGATCATGCCCTCGTGCTCCACGCGCAGCACCTCGAACCCGGCAACGCGAATCTGCCCTGCCAGCCCCTCCCACAAGCCAGATGGCGCTTCACCTTCTAGCAGCGTCGGCGCGGGCGTGACCGGTAGTGGATCGCCGTCGGTCTGGGACGCGTCCCACACATAGGCGGGGCGTGCACCGACCATCCGCGAGCGCACCACCTCGCCGGCCTTCGGCTTCTCCCGCGGTCCCAGCCGGCGCCACGATCCCGCATCGGCAGGCGTCGCCGTGGCGAACCGGCCCGTCACGGGCACGAAGATCATGTACCCGGCCTGGCCCTTCATCACCTGCCGGCCCAAGCCCTGCCACTGCCGGTACCCGGCGACCAGAGTCGGAAACGGCTCCGGCACCCGGCCCGCCTCGAACGCTGCTTCGTGCTGTACCCAGATCAGCATCGTGTTGTTGAACGAGCGGCTGCGGAACCGGGCAGCGAACGCAAGCGCCTGCCGCCAGTCATCGCCCGACACCAGTGCTTCGACAGCGCCGCTCAGCTTCTCGTGCAGCTCGTCAAGCTTCGCCTCGCGCGCCGCCCGGGCGTCCTCGTTCGATGCCATGCTCCGGCCTCCTCTTCGGTGAGCCGCGACGCGAGTGCGCGCGGCGGTACACCTTCCAGGTGGGCGAGAACACCCGCCGCCATGCCGTGAACCAGGCATCGTTCACCTCCTTGAGGCAGACCAGGCAGGGAACACACCCAAGCGTTGAGCATGCTCAAAATGTCCTGGAGTCCAGTTCTAACATCGACCGTTGAGCATGCGCAAGCCTTGATTTATGCATGCTCAACGAGTAGGTTTGAGCATGCACAACCACCCGCGAGGGTGGACTACATCGATGCCTTGCCCGTCGCGAAGGGAAGGGGGTCAGCCACCATGACCGAAGACGAGAGCCAGGCTGCGGCTGAAGACCTCGCCAAGCGTCTGCGGCTCCTGATGGACGTCGCCGTCGCCGAGTCAGGCTCCGAACCCACCTACTCGCAGATCGCGGACTACCTCAAAGAACGAGGCACCAACCTGTCCCGGTCGCGCTGGACGTACATGGTCAACGGCCACCGCTACGTCCAAGACCCCGCAGTCTTCGAAGGACTCGCCGCGTTCTTCGATGTCGATGCCGCCTTCCTGATGGGTCAGGAAGGCGCCGCCACCCCCGAGAAGGTCGCCGCGCAGCTCGACCTCGTTCGGTCCATGCGGGCAGCGAAGGTGAAGTCCTACGCCGCCCGCACCCTCGGCGACATCTCGCCGAAAGCACTCCAAGCCATCACAAAGTTCCTGGACGAGGAAATGAGCCACATGCCCGAGCACTGACCGGCATTGCGCAACACAAAGCCGACACCGGTCCACGCTCTCCGCAGACAGGGGGGCACACCGTGAATATCGAAGAAACGGCATCGGCGGCCGTAGCGAGCCTTCAGCTCAACCGCACCTTCAGCCTTGATGATCTCCTCCACGCCATCCAGTCGCGTCGCAACCGCCGGCTCCGCGTCGTCGAACTTACCAGCCTTGACACCAGCGACGGCATCTGCGCGCTCTGGATCGCGACCCGCACCGAAGACGTCGTACTCCACGCCCATACCGACTCGACACTGCACCGTCAGCAATTCGTCCTGCACGAGTTCGCCCACATGATCCTCGGCCACTGCGAAGGCGACGACTACTCGGCTGAGGACATACTCCTGCCCGACATCCCGCCGTACACCCGCGGACGACTCCTCAAACGGCGAGATCTCGACTGCGAAACCGAGATCGTCGCCGAGTCCCTCGCCGACCGCCTCGCCGCCGGCATCCGAGGTTCGGTGTTCGCCGAGACCCGCTACTTGGAGGTCTTCGGATGATCCAGACACTCGTCGCGACGTTCATGTGGGCGCTCGTGGCGAGCCTGCTCATCTTCCGCCGCCAACGCACCGACCACAGCATCACCTACGCCGCAATCACCATCGCCATCGCGATGACACTGAACGTGGACGCCATCTACACCGCCACCGATCCGCTCCTCGGGGACACCAACATTGCCACGCTCATCGCGGACGCGCTGCTGATGACCGGGCTGTTCTTCCTTGGCCGCGGCGTCATGAAGACCGGCGAATACCGACCCCGCCTTGTCCGCGCGGCCGTCAGTGTCCCCACGCTTGCGGTCTCGCTGCTCGCAATCGCCATCACGTTTCTGTTCATCGGTCGAGGTACGACTACCACCCAGTTCATGAGCGACCTCGGCGATCAACCTGCGACCGCGGCCTACTCGATCATCAATTTCGCCTACTGTCTCGTGGTTATCGCCGCGATGTTGGCCGTCGCCGCCCGGCAGTTCCGCTACAGCACCGGCATCCAACGGCTCCCCGCCGGGCTCCTTACGCTGGGATCGAGCTTCGGTGTTGCCTTGTGTTTCGCGGTGATCATCATGGACATCGCCCACGTCACGGGTCAACTCGACCTCATGTATGCCGCCCAGGCCGTCTACGGACCACTCTCGCTCTTGACGTTCTTGTTCCTCTGTGCCGGCTTCGCCGTTCAACCCGCCGTTCGCCGCGCTCAGCATCACCTTCGTGACAAGCGCACCGCCGCGCTCGCTGCTGCCCTGGAGCCACTCTGGAACCGTGCGACGAGCGTACGGCCCGGTCTCAGTCAAGCGGACCCCCTCACCACCAGCGCCGACGACATAGAAGGACGACTGCACCGAGAGATCGTCGAAATCCGCGACGCGATGATCGACCCCCGTGTCACCTTCGACACGAGCCAAACCGAGGTCGCCCTCTTGGAACGCGCCGAAAGCCATCTCCTCGGACGCGACCGACCTGGCGTCCCCTCGCCCGTCGGGAACGACGAGGACGGTGAACCATGATCCGTAGACTCGCCCTCAGGCTCTGCATCGCGACAGTGGCAGCCGTCGCAGGTGTCGGCTGGTCCATCGCGCAACGGCTCACGGCACCCGGCGGCGCACGAAAGTTCGACCTCACGATCCGCGACATCGAGCACGAGAACGACGGCGACCTGATCGTTCTCAATCGAACCGACCAGAGCACAGCAAACGGCATCTACAACCTCTGGTTCGAGCACGGCGGCTGGGCACAACTCTCCGCAGACATTCACGATCGCGGCTCCACTCGCGTCGCGCGAAGAATCACGGGAGCAGCACCCGGCCTCGCACTGAAGGCTGGAGATCGCGCCTCGTGGAGCGGCATCTACTATCCGACTCCGCAGGAGGCCGGACTCGATGCACGCAGCATCACCATCATGACCCCCGCAGGAAGCTGCCCTGCCTGGCGCATCGACGGCGACCCTTCGACCTGGACAATCCACATCCACGGCCTCGGCAGCACCCGCGCCGGCACCCTCCGCGGCGTCCTCGCCGCAACCGAAATCGGCTACACCTCCCTCGTCGTCACCTACCGCAACACCGAAGAAGGCCCCCGAGTCGGCACCGGCCGATCCACCCTCAGCCACACCGAGACGGCAGACGTTGACGAAGCCATCGAATACGCCGTCCGACGAGGCGCCCGACAGATCGTGCTCTTCGGCTGGTCAATGGGCGCAGCGATCGCCCTGCAGCTCGCCGCACGACCTCGACATGACGGCTTGATCGCTGGGCTCGTACTCGACTCACCAGTCCTCGACTGGACAGAAGTCATCAAGACGAACTGCACCCGCAGCGGACTCCCCGCAGCAACCGGCCACCTCGCCGTCCCGTGGCTCACCACCCAGCCACTCGCTGGCCTCGTCGGCCTGCCGAGCAGCATCCCGCTCCGAGCCTTCGACTGGACCGCCAGAGCCGCAGACCTCACCACGCCCACACTGATCCTCCACGGCGCGCATGACGACTCCACGCCAATCCAGCTCTCACAAGTACTCCGAGACGCCCGCCCAGAACTCGTTGGGCTGGAAACCTTCGACGCCGACCACACGCTCGCCTGGAACACCGACCCCCATAGATGGCAGGCCACCGTCACCTCGTGGCTCCGGGCTCGCATCTCGAATTGACAGCCGAGCAGAGGCTCTGTTCGGAACCCACCTCGTTCGGACACGCCCGGAGAAACCATACTCAAACCGCACCTCCACCGGTATCATCGAGAGCGTTGGCCTTGCCTGGGCCATTGAGCGAGGGAGGACCAACGTGGCTGAGCAGTGGCTGTCTGCAGACGACATTGCCGCCCACCTCGGGGTCACCAAAGACACCGTCTACACCTGGATCGCCGAAAAGGCCATGCCAGCCCACAAGGTCGGACGCCTCTGGAAGTTCCAAGCCAGCGAGATCGACGACTGGGTGAGACGAGGCGGCGCCGCAGGAGACGACACCCCATGAAGGCTCGAATGTCAGAGGTTCCTGCTCAGATCGAACCCGTGATGAAGCCGATCGCGAGCCAGATTCGTAACGCCCCACTCCGGGTGAGTGGCGCGAAATGCGCGTCGGGAAGGAGGACAACCTAGAGATGATTAGTTCTCGTATCTCTCGGGGAGATTTCACTCTCGGCACGTTGCGGACGACCGCCAGCCATACGATTGGCGTTCCCCACCTGGTGGAACTCCTCCGCGAAGTGCCATCCGATGCGCCTGCCGAGCAGTATCGCCAAGCAGTGGTCGAGGACAACGTCCTCGGACGGCCGACTCTGGCCGGGCGGCAGCGTTCGTTCCGCCATCTGCGCGAGTTGTACTTCCTTGACCCCAAGCGCCCGGAGTTCGCGGCGCTGCGGCACTTCTGGGACATCGACCCATCATCACGCCCACTCCTTGCGGGACTGTTGGCGGTTACCCGCGACGAGATTCTCCGCGCATCGTTTGTTGCGATCGCGGACCTTCCGGTGGGTTCGGGCGTGACATCGGCAGACCTCACCGCTGCGGTCGCCGCGCAGTTCGGTAATGAGATGTCGGAATCGACACTGGGCAAGACTGGCCGTAACACCGGGGCTTGCTGGACCCAGACCGGTCATCTCGCCGGTCGCACCAAGAAGGTGCGCACCGAAGTTCATGCCCGCCCGGTCGCCATCGCGTATGCTGCCTACCTCGGTCACCTCGCCGGCGGGCGAGGCCTCGGTGTCCTGGATAATCCTTGGTCGCAGATTCTCGGCCTTGCACCTGGTCGCTCCCTGGAAGCGCTGCGCGACGCGCACACCCAGGGCCTCCTCGACCTGCTCGTCGCGGGCAACGTGGTCGACGTGTCCTTTCCCGCATTTGGCGGTGCCGTATGAGCCGCGTCTCCGATCTCGTCGATGCCTACAAGGCCGAGTTGTCACTGACCTGGAAGGACAACGTCTCAGGCGGCGAGCGAGTGTGGATGCTCGTCTACCCGCCGGATCTTGAACGCCAGATCCGCTACTCGCTCCCGAGCATGGAGCTGGCGACCACCCAAGCAGGTCGGGGCTGGGTAATCATCGACGTCACCGATGACTTCGGTCGTTGGCTGTCGGCCCACCGTCATGCTGAGGCGTTCTACGAGGAACCGAGCGATCTCACGCAATCGATCCTGGACCAGTTCGAGACCACACTTGTCACCCGCATCAGCGAAGCTCTGGAAGCGGCTCCCGCGAACGCAGTCGCGGCGCTTGTCGGCATCGGCTCGATCTTCCCGTTCCTGCGAGCATCGAGCGTGATCAAGTCCGTCGACTCCGCGGTCACCGGACGCCTCCTCGTTCTCTTCCCCGGGCTTCACGACCCGGAGACTCATTCATTCCGTTTGCTCGACGCGCGCGATGGGTTCAACTACCGCGCTCGCGTCATCGATCCGCAGGAGGACATCGCGTGACGACCAACAACAACCTCTTCGTCCGGCCTCCACTGAGCTTCGAGATTCCAAACGACGGCGTAACCAATGTGGACCGTCCCGAGGACTCCAACCAGTGGGACGTCCTCAAGTACGAGCTGGAGAGCTTCGTCTGCGAGGGCGAGTACGAGCACGGACTCCAGCGCATCCTCGACTCCTACACTGGGCATCGGAATCGGACAACGCAGCCGGCCGTGTGGGTGTCGGGCTTCTACGGCAGTGGTAAGTCGCACCTTGTTCGCGTGCTTCAGCACTTATGGGCCGACACGAAGTTCCCGAATGGTGCGACGGCGCGAGGACTGACTAGCATCCCGCAGGGCATTCAGGACCAGTTGACGGAGCTGACAACGCTCGGACGTCGGGATGGCGCCGCACCGTGGGCGGCAGCAGGCGCACTTGATCGCAGCGGGGACACGCTGAACTCAGTATTCCTCTCGATCGTCCTCGGCGCGGCTGGACTCCCTGCCCGCGTTGCGCCCGCCCAAGTGGCGTTATGGCTCGCGGGTAACGGGCACCTCGACACGGTCCGTGAGCATGTCGCGGCCAACGGAGGCGACCTCAATGAGGAACTCGCTGAGTACAACCTCAGCACACTGTTGGCGAATGCGATTCTCGCCTCCGACCCGGAGTTTGCGGCCTCGGCCAAGGACGTGCGCGCCGCGTTGCGTAACCAGTTCCCGCCGGACACTCGCTCGTTCTCGACGGACGAGACGATCGCGCTGCTCAAGAAGATCCTTGAGTACGTCGGCGATGGCCAGATCCCGCCGTCGCTAATCGTCCTCGACGAGGTGCAGCAGTACATCAGCGGCGACGGCGGTCGGGCGATGGAGGTTCAGAACCTCGTCGAGTCGGTATCGCGCGAACTGAACGGTCGTGTACTGCTCGTCGCCACAGGCCAGCAGGAACTAACTGCAGATTCGACACTCCAGAAAATCCAGGACCGTTTCACCGTCAAGGTCGTGCTCAAGAACCAGGACGTCGACGCCGTTGTCCGCCGTGTGCTTCTTAGCAAGGAGCCCGCCAAGAAGCCCGGCCTCGACAGCACGCTCTCCTCGGTCGCCGGGCAGATTTCCCGCCAGCTCATCGGCAGCAGGATTCAGCACACCGCGGCGGATGACAAGGACCTCGCCGAGGACTACCCGCTGCTACCGGTACGCCGTCGTTTCTGGGAGAGTGTGCTTCGCCAAGCCGACGCCGGCCGCGCTGGTCAGTTGCGCTCTCAGCTCCGTATCGTGCACGAGGCGAACCGGAAGGTCGCTCCCGAGTTGGTGGGCACCGTGGTTGGCGCGGACTTCCTCTACTCGCAGAAGAACGAAGACCTCAACGGCGCGGGCCTTCTTCTCAAGGAGACGCAGACCCTCATTCACGAGCAGGGGCAGAAAGACCCCCTGCGTGGCCGCGTTCTCAGCCTCATTCACCTCGTCGGTCTGCTCCCGACGTCGGGTCACGGCGACATCGGCGTGCGGGCGACGGCAGACCAACTCGTCGACCTTCTCGTCGAGGACCTCGCCCACGATGGCGACCAGCTCCAGCAGAAGGTGCCCGTCGCGCTCGAAGCTCTCGTCGACGAGGGTGTGCTCCAGCAGGATGGCGAGGAGTACCGGCTCCAGACGAAGGCTGGACGTGAGTGGGACGAGGCCCTGCGCAGGCACCACGCGCAGGTGACCGACAGCGAGGTGAGCACGGAGCGCGACTCAATGTTGCTCGCGGAGGTCAATCGGGCTCTGCCTGCGACGATCCAGCAGGGGCGTGCGAAGGAATCACGCAAGCTCGCGCTGCACGCCGACGCCTCTTTTCCGCCGGACTCCGATGCGATCCCGGTGTGGCTCCGCTCGGAGTGGGACGAGGGAATCACCGCCAAGCAGTTCGACGAGGCTGCGCGCAGTCTTGGCATCGAGTCGCCGATCGTCCTCATCCACCTTCCCCGACTCCAGGCTCCCGCGTTTGTCGCAGCAGTCCGTAACAAGCTCGCCGCCCAGAGAGTGATCGACCAGCAGGGAATCCCGCAGGATGATGAGGGCAAACAGGCCCGAAGCGCGATGCAAACCCGCCTCAACCGCGCGACGGACCAGGTGAACGCCCATGTTCGCGACGTGATCTCCAAGGCGAACGTGCTCCTCGGGGGCGGGACGGCCCCGAACGGGCTCTCACTTCGCGAACGCATCGAGGCGGGCGCACAGTCCGCCGCGACCCGCTTGTTTCCGCGGTTCTCCGAAGCTGACGACAACCGGTGGCCGCAAGTTATCGCGCGCGTGCGGAGTGGATCGGCAGCCGACGCGCTCAAGGCCGTCCAGCACGACGCCGACCCCGAGCAGCACAGCGTTATCAAGGAAGTCCTCAGCCACGTCGGCCCGGCGGGCACGTCCGCTAGCGACGTCGAGAAGGCCGTGACATCGAAGCCGCTCGGCTGGCCGCGCGACGCGCTCATGGCCTCCCTCGGCGTTCTCCTCGACACCGGAGTGGTCCGTGCGACCCTCAACGGGAGCGACGCGACTACGGCCGATGTACTCAAGCAGACCCGACTCGGCAACGTGCAGCTCCGCCGCGAGGTCACGGTGCTCAAGCCCGCCGAGAAGATTCAGGCACGCCATGTGCTGAGCAACCTCGGCTTCCCGACCGACAACGACGGACTCGTTTCGGCCGTCGAACAGGCCGTCAAGTCTCTCGTCGACCGCGCGCACGGTGTGAGTGGCCCTGCTCCACTCCCTGACATCACCGTGCCAGGCACCATCCAGGTGATCGTGAGTACGTCTGGCAACGACCGCGTACACGCCTTGCTGGCGGCGAAGGACGACCTCGCGAGCCTCAACGACCGGCTCGGGGACTTCGAGCGGAGGCTCAAGAGCCGGATGCCTTCGCTAGAGTTGGCGCGTTCGCTTGCATCCTCGACTGCGGGTCTGGAGCCCGCGTCGGCGGCCCGTGAGCGGCTCGACGCACTGGCCGCGAGCCGCGATCTCCTCGCCGACGCCGATCCAGTCGCCCCGATCGTCAAGGAACTCGCCGAGGCACTCCGCGATGCCATCCACGAAGCAGCAGTTGCGTTGCGCGACGCCCGCGCGGCGGCTGTAGCAGGCCTCGAACAGCAGCCGGCATGGACGGCTCTCGACGATGCGCAGCGCAAGGCGCTCCTCACGGAACATCACCTCGGCACCGAGACTGACCCCGACCTCGCAGATGCGGCTGCCGTCCTGAAGGCGGCGCAGGCTCGACCGCTCCAGGGTTGGACCGCTGAACTCGACGCCATCCCGCAGCGGGCCTCGCGGGTGCTGGAGGCGGCTATTCAGCTCACAACACCTGCGGCGAAGATGACCACGGTGAGGGTCGCGACGGCGAACCTGAGCAGTGCCGACGAGGTTGAGCGCTATATCGAGGCCCTTCGGACGCAGCTTCTCGATGCCCTGAACAGCGGTAGCGACACCGTGATGGTGAAGGGCTGACATGACGATGGAAATGACGAGAGTCCTCAACTCCGACCAACGACGCTTTCTGGACGCCCAAACGCAGCGCGCCCGCGCCGCTGCACAACGCGCTGCCGACGATGCCCTGCGCGCTCTTGCGGTCGCCGAGCCGAGCCGTCCGGGCTACTTGAGTGACGAACAGAACAGGCTCCGGCTTGCGCTACGCGACAAAGCGCGGCAGCTCGGCGATGACACCGCACGCGGGGGTGCACCGCTCACCAACCTCGTGCACGACGTCGCCTACGAGCAGTGGCACCGGTTACTCTTTGCACGATTCCTCGAAGTCAACGGCCTACTCCGGCACCCGGAGTACAGTGAGATCTCGCTATCTCTGGAGGATTGCAGCGACCTCGCCTCGGACCTCGGCGAGCCGGACGCCTGGGCGGTTGCCGCGCGGTTCGCCTCGGAGATTCTGCCCGGCGTGTTCCGCCTCACCGACCCCGCGGTACAAGTTCGGTTCGCAGCCGAACACCGCGACGCGCTGGAGCGTCTCCTCCTCGACATCCCTTCCGAGGTCTTCACGACGGAGGACGCGCTCGGATGGGTGTATCAGTTTTGGCAGACGGCCGAGAAGAAGCGCGTCAACGAGTCTGGCGTCAAAGTCGGCGGGGCCGACCTCTCGCCCGTCACGCAGCTGTTCACCGAGAACTATATGGTTCGATTCTTGTTGGAGAACTCGCTCGGAGCATGGTGGGCCGCACGTCACCCGGAGTCCGTGCTCCTCGATGGCTGGGAGTACCTGCGCCGCAACGAGGACGGCACCCCTGCGGCGGGCTCGTTCAGTGACTGGCCCGAGCGTGCTGCCGACGTGACGGTGATGGACCCCTGCTGCGGCTCCGGTCACTTCCTCGTCGCGATGTTCGGCATGCTCTGGCGCATGCGAGCCGAGGAGGAAGGCCTTGCGCCAGCCGAGGCACAAGATGCGGTCCTCCGCGACAACCTCCACGGGCTCGAACTCGACCCGCGCTGCACTCAGATCGCGACTTTCAACGTTGCGCTGGAAGCATGGAAGCAGGGTGGGTTTCGAGAGCTACCGACCCCTCAGGTTGCTTGTTCCGGCGTCCCTGTCCGTACCACGCGCGAGGAATGGCTGGCTCAAGCTGGCGAGGATCAGGAGCTTTCGAAGATCCTAGGAGGCCTTCACGGACTTTTTCGCGACGCGGATACGCTCGGGTCGCTTATCACCCCGCGATCAGCAGACTTGGATGGTGCGCTCTTCGGGTCCGACATGGGAATAGGGGCTAGCTGGGCCCAGGTGCGCCTGGCGCTCGGTGAGGTCCTGAAGCGGGAACGCCACGACACCACGGTGCTGGGGCACACGGCGACGGATGTGGTAATTGCGGCTGAACTCCTTGCGCGCGGATATACCCTCGTCGCCACCAATCCGCCGTATCTCCAGCGGAACGCAATGGATACCTCCCTGAGCCGATATCTCGATGAAGCCTATCCCGCAGCCAAGTCCGACATCGCCACCGCTTTTATTGAACGCTGCCTGGCCCTTGTAGGCGTTGGTGGGACTGTTGCTGTTGTTTCTCCACAGAACTGGTTGCTCCTTGGGTCCTACGAGAAGTTTCGACGCAAGTTACTGCGGAGACATCAGTTCGATGCGGTTGCAAGGCTTGGGTCGGGCGCATTTCGTCAGATTACGGGTGAGGTGGTGAAGGTATCACTAAGCATCCTGAGTGGGCGAACCGCGCAAAGCGACCACCGGATCATGGGTATGCTCGCCAATCGATCGGTTGGGGCCGACGTCAAAGCTGAAATGTTGATGCACGGGCATGTTATGTACCCAAAGCAGGCCGACCAACTACGGAATCCTGACGCCCGAATCACTCTTACTCGCATCGAACCTGCCTCATTGATGGCCGGACTCGCGGATGGCGTGGCCGGGATTCAAACAGGAGATTACCCCCGGTTTGGTCGGCTGTTCTGGGAAAGGCCGATGCCGCACCCGGATTGGGAGTTTCAACAAAGCACCGTCCGAACCACGACTTTGTTCGGAGGTCGGCAGCACATTCTTTGGTGGGAGGGCGGAGCCGGCCGTTTCCAT
>Ga0079225_10000719_pt1 | contig 18138 bp, 27 predicted proteins | sample Poulit2012_FD_76344 | JGI IMG/M metagenome (GOLD analysis project Ga0079225, IMG submission 76344) | Agricultural soil microbial communities from Georgia to study Nitrogen management - Poultry litter 2012 | ecosystem: Environmental > Terrestrial > Soil > Agricultural land | place: USA: Georgia... | reverse complement strand
TTTTTGGCGGATGATTTTAGAGATTTTAAGCTCTGGGTTACTGTGCAGAGCCTCGAACAGCGCCGATGGAAACTCCTCGTCTTCATACACTAGAACGGCCAGGTCGTCCCAGTCGTGATCCGCGGGTGTTGCCTCAATGTTGTTCAACAACTCCCGCTGGAATTCGATCACTCGAGCATCCCATAGCGCCTCTGCGGCTGGGTCCTCCCGGCAAAGATCGTCGTATTCGTCTTGGGCGCCGATTACCATGCTGTTTTCGGTCATTGTGATTCACCTCTGGCTTTGGCTAGGGCAGCGTCAATTCGTCCCCGCTGATCAACGTGCCCGGTATATCCCTCGTCAATGAGCGCTTGGATAGTCCCCCTAGCTTCCTCTAGCGAGGCATACAGATCCGGCGCAGCGGAAATGAGTTGTGCGTTAGCCTCCGTCTCCGAATCTGGCCTCCCGACTGTCCCGCAGGCAGACACGATGTCATGGCCAACAGCACAGCCCGAGTTCGATGACACAAAAAAACCGTCTGCCACCCAAGGCCCCGGCGTCCACTTAGTTTCCCCGCTCATTTCGCGCCCTCCCGCTCCAACTTATCCAACCCCTTGCGAATCTTCTCCAACGTCTGCAACTGCGGGTTTTCCTTCCTACCGCACTGTATCGCCCGCACAGTGTGACCGTGTACTCCAGAGGCCCTGGCAATGGCCTCGCCGCTATATTTGCTCATGTCGAGCCTTAGTTGTTGTAGTGGTGTCATTGGTGTTCCTCGATGCCGTTAACTGAACCTCAACTATAGGGCTTTTATATTCTGGCGTCTAATACTTTATAGTTATAGTTTTATGGTGGGTTATAACCATTCGGCCGCCCCAGCCGCCCCCAAAACCTCCTCAACCGTAACCGCCCGCCCAACACTCCGCAGATACTCCACGGCGTATTGTGCGGCCTTCTGCCTTACGTCCTGCCTGCTCCGGCGCAGTGAATCCTCAAGCACTTTGATGTGCCTGAGGAACACCCGGCGCCGTTCGTCGGCCTCCATGCTTATCCGGTCGTTGATCGACTCCAGCCGGGCGCACTGCTCGCGTAGGTGCTTAATCTCGTTTTGCATGGCTCGCTCTACGCTGTAGCGGAAAGACCGCGCTGCGCCGTGGTCGATGGTGTAAGTTGGGGTGTGGCGGTTGGTTCTCATGGGGGTCACCTATTTTACGCAAGCCCAAGCCAGGCGCTTGCGAATCCTGTAAATCATGTTCGGGTGTACGCCGTACAGCTCGGCTTGTTGCTTATCTGTCAGGCCGCGCCGGTTTTCGCGTATTGCGCGCACCTTCTGAGAGTCCAGCTTCTTTGCTAGCCGCTCGCCTCGGGGCGCAAACTCGTGCGCCCGTTGGATATATTCATCGCGAGGTATGCAGCGGTAGCTTGGTTGCCGGTTGGCGCGGCGGAATTGGGCGCTGCCTGGGGTCATAGTCACCTCAAAACAGATCGTATTGACTGTGCTTTGCAAGCTCTAAATTCCGCATGCACAGCTTGAAATAAGATTCTTTAATCTCGGCGCCAACAAAACGGCGTCCGGCTTTAAGGCTCATATAACCTTCTGAACCAATACCCATGAATGGGGACCAAACCACCTCTCCTGGGTTGCTCCAAAGCTGCAAACACCTCTGGATTACGTCTAGCTGTAATGGGCAAATATGCCGCTCATCGTCGCTATCGCGCCCTTCCCTGAAATTAAGAGTGTCGGTCTGGTTTATATCCATCCATACCGGCGATGCGTAGCGCTGCCAGACGTCCACACTGGTATTGTGGCTACCATCCTCAACCGTCCAGCATTCGCGCCCATCGTTCCAAACATGCCGCCTAAACCCTGGCGCAGGCTGATCGCCAACGTAGTAGGTGAACTCTCCGCTAACTGGCTCAGCATTGTCTCCCGGCTTGCGCATCATAATCATGTTATCCGGTATGCCCATACGGCTCATGGAGCTGTCTTTCTTGATGGTTTTGTGCAATAGCCCGAGAGCTTTTGTGCGCTGCATGGCAACTACTGGATCTTTCCATATGCACACCTCAGAATGAAAAATAAACCCGGCATTCTGATATGCTCGTATTAATTCTCCGCGAAAATCTCTAATACCGATAAACCCATCATTCTGTTTGCTAGTAGGCAAGTTCATGCAATGAATAGCGATAATGCGACCCGGCTTAATAACCCGAAATTGTTCTCGGATCAAATACAGGTACTGCTGCCAAAACTCGCCGGAATCTTTGCTGTTGCCCATATCGCGATCGCTGTTTGAATATGTGTAAAGCGATTCGAACGGGGGACTAAATATCGAAAAATGAACCGAATCATCCGGCAGGGCCATGGCCACTTCTACAGTATCAGCGTGATACGCCGCATAGTCGTTCGTCAATACTTGGTCAATTACACTAGCCATTCTGGAATCTCCATTTTTTGATTTGCGTTATATTCTGTTTTTTCTGTTGTTGCGCTGAATATCTCCCTGTCCATTACTGTGCGCATGTGCTCGACCATTCGCTGACCTAATACGGCGTTTTGCTGGTCTTTGCGTTGGATATTCTCGACAACTGCGCCCTCGGTATCAGCCGAAACTACGTGAACATGGACCGGGTTCTTTTGGCCGAAACGCCAGCATCGGCGAATGGCTTGATAATAGGATTCCCAGCTATCAGAAAGCCCGACAAAGATCATCTGGTGGCAGTTTTGCCAGTTCATGCCATAACCGGCGATCTTTGGCTTGCTAACCAACACCTTTACATCGCCACGAGCAAAGCCCATAAGAGCCTCGGTTTTGTGGTCGGGCTTATCGGCCCCCTTCACTTCTACAGCATCAGCAATAGCGGCTGTCAGCTTCTCGCTTTCGTCGTTCAGGTGGCACCAAACAAGAACCTGACCTTCCATTTTTGAGGCGAGTTCTGCGGCCTTTCCCACACGATCATCTACGCTTTCTTTTCTCGCCCTGTTGCGATCCTGCAATCCTTGAGCCGGCTCAACGAACAGCCCCTCAGTTGGCTCGGTCTCGATAACGTGAGAATGGTAAACAATGGGCGGCAACTCATGGGATGATCCGTCATAACCCAGGTCAGATGGGCTGCGAATCACTACCGCCCATGTAGCCACCCACTCAAAAAACTTTGCTTGGCCATGGCCTTTCAGCCTCCACTTAGAAACGTCCCCACCATCATGAATGAAGAACATGGCCAGCATTTCCGTTTGGGACATAACGCCAAGAAATTCTGACTGTGTGCCCAACTCCATAAAGTCATTAGGGCTTGGGGTGGCGGTGCAGCTTAGACGGTATTTAATGTGCAACCCAAACTCTGTTATCTCCCTCCTTCGGCGACCATCCATCCCTTTTAGTATGCTGGACTCATCCAGAACCAAGCCCTGAAAATCATCTGGGTTGAATTTGTGCAGCTGCTCATAGTTAGTTATGACTATGTGAGGGCCGAACATTGGGGCGCCAGGTGTTGCCCGCTCAACGTGAATCCCGTACTTGCGGCCTTCCTCAATTGTTTGCTCCGACACAGCTAGCGGAGCAAGAACCAAAACCGGGCCGCATGCATGCTTTGCCACTTGATCAGCCCAAGCTAACTGCATTATGGTTTTGCCCAGGCCAGTATCGGCAAATATGGCCGCCTTGCCTCGCTTCAGCGCCCATCGAACAATAGGTTCTTGGTAGTCAAAAAGAGGGTAATCTAAATCACCGCACTCGAAGCCCGCAGATATCTGACGAAACGCTTTCCGTTTTATGAACTCTCTATATTCCACAATGTTCTCCAACAAAAACCCAACAATACACGCCAAGCCCCCAACAATGAAATATCATTTTGTTATAGGTTTTGGGGTTGTTATTCCTGCCAGGCCCCACGCTCTCATCAGGCGTTCGTCAGGCTCTATCGGAGCGCCCCGTTCATCCGGCACTTGTGGCCAGTGCCGTTCCTTGGCTGGCTGGGAGAGTTGGTGGGCTAGGTGGTCGTGCCAGTGATTCATTGGTCCGCATCTCCCCGCTGGTTGGCCTTGCGCTTCATTCGAGTGATAACGCCTCGCAGTGCGGAGTTGCGTCGGCGCTCAGATTCTAGCAAATGCAGGTATCGATCCCGGCTTTCGCGCATGTACTTGTAATCGCGCTCCAGCTTCTGTCGGTCCATGCACATTTTTTCGGTGGCATCAGCTATACGCAAAAGTGATCCAGCGTTGATCTGCTCAAGAGTTAAGTTCCCTGCCTGGTTGCAGCCCCACTGAACATCTCGACTTTGCTGTCTGTAGTTTTTGAAGCTCATTTCTCGCCCTCCGGCATTACCAGCATTCCGGCGTCGTAAAGGGCTTCACAAAAGTCGACGGGGAGGTGGTATCCGCCGTCGCGCATACCGGCTTTCATTGCCGCCTGTATCACCCGCTCGCGTTCGGTTTTTGTTGGGGACAAAACATATGACTCAAAACACCCAAGCCCATAGCTCATACGGATAACAGCGCAAGTTTCTACATGCGCTACAACCTCACAGTTCGTTTCGCCTGAACCGTATTGAACGTCCCCGGTAACATCTACGAAAGCTCCAACAGGCGGCAGCGTCTCCCCCGGCACCCATTGGGGCTTAGACGTTGGCTCTGGGCGATGCTCTAGGGATTCGCGCCAGTCTCCGAAGACGTGGCCGACAGGAGGAGGTTCTAGAGCCACTATATCTCTGGGCCCCCAAACCAAGTCCCCCTCCCTTGGCTTCGCTTTGTAAAACTCCCATGTTCCGTCGCTATCCTGAGCAAGATAATTAGCTTCATATGGCCACTTAGTAGGCTTATTCTCCAGCCGTGCGCGGGCTCCCATGAATTCGGAGTAGGTGCAGATATGATCAGATGCTCCAGGGTAAGCAGTTTGCCGGCGCAAATTTCCATCGCCAATCGTTACGTATAGCCAGCCCTCTGGAAATTTACCCCTATACCAGCGCTTTGGCTCTGGCCATTCGCCATCCAGCTCAATTACCGCCTGCTCAATTGCTGTGTATTTCATTTTTGATTCTCCTGATTATCCCCCACCAGTACGGCGGGGGTAGAGTGAGTTAGTATTTCTTCCCGCCATCCTTACCCCGGTTCTCCGGCTTATGGTCCGCCCGCTTATGGTTGTACGCCAGCTTCTCAACCAGAGCGCCACCAATATCAAGTCCAAGCCCTCCAGCCGCATCTAGGATGCGTATTACCGCGTCCGCAAGCTCGACCTCTATACCGTTGCGGTGTGGCAGTTTATCGTCCATCAGCCCCTTTCGGTCAGCCTCCAGGGCCTCCGAAAGCTCAGAGTGCATCAGGGCGATAAGCTCGCCCACATTGCGCTTGATAGGTTGCCCGGTCTCCAGGTCGCGCCACCATTGCTCGTTTTGGCGGTGAATCTCAGCCGCCAGAGCGTTTATTAAGTCTGCGTATTGCATGGTCTTTCCTCTTTTGTTGTGCGCCACCAGTTAAAACCCGTGCTCGCGACCAAGGCGCATGAATGGCACGTCATCCGAGAAGTCGTCAAATCCACCAGCCGGTGCTGGTGGCTCTTGCGAGGGCTGCTACGGATTAAACTGCTGGCTATGGGCTTCACCCCGCCAAAACACCTTACAATTGCCCAAAATAGGCCCCTGGCCACCCTGTTCCCGCTCTTCCCTGGTAACGTCCTGAGTTATCATCCCGTGGTTTCCGTACTGATCGGCCTCACCAAGATCAATAAAAACGGTCGCGTCCAAGTAGTTGCCTTTCTGCCCTTTGAATAGTCGATTTTTATCGATTTTGCTTACGTCAATTTTTAGACTTACGCCTACTTTATTAGCCATTTTGGCCTCCACTGTTTTCCCGCTCACGCAGGGTTGATAAAAACTGTAAATACGCCTCGACGCCCGCAATCATTCCTGCACATCCCAGGCCGACAAACACAAAACACCCCGCATCCCTGGCAGTCTCCAAGTAATCTATCTGCCCATCCTGCCACCTGCTCCGGGTATGATCCTGGCGCTTCAGCTCGGCCACCATGGCGGGCGCACCCGGGATAATAACGTCCGAGGCCCCGGTGTTAATTTCACCCTTTTTGGCGTCCATCTGCTGGCGAATCCAGTTGCGGTTCCCTTCGTTTTTGGGGTGGATCGCTAGGCGCGCCAGGTCTGGGTGCCCGTATTTCAGTTCTGCGAAAAAGTTGATCTGCTCTACCTCCTCGCTAGGGCACCGGCCCCGGAAGGACCGGTCACCAAACACTGGCAGCCATTCGGGGAACTTCACGGTTAAAAGTCCTCAATCCCGGCTTGCGGCTGGTTTTGTTCCTCTAGCTGAGTTTGGTCCGACGCCTGCTGCGAACTCCATGCCTCACCCTGATCACCCTGCTCACCTTCCACCGGCTCAGCCTGATGCGCCGGCTTAAAATCCTGCTCCGACTGCTGTTTCTGTGCAGCCATCTTCTCGACCGCCGCCTTGCAGGAATCCTTTTCGGCCTCCAATTGCGCTTGCAGGTTCTTTGGCACCTTGCCCCAGGCCTCCACCAGTTTTTGCATGTCGCCCGTCAGGCTGGCGTCACGCAGGGTTTGCGCCCACTGTTGCACCAGCGATGCACCACCGTTGCCGGCCAGCTTTCGCACTTTGTACGGCACCCTTCGCCCACGAGTCTTGGTGATCACAACCTCCATATCGCCGCGAATATCGGACAGGTGGCTGATACGAATACCGCCCACCTTGTCACGGCCAAAAGTTACCTCCGGGTCGCAGTACAGTGTCATGGACTTTCCGACCCACTGAGTTTCATCATCACCCCACGCGAACATCAGAACACGCGCCATCGTCTTAGCCGGTTTGTATGGCTTGCCATTGTCGCCTTCATAGTTGATCGTTACCGGCTGCTCACCCATAACAACGCGCACACCGGTTACTGTGATCGTTTTCGTCGTGCCCACCAGATCGTCCGCGTTTAGCTGGTCGCTTCTTGGTGCCACGGCTTGTCGTAGTAGGCTCATTATTCACCCCCATCATTGTCATTTATAAACGAAATTTCCACACCCTCGTCATCCTCAAACCCGTACTGTCTAGCCAACCACTGCGGCGTAGGCAGATCCTGAACGCCGCCGCCATACGCTGGCCACCGGCCCGACTCTTGGCAGCGCTGGTAGATGCGCAGTGCTTGCTGGTACTGTTCGCGCCCAACGTCTAGCTGCTCGTCAGTCAGCCGATACGCCTGCGGAATGTATGGCGCCTTTTTGGATTGCGCCAACAGAACCACATCGGGCTGATACCCAAAAGCTGCCTCGAAAAGATCGCGCTGATAAGCCATTTTCAGCCAGTAACCGTTGTTGTGGGCCTGCCGTGCGAATTCGTCGGGATGGGCGCTCATGGTGGTTTTGTAGTCCCAAATATCGCCGCCGCTGGTTGTTATGCAGTCGATGCGGCACTTTTCGCCTGTACCGGGGCGCTGAATTGTTACCTCAGTATTTGCTCCGGTAAACGCTGCCCGGTAATACTCGTCGTTAAAAATCACCTCGCGCATGGCGGCAATCATGGCCCAGGTGGCGGGTTTGACGATGGTTTTCCCTTCGTGCTCGGAGTGGTGGGCGGCAATGATCCGGTCCAGTATTTGCGCCTCTGGCTCGGCAGTCAGAACCATTCCGGCCAGCTCTTCTTTGGTTTTGCCGGACGCGCCTTTGATTCCGCGCTCTTTTAGCCAGGCCTGCATATCCTTGGCCGTGGCTAGCGCCCCGGGGTATTGCTCTGGGTCGATGTCGCAAACGAACTGCGCCGAGAATGATTCCGGTTCCAGTATCGCGGCATGGGCGGCAATACCATCAGCCAGAGCCGGACTTGACGGAGGGTCGCCATACTTCCATGCCGCCGGGCAGTCTTTCCAGATTGCCACCAGTGTGCTGGCGGAAACCTCGGGCAGATCCCGGTATTGCTCGTTCGTCAGTTCTTCGGATCGGTAGACGTTTATCCCCGCATCATTGGCCATCTTGACCATGTTTTCAAACCCAAAGATGGGCTGCTTAGCTGATCCGATTTGCATGATTTTCTCCCGTGATTGTTGAAATTACCGTACACAATATTATAACGCGCGCCAAACAGAAGCAACACGGGCGATGAAATAGTTTGTTATAGGGTGACGTGCTTTTATATCGTTTTGTTTGGTTTGGTGCAGCGTTCCCATGCGGCCTTGTGCACGGAGGTTGGCGTCCTGCTCGCCGCCCATGGACTGACTCCGCTAATCATCGTCCCTCGGCAACTCTCCAAACCGCTTGCGGTGTATTATGCTGCGCCCCTTGTCGTTAACGCGATGGGTTATATACCGCGGCACATCGAACAGCTCAGCCATGCCGGCAATCTGGCCAGGGTGCTTGTCCTTCAGCTTGCCGTGCTGTGATCGCTCCAGGTGCAGGCTCAGGAATTTGTTTTTCCATTCCGCCAGCATCCATTTCTCCTTGGCTTGTGGCCAGAATATTTCCGTCGCCACCTCCAGCTCTTGGCCGTTGACCGTCTTTGTGCGGGCTCGCTCTTGGGGCCTGCCGTCCGGGACCACAAGGTACTCAACAACAAGCCCCTGACTGCCGTGCTTCGCTCCTTTTTTGGGCCTGGTTGGCCTCATGGTCATAGATACCACCTCCCGCCAGTCGTCGTCCGTGTAGTGCTTGCCGGTCAGCTTCTCGTTGGGGTCTTTTATCGTCGCATGGCAGTTTCGGCACTCCCGGGCCGTGGAGTCGTTTTTGACCCCGCACTCTTCACAGGTGATAGAAACCCAAAACCATTCACAGCGTTTATCCGGTGATAGAAGGTTCTCACCCACGCAACGACGCGCAAACTTGCTATTCTCGGTGTCACACTCTGGGCACTTGATGGTTTCGTGATCCTGCTTGGCCTTGAATAGCTGTGCCTTTTCCAGCATGGGGTTATGGTACTTGTCGGCCATCTCCGGCATAGTATCGGTATAGTCAAGCACTAGGTGGTCGACCTTGTGATAACCCGCATCCTTGTGCTTTTGTTTCAGCAACCGCATACCCCGGCCCAATAGCTGGACCAATAGCGTCAGGCTTCCGATCTTCCGGAGTATCACGCTGGTATCAATCAGCGGCTCGTCATACCCAGTCGTAAGGCACCCAATCTGCAATATGTATTTTTTCTCTCCCCGGCTCACCGCCTTCAGGGACTCCCGGCGCTCTTTGCTGCCGGTCTTGTCGGTGATAATGACCCAGCTATCGTCCGGCAGACAGGCGGCCACTTCCTGCAAATGCTTGTGGCCGGCGCCGGTTATCATTACCGCGTTTCGGTTTTCGGTCAGGGCCATTACCTCGGCCATGATTTTTTGGGTACGCGTGGGGTCCTTCATTATTTGGCGCTGCATGGCGTTTAGCTGCGCCACGGTGTAGTCGCTGTGCGTGTCGGTGTCCGGGGCTTCGAACCCCTCCAGCTCATAGCGCACGTCATCATGCCCAAACCCAAAAATAGTGGGCACAAGATAACCGCGATCTACCAAATAAGGGGTGCGCACTGTGTAAACGCACTTTTTCCAGAAGCCCCCCAGTATATCCAGCGTTCCCCGGTAGGGGCTGCCCGTAAATCCCACAATGCGCAGCTTGTGGTTACGGCGCATCAGCTCGGCGAATATCTGCATGTACTGGCTGTCCTGGTCCTGGAAGTTGACCTCGTGACACTCATCGACCAGCACAATATCCGGCACCTGGTTCAAAAGCTCGGATTCCAGCGCCCGGGCCACCGTACCCTCGCTGCCAACAATGGTTTTGTAGTGGGTGGATTTTCGGCCAACGCTGGCGCTGTATATGCTGTTTTTGACTGTGCATTCCCATAGCGTTTCCGCGTTTTGCTCTACCAGCTCGCCACGGCGGGCCAGTATCCAGACATTCATTCCAGCCTCTTGCGCCCGGGCGGCCACCATGGCCATCATCATGGTTTTACCGGCGCCCACACTGGCCTCGACAAAAAACGGCCCCGGGTAGTGGCGTATGTGCTCGGCTATTGCGTGGTAGGCTTCTATCTGGTAGTCGCGGGGGATCATGGCCTCGCCGGTGTAGGGCAGGTTGGCGGCTTTGACGGCCTGCGCCACAGGAGTGTGCTGGGGAAATCCCTCGCCACTCTGGAGCGTCCCCACGTCTGGCTTCGGCTCCTGCGCTGCCCCCTCGGAAACGGTGTTGCCCTCAATCCTAATCTTAGCTTTGGCCACCGCCGCGGCGATATCGACCCACTCATTCATAGCCACAAGATCCTGGTTGACCATGCTGTCGTGGTCAATCTTGTCCACCGCCGCCTTTACCTGCTCTTGCGTGGAGCATCCCTCAATGTATTTAATCGCCCGCTGCGCGTAGCTCGGTGCCTCGCCCTGCTGTTGCGCTATGGTTTTTGCTTGCGGCCGCGCCGTACGGCTGCCTGCTGCGTATGACATTGTTCACTCTCCCAGCCTTGGATTAATATAGATTTTGCTGTTATTGCTGTCCCATACGATGTGCGCAGTAGATTGAAGTTTTGGCAGGTATTCTTCCCGCATCTTGACTGTTAGCCCCTCAATGCCCGAAAATGCTGGTTTGTTTTTGATATTGTCTCTCAGTGTGCGCAGGTCAATGATGTTTTTCTTTTTCCCTGCATAGCGTTTCAGAGACTCGATAAGGGAGTCAAGCTCGGTCCGTATGCCAGTAAACCCCTTGCTGTCTGCCGCTGCCACGTAGGTTTGCAGCAACTGGTTAAAGATTTGCACAGCGCGAAGCACGTGAGCCGTCCCCACCTCAGTGCTTTTCTTGCCGTTTCTAGACCAGTTATCAATAACATGTAGCACACACGCAATTCGCGATATTTGCCGGTCGTTTTTCCCCACAACTCCACGCAGCATGGGGGAGTTGTATCTTCCTCCGTCAGCCATCATGGGCTCTTGCTCCTGCTTTACCGCTCTAATCAGGTTTTCAGCTTCAGGTGACATTTTCAGAACGATCGTTTCGGTTTCCTCGGCCACGCGTTGGGCCATAGCTTCGTACTCTTCCTGGGCCCGCTTGTCGATGGGCACATAATTAGTGTGGTCCCTGCTCCCGAGTAGGTTGCGCTCACGAATGATTAGGAACCTCTCGCTGACCCCCTCCCCCTCACGGCCAACCTCTAAAATAGTGTTAACGCTCGCGTCCTGTGCTAAAACTGCCATGGCTCCCCTAACCCGCCCCACGTACCCATCGCGCCCGGACCGGGCCACCGATAAATACCCGTAGTCCCACGCCCGTAAAAATATTCCGTTGTTAGAGCTCTTATCTCCATACACACAGCCTAAAATCACTTTGACCGCGCTTGACTCGTCCGAGATCACATTGAAGAACCCGCCGTTCCCAGCCAACACTTTTTCGCACCCCTCGGGCGTGGGGTCGTTGACTGACCAGACGTAAGCCGGGTGGCTCTCGATATCCTCTTCGACCTCCCGGATCTCCCGCACAAGAGACGCGATTTCAAAATCTCCTTTGGCCTTCTTCAGTTCTCCTTTCAACAGAGCTAGCTTTGCTGCTAATGCGGATCTCTGTATTTCAGATTCTTTTCGCTTTTCGGCGTACGATTCAAAAATCGGCCCGGTCAAATACCGGTCGACCGACGACTTCCCAGTGCTGGGCGGTTGGGCACCAACGGTATACAGGGCCACAGTGTCAACTTGCCCACCGTGCGACTCATAGAAAAACTTCTCCACCATGGCGGCAGACATGACCCCTAATCCATGGAGAAACGCCGTAGAGCGAGGAAACTGGATGCTCCTGGATAAGCTGTCAACGAATAGACTTAGCACATCTTGGGCTCCCGCAAGCAGGTCAATATTGTCGACATAAACGTCCTCTGTATCGTCGTCATCCAGCGGGCTCCACCATAATGCTCGGTTCCCCACTGGCACCCCAAGGGAGTGAGCAACAATCGCCGGGTTAATGTCCTCGTCATGGGCCTTGCGGAATATGTACTCCTGCAGGCCCATTTCATCGGTCGGTATCATATGGACTCCTGACTTTTAATGGCTATAACAGGTCGAGATCAGTTAATCCACATACCAAAAAGGAACATCCGGGCGAAGGTTCTCACGGGTGAACCCCGCCTCTTTTATTTCTCGTATTTTGCACAAGTCGTTAGCAGCTTGAGCGGATACCCGTCCCCGACCCTTCCAATTGCTGACCACCTGTCTGTCGTATCCTCCCAGGTATGCTATGCCAGCGATTGAGAACCGGGCAATCAAGTCATTTACAGCCTTCTGCATCGCTTTTAATTGTTCGGGGGTTGGGTTGGTGCTTGGGTTGATAGCCATTTTTGACTCCTCAATGGTTTTCCTGTGTTGTTTATCGATTAAGGCCAGCTCTAGTGCACGGCCTATGAATATCGCCCGCATGGGCAGATCTGACCCTTTTTTAGATAGCTCCAGCGCTGTCCGCAGGGTTGTTTCTTTATAGGTGTCGGCCAGGATTCCCAACAGCGTTGGGCGAGACTTAGAGGCATCATGACGGGCATCAATAGCCCCTATGATCTGGTCTACACATTGCTTGTACGGGTTGTTGCTAAAGCGCTCACCTTCTCTAATCTTGCGCAGCACGCCCTCAACAACCGCAACTCTGGTTCCGTCGCTCCAGTCTATGCGCTCCTCGTGCCCGCCCATGGGTTCTGGATATCTAATGACTGCCTCTGCCCCATAAAAGCCCATGTCGCTTTTGGTCAGTGTCAGGGTCCACCTGGCCCCGTTGTGCTCCCCCGATTGGGATCGGGCTTGGAGCTTTGATTCTGTTGCACTGCTATCCATCGTTTCTTAGGTCGCCGTTATCATAGGATCGGTTGGATTGGATGATAGGCGCTTTTATTCGCAAAGTAAACACGCGGCAAACTGTAGGGGTTCACGCTAGTGCTTTTGTGTTCTCAGAAGGAGAGGGGGTTTCCGAGACACTGGGAGATGCAGCCTTAGTTATCCACAGGCAGAAACAATGGAAAGTGGGGTGGTGGGGCAACCATGGGGAAGATCGGGGCAACCATGGGGAAACTTTCTCCCCACGTCTAGGCCGCGTGGTTTCTGGCTTGCAGTGATTTGGGGGCAAATTTAAGACACCCACCCCTCTATATATCCCTATATCAAAAGTAGACTAAATAACACACGTATAGATCAATAAATATACAAAATATGAAATATACATACCCCCCCTACATATATTATCCCCATATTATATATATATATTGTTTTATCTTTATATATCAATGACTTACGTTGGGGCAAAATTTGCCCCATGGCTGCCCCAAGGAATCCGCCAATCAGGAGAACTATAACAATATCAACAAGTTATAGATTTTCCCCATGGGGAGAGGAAATCCCCAGGAAATGACAAAGTGTAAACAAAGGCGATTTACAGGAAGCCTAGGATTGTGGAATAAAAAACCGACAACCCATAACAAAACAATATTAGACACAGCAGTATAAAATCCCTATACTGTAATCACGGTCGAGAGATCGGAAGACAAACAAAACGGAGATAGAGATATGTTTATCAATTTCAGCACAATTAGTGGTTTAAGCATTAATACCTACCGGAAGCCCGAAGTTATCGCTTGTGACGACGTGGGCGAGCTAATCGAGGAGATGAAAAGAGGGCATGACGCGGTCTGCGATCTGTCGGGCGCCAAGGACCTGATCGAAGACGGCGCGTACTGGAATGGATCGGACGTGACCCCGGAAGATTTGGAGGTGGTCCACGCGCTGATATGTGATTACGAAGAGTACGAAGAGTGATCCTAACCTCAACCAGCCGCCCTACGGGGCGGCAAACAACCAAAGGACAAACGATCATGCTAACCATAAAAACCACCCCCCAGCACCCAAGGCCGGCCATCTACCACGGCACCCAATGGCTGAGAGACGTGGGAGAAGACCTCAACCGAGCGCGGCAGCAGGTCAGGGCCGCTAACCGCGTTCTGGCGTACCACCAGGGGCGCGAGGAGCGGATTGAGGCTGGTAAGCGTGCCCTGGCTCTATGCGGGCAGTTAGGGCCGAGCCGGGAGAGGCTGACTAGGAAAACAATGATTGCGGCTAATCGAGCGAGGGCTTTATCATGATTATGATCGACTCAACGAGACTAACCGATTGATATTGCAGGTAATAAGGGGTGTGGTATGAAAAACGCAATTAGGGCTGTTTTGTCGGCCATTGGGTTGATGCTTAAATCTGATCATGAGCGTTTCAGGTTTTCATGTGTTGAATTCTGCGATGAGCATGCAAATGCAGACGCTGTAGTGGCGACCAGCGATCAACATTTCAGAGGGTCTGTTATAGCTGGCAATGTATTGGTTGTTGGTGATCGTGTTACGTTTTCTGGGGTTTCAATGGCTGGAACAGTAGTTGTAGCGCCGTGGGCCCATAAAACGACAGTCATAGGGAGTGCTTTTTGGCAGGGGGGCATTCGGAAATGAGCATGATCATGGTATGCCAGCGAAAGGCCGCTAAAGCGCGGCATGAGCAGCAGAAACAGGGTGGAACCGGATGGCTGATAACAGCAATCATTATCATGCTGTGCGCGGAGCCGTTGGTTAACTGGATTTTGTGGGCAGTATGAGAAAGCAAGCAAAAGGGGCTTTGTGGCCAGCCCCTGGATTGTCATCTGAAGACATTCGGTCTGCCGCCAAAAGAATAGCAGAAGCCGCGCCAACCGCTCAGGAAACAGACAGTCGTCTTCGAGACCTTGGGCGACGAATGGCCCTGGTTGCGGGGCGATTGGGGAAATTGAGAGGAGATAGATTATGACAACCGAACAGGCAATGCGGGAGATCGAGCATATCGCCAGAGAGCTCTCGGCGCAGCATGGCGTAAAATTGGAGCATATCACTTTTAACTGGATTGACCGTGCGGATGGCGTAGTGGCCTTAACCTATGCGGATTTTCATGCTCGTAAGTGTGCTAAGGAGAACACAAATGACTAGTAAGCATACCGAGTTGCCTTGGGTGGTGAGCGAGGCCTCTTGTGGCATCCACGACAGCGAGACGGTTGCAATCTATCACTACCCCGATTCTGTATCGATCGTTGAGGTTGTTGAGACTGGCTGCAAATGCGGAGACGAGGCGCTGAGCAAAGATGATGCAGATTACATCGTGCTTTGCGCCAACTACCACCACCGTCTACGGGGGGCTTTGGGAGCGGTGGTCGATCAGTGGACTAATGGAGATGGAACGTTCGGGTCAATCGAGCAAGCCCGCGCCCTACTCGCCGAACTCGACAACCTGGATCCCAAGCCATGAATCACCTATTCGCAGCAATAGCCCGCTACCGATGTGCGGTGTAGCGGCGGTCTAACACAGGAGACGGATATGAAAGACTTCCAACCAGCAAGAGAAAACAACCTGTACAGCCCGAGACGACGGGGTGCCAGCAATGCATGACCCGATTGAGTGGGTCTCGCCCCAGAACGACGCCCCGCCACAGCCACCACAGCCTAAAAACCCCTGGCATGAGCGGCTTCTCGGCATGATCGACGCCCCCGCCCGCGAGTATTCGCCGCACGATGCGGTGGACCTGAAGGCGCCTGATATTCCGTGGTACTGAAAACGCTGTGCGCCATGCGGAGAGTTTTGGTATGATGTGCAAGACCGACCCCATTGCCTGGTAAGCAGTGGGCATCTGGAAGGGCTTTGGCGCTGGACAAGCTGAATTTTAGTAGGCCCCGGCTAGAGGCACAAAGCCCTTCCAGATGTTGTGGATGCGCAGGCGAAAGCCATACGGCGAACGATACCGGTAAGTAAACCCACTGGACAAAATTGGACAAAGCCAGTGGACGAAAAGAGACAGCCCGTAAGGAATCCGTACCAGAGCGCCGTGATCCGTGCCACGAACCGGGCCGAGTATGCGGGCCAGAGTCCGGCCACAACATCACAAACCGTCTGGCTGGCATAGCAGCTGCGCCAACGCCAGAGCCGGACAGCGTAACCGGCATCGAACATCCCCCCGCAACCTGCGCGGATTAGCAGGCGCATGGAAGCAGCCCCGACTTTTGCCCACCTTGCGTGGGCTTTTTTTTGGGGTATACTGGCGGCATGGCACACTAACCCTGAGATATTCATGGCAAGACCCGTTGGCAGACCCAGACTTTACGCAACACCGGAGGAATTCGACGCTAAGGTCGAAGAATACCGTTGGTACTGCGATGAGCAAAAGGAGCCGGTAACGTGGACTGGGCTTGCATTATTCCTGGGGTTCTCCTCCCGCCAAAGCATCGATGAGTACCTGAAATACGATGGATTTTCTGACTCTGTAAAAAGAGCCAAGACCCTGGTCGAGTGGCACTACGAAATGCGGTTATGCGGGGATAAGCCAACCGGGGCAATTTTTGCCCTCAAGAACTTCGGATGGGTTGATAAGCAGGACATCGCCCACACCTCACCGGACGGGTCAATGAGCCCCAAATCCGTAGACCCGAGCCTAGCCGCGGCATTGGCAGCCAAGCTGACCGAGTAATGGCCTTTAAGCCCATCGAATGGGAAAACCTCAGTGCCGCGGAACAACTGGCTATCGCCGCCGCGGCAGAAACCTCCCCGCTTGCTTTTACTGCCGTATGGTTCAACATCACTCAAGGCGACTCGTTCCGAACCAACTGGCATCACCACTATTTCGATTGGGCAGCTCAGAAGATGCTGAGCGGGCAGGCCCAGAACGTAATTATCAATATCCCCCCGGGAGGCACAAAGACAGAGTTCTTCTCTGTCCACCTGCCGGTTTATGCGATGGTCAAATACCCTCGCGTCCGTATTCTGAACACCAGCTACTCTAAAGACCTCGTTGACGAGAACAGCGAGCGGGCGAGGTCACTGGTCAAATCGTCTGAATTTCAGCAGTTCTACCCATTCGACATAGGCAAGGACAAGGTTGATGATTGGACAGTTGAGCAGAATGGTAAGCGTAAGCATCAGTTATTCAGCCGCTCCAGCGGTGGTCAGATTACCGGTGTGCGTGGTGGGTATATGGGGGAGGGGTACACTGGCCATATCCAGGCGGACGACTGGGACAAAATCGATGACCTGTTCAGTGAGGCCAAGCGCAAGAAGTCGCATGTTCGCCTAGTCAACACGTTGCGCAGTCGTAAGGCGCATAGCGGAACGCCGTTTGTAGCGGTGCAGCAGCGCGGCCATGTTGACGACTCAACGGCGTTCCTACTGTCTGGCGGCATGGGTCTAAAGATCGATCTGCATATCAAAATACCCGCCATGATTGATATGGAGTACATCAACAGCCTGCCCGACGGTATCCGCGAACGGTGCATTCGTGATGTGTGCCATACTGAGCAGATAGATGGGAAGTGGTCATACTGGCCCAGCAAGGAGTCGGTGCACGACCTGGTGGCTCTGAAAAAGGCGCACCCATACACATATGCCAGCCAGTACGACCAAAACCCGGAGAAGCTTGATGGCGGCATATTCTCAGCAGATGACTTTCTGTATTATGGGGATCAAGAGGACGGCGCAGACTTGCCTGAGCCGGAAAAGTACGAGTACCGGCTGATTACTGTAGACACCGCTCAGAAAACCAACGAATGGAACGATTGGACCGTATTTGCTGAGTGGGGCGTTTTTGAAAATAGGATTTACCGCTTGTCCTACCATCGCGAAAGAATGAATGCTAAGGCCTTGCGCCGAGGTTTTGAGGATTTTGTAAAGTCTGCCTGGGCGTCCAACAAGACTAAAGGCGTATTGCGCCATGTAATGGTAGAGGATAAGTCGAGCGGTACCGGATTGATCCAGGAGCTGGAGGGCAGGCTCCCCATCAAGATAACCCCAGTCCCCCGCAGCAATGACAAGCTGACGCGAGCCATGGATGTGCAGGCATTTCACTCTGACAAGCGAGTTGTGTTACCATACGGAGACGAGAGGAATTACGAGATGATTTCAGAGGTGGCCAGCTTCAAGCATGACAACAGCCATAAGCATGACGACCAGACGGACGTTATGATTGATGCTCTGAACAAGGTTTTTGTCATTGCCTCGGACGGCTACTCATGGAGCGGATTCGCATGACCGAAAAGCCCCGAGTGAGGTGTGATTCGAACGGCACTTGGCTGGCTGATGGCTTGTCAAACGTGGTGGCCAACCTTGGCACCCCCAGAGATAAGGCATCCCACACCACTTACACCCCCGATATTCTGGATTCGGTCGAGCTTGT
>Ga0079225_10000717_pt1 | contig 18154 bp, 21 predicted proteins | sample Poulit2012_FD_76344 | JGI IMG/M metagenome (GOLD analysis project Ga0079225, IMG submission 76344) | Agricultural soil microbial communities from Georgia to study Nitrogen management - Poultry litter 2012 | ecosystem: Environmental > Terrestrial > Soil > Agricultural land | place: USA: Georgia... | reverse complement strand
TACCTGCCGCACCTACCCCGCTCGGGGTCACGATGCGGTGATGTCCGGGTGGCGGAATAGGCAGACGCGCTAGCTTGAGGTGCTAGTCCCCGTGCTAGGGGGTGGGGGTTCAAGTCCCCCCTCGGACACCGTCAACTTACGTTCATTCTTCTCTGCGCCCTGCCGCCAGCATGTGGGCGCCGTTACTCGGCGGCGGAGTAGCCGCGTACCTCCCCTTCGTTCGAATCGGGCCTCCACGCCAGCGTTCTGACGTCTCCCACTGGAAGACCTAGCGAAGACCTAGCAGATACGCACAGCCATTGACGTTTCGTAGAGGAAAGTTTATATATTATCTATGCGAGCTGACTCCACCTCCGGCCAACCCGTTCGTAACGCCATGAGCGACAGGGTCTACACGCTGTTGCGGTCCCGCATCATCGACCTCGATCTCGCGCCGGGTGCGCGGTTGCAGATCGATCAGTTCAGTGCCGAGTTCGATGTGAGCCCGACTCCGGTGCGCGAGGCCCTCAACCGTTTGGTGGCTGAAGGGCTAGTCACCGCGGAGCCCTATCGAGGGTTCAAGGTCACCGCGTTGCTTGATCACGACGAGCTGGTGCAGTTGCTGCGTGCCCGCGAGGCGCTCGAGACCGCCGCGGCGGCTCATGCCGCGATTGTGCGTGATCAGGGCACGCTCGAACGGCTCGATGCCGTGGTCCAACGAATGGACGAGCTCGCGAATGCTCGAGAGCTCGAGGTCAAAGCCTTCAACGCGGCAGACGCGCAGTTTCACCGACTCGTCGTCGAGGCATCCGGCAATCGCTTCATGGTGCATGCCTTCGACTCGCTGCACGCGCACGTTCAAATATCGCGTCACTATCAGGGGCGCTCAGTCGAGGAGGCTCGTTGCTCGAACGATGAACACCGTTCACTGCTGGACGCCATTACACGAAGCGCTGGCAGCGAGGCTGCGGACCACGTCCGAGCGCACTTGCACGGCGTTCTCGAGCGCTTGAAGACCGATCACTGGGCCGAACGCGATGGGGATGCCTCATGAGCAGCCCGTCCACGTTGGTTCCGGTCGGTGACGCCGTGGCTGATCTACTGGTCGCGTCTGGAGTACGACGTGCGTACACCGTGCCCGGTGAAAGCTTTCTCCCACTGCTCGACGCCTTTGCACGTCGACCGGAGATCGATGTGATCTCGACCCGGCACGAATCGGGAGCGGCGTTCATGGCAGATGCCGACGCCAAACTGACTGGGCGCCCTGCTGTCGTCATGGCAACGCGCGGAGTCGGCGCATCCAACCTCGCGATCGGCTTGCACACGGCACGCCAGGACAGCACCCCGATGCTTGCGCTGCTGGGCCAGGTCGAGACTCAGAACCTCGGGAACGAGGCGTTTCAGGAAGTCGACTTGCCCGGCTTCCTCAACGAGGTCACCTCATGGAGTGCCACTGTTACCCGGAGCGATCGTGTGGCGCAGACGGTTGCACGCGCACTTGCCCGTACGACCATGGGACGGAAAGGGCCGTCGGTCGTCGCACTTCCCTCCGACGTCCTCGAGGGAGAGTGCGAACCACACGCTCCCCTGCTCAGCGGTGCTCGCGGCATCGCCCACCCAGACGACGTGCTCGAGGCCGGGCGGATACTCGCCTTGGCCCAACGGCCGGTCATTGTTGCTGGGCAGGGAAGCGACCACACCGTGCTCCAGGACATCGCTGCCACCTACGGCACCGGGGTTTACGCGGCGTTCCGTCGCCAGGACTGCTTCCCGAACGATGACGAGCACTACCTCGGGCATCTCACGATCGGCACTCCATCGACGGTGCTCTCCGCACTGGACCAGGCCGACGTCGTGCTTGTCGTCGGGGAACGGCTGGATGAAACGACGACTCAGGGGTACGCGTTCCCCAGATCCACCGCCACGGTGCTGCACGTGCATGAGGACCCAGCCGTACTTGGCGTGCACCAGCGGGCAGATTTGGCGATTGCCGCCAATCCCACGGAGTTCCTCGTCCAGTTGCTTGCCGTGGCCGGGGATGTGCGACCGACTGTTGGGCACGCGTGGTGGCGCGAGGGTCACGACGAGTACCTGCGTGCGGTCGCATCCGCCGCCGCCCGTGATCAGCGTGGCGGCCTGCATCCGGGTCAAGCCATCGATGCGGTGCAGTCCGCAGCTGACCCGAGCACAATCGTGGTGAACGACGCGGGAAACTTCTCGGCCTATCTACACCGCCAGTGGGTCTTCCGCCATCCCCACTCGCAAGCTGCTCCGATCTCTGGGGCTATGGGCTATGCCGCGCCAGGGGCTGTCGGGGCGGGACTGGCACTCCGGGGGCGACCGGTCCTTGGTGTCGCCGGTGACGGCGGATTCCTCATGACCTCAGCCGAGGTCGAAACCGCGGTCCGGCTAGGGGTGGACATCAAGATGCTCATCCTCCAAAACGGTCTGTACGGCACCATCGCCATGCATCAAGCTGCTTCCGGGCTTCCGGTCTCAGCCTCTGACATCTCAGCCGTGGATATCGCAGCTCTGTCCCGGGCCATGGGGGCAAACGCTCTCGAATGCGACGACGAGACGACGCTGCACGATGCCGCGCACGAGCTCATGAAACATGAGGGTCCAGCCGTCCTCGTGGTCAAGACAGACCGGGACCTCATCGCTCCAGGCCGAACCCTGAGTGGCCTGACCGGAGCCAACTGATGACGGCGCAGATCCGCAGTGTGCAGGCGATTCCGCTGCGCTACTCGCTGGGCGCTAACCCGTACGGTTCTTCGCGTGGACTGGTAGCGGCACGGCAAACCACGCTGGTCCGGCTCGAGACCAGCGACGGCGTCGTGGGGTGGGGTGAGTCGTTCGGCCCAACGCTGGCTCTGGTCCCCCTGATACAGGAGGTCTCGGCCGCACTACCTGGAGCTGCTCTTGAGGCACCCAGCCCCTTTGTCGCCGCGCAGCTGCAGCAGCACTACCATCGCGGTGGCGGCCTTCACGCGGCCGCGGTCTCTGGGGTCGAAGTCGCGATCTGGGATGCGCTGGGACGCACTCTGGGCGTCACTGTCGCAACCCTTCTTGGTGGCCGAACGCGTGACACCCTGACGCCGTACGCCTCGTGCGGATACGCGCGCGAACACCGCGACCTAGAGCTGTTCACCACAGAGCTCAAGCAGGAATCGGCAGGCATCGCTGCCGCAAAGATCAAATGCGGGTTCGGTGCTCGAGAAGACAGGCTCCGTGCCGAGGCTGCTCGATCCGTTATCGGTCCCGAGGCGACTCTGATGGTAGACCTCAACGGCAACTACTCTGCCGACCAGGCCAGGCGGTCTGCTGAAGCGATGGCCGACGCAGACGTCGCGTGGCTCGAAGAACCGCTCGCGCCGGAAGATGTCGACGGTCTGACCGTTCTCCGACCTCTTGATGTCGCATTGGCGACGGGTGAGGCCCTCTATACGCGGTATCCCTTCCGCAGGCTCATCGCTGAGCGGCTGGTGGACGTCGTGCAACCCGACATCACCAAGATCGGGGGCCTGTCCGAGGCGAAGACGGTGTGCGAGCTCGCCAGAACGTGGGGGGTCCGCATCTCCCCCCACGTTTGGGGCGGGGGTATCGCCCTGGCAGCGGCGGTGCAGTTGCTTGCCTCCGTGCCGGACTATCCCCACACCAATCACGTGCCGGATCCGTTGTGGCTCGAACTCGACCGGGGCGACAACGCCCTGCGCGATGAACTGCTCAACGCTCCGTTCCGTCCGGTCGATGGCCTGATCACCGTTCCCAACGAGCCCGGCCTCGGCGTTGACGTCGACGAGCGCGCTCTCGAGTACCTCCGGGAGGACACGTGAAGCGAGTCGTCGTTACCGGCGCGGGTGGGTTTCTGGGCACGGCCGTCTCGAACTCGTTCGAATGGGCCGGGTATGAGGTTGACCGTACCGACAACCAAGCGTCGGCGAGTGTGGATGCGCTCGATGTCTGCAAGGTGGAGCAGCTCGACTCCCTGTTGTCCCAGGGCACCACCCCAACGGCCGTCGTACATCTAGCCGCGGCTGGTGCGGACGACCAGGGCCTGGTTGCCGGTGCCAAACGGCATACTGCGCGCGCGGTTCGTACGAATGTTGAGGGATTCGTTCACGTCGTAGAAGCAGCCGCTCGACACGGTGTCCCGCGAATCGTGTGGTCATCGTCGACCACCGTGTACGGTCCAGCAGCCGAGTACCAAGGGCCGATAGACGAGTCGGCACCCCTGCGTCCCACGACTGAATACGGAGCCACCAAAGCCGCGTGCGAGTTCTTGGGACCGATTCTCTCCCAGCGTCTGGGCACTGAAGTGACCGCTGTCCGTCTACCCATGGTCTACGGCCCCGGCCGCTGGTACGGCGGAAGCCAAGCTCCGCTCGTCGACTTGACCAACGCGCTCGAGACGGGTGCCACGGTCGAAGTGTTGGTATGGGAGGGCGACGCCGATTGGATCCACGTCGCAGATGCATCGTCGGCCATCCTCGCCCTGACAGAAGCCGGAACGGTTGCGTCGGCCTACCACACACTCGGACACCGTGGCGGGTTGGCTGAACTATCCCGCCAGCTTCTCGCGCAGTCGGGGAATCCAGATCACGCACGACTGCTCACCACGACCGATGGTGGCCCCGATATACCGCCTATCGACGACTCCCTCTTACGTGTCACCACGGGCTGGGCGCCACGGTTCCCCAGCGCCGCCAAGGGTGCCGCCAGTTACCTCGGCCCCGATACCGCGCCTTCGTCGCTGCGCCGACCCGGAGAAGGAGGCCTCCGTTGAGTCTCGTCAACCCACCTACCCCGTCCCGGCGACTTGCCGATCTCGACTTGCGGCTGCCCGAGCCCGCACAACCCACCTTCGACTACGTACCGGTTTCCCGGGACGGTCACGTCCTCTACGTCTCAGGACAACTGCCGAAAGACGGCGGTGAAGTGCGCATCACCGGTCAGTGCGGCCACGACGTCGACCTCGAGACGGCACGCCGCGCGGCGGAGATCTGCACCCTGCAAGGAATCGCTTGCGCGGCCGAGGCAGCCGGGGGCATCGACAATCTGGCCGCCGTGCTTCGGGTCACGGGTTTTGTCGCCTCGACACCAGAGTTTCATGACCAGCCGAAGGTGCTCGATGCCGCAAGTCGGATGCTTCGAGAGATCTTCGGTGAGAACGGTAGGCACGCCCGCTCGGCCATTGGCGTGGCATCGCTGCCTCGTCGCACGCCCGTGGAGATCGAGTTCATCTTCACGGTCACGGCCTAGTGCACTTTCGCCACATCGAAAGGAAACCGCCATGAAAAGGAACACCAGAGTCATTTCGTTCCGCCCGCTCGTCATCCTTGTGGCAGTAGGACTGGGCCTGACTGGTTGCGGCTTTCTGACCGGTGAAGAGAACACCTCCGATGCCGGTTCAGACGGTTCGCAGTGCTCCGATCAGACCTTGCGGTTGGCAACGATCCGCGCAGACGAAGATCCCACGACCGTGGGGGCACAGGCCTTCGCCGACGGTATCTCCGAAGCCACCGACGGTCAGGTCACCGTCCAGGTCTTCCCCAACAGCCAACTCGGTGATGCCAATGACATCTATGCCGGCATGGCCTCCGGGCAAGACGTCGACATCTTCTACAACGGCATCAGCCTCTACCCCACTCTCGACGGCGCAGAAGCTTTCACCGTTTTGAGCGTGCCCTTCCTTTGGGACAGTTACGAGCAGATGAAAGGCGTGCTCGAGACGGACCGTTACCAGGAGCTCATTGACCAGGCGGCGGAGAACACGGGTGTGCGTGTGGTCGCCACCGCCGGCGATGCCGAACCGCGAGCGTTGAGCGCCAACCGGGCCGTCGAAACTGCGGCGGACATGGACGGCTTGAGCCTGCGTATCGCTGATGCCCCCATGCCCCAAGAGTTCGCCCGTGCGCTTGGCGCCCAACCCCAGGTCGTTGCTTTCTCGGATCTGTACATCTCGTTGAACCAGGGTGTTGTCGATGCACAAGAAAACGGTGCGATCACGATGGTCAACCAGAGCCTCATGGAGGTTCAGTCGCACTTCATGCCGACGAACTACATCCGCGACGTCCAGGCTTGGCAGTTCAGCGACCAAGTCTGGAACTCGCTGTGCACCGAACACCAGGAGGCCATCCACGCTCAGGCCGAGTCGGCCGGTGACGTTACGACCGATGAGGTGGCGACTCAGCTGGACGAATCCATGGCGACGCTCGAAGAGCACCTCGAGATCGTCGACGTCGACATCGAGTCCTTCCGGTCAGCGCTCGATGGCACGTTCGAACAGTTCGACGGCGACATGTGGCCGGAGGGGCTACTAGAAGAAACGCGGTCGCTGGCTGAGGAGCATGCCTGATGCCAGGCTCGCGTGTGACGGTGATGAAAGTATGGCGAGAACGGCTCATACTTGCGGTGGCGTGGGTAGCGTGCGCCGCGTTCACCGTCATCTTCGTCGTGAACATCGCTCAAATCATCGCTCGACCGATCAACGGTGGCTGGGTGTGGGTGAGCGACCTGAGTCGTCTACTGTTCGCCTGGACGGTCATGCTCGGCGCCGCAGCGGCATACGGGAAGAACGACCATATCGTGGCCAGCTTTCTCGTCGAGCGCCTGCCGAGACTCGGGCAGCAAATCGTGGGGGCCCTTGTCCGGACGATAGAACTGCTTCTCGGATTCATTCTCGTGGTGGCAGGTAGTCAAGTCGTAGCAACTCGAATGGACATTCCGTTCATCCAACTCGGTGTCCCCACGGGTTGGGCATTCGCCTCCATCCCCGTACTGGGGGTGTTCATGCTGCTGTTCGGGCTCACCAGCGCTCGCGACATCCGAAGTGCTGGGGCCAACGATGACGAACCCGCCCCCGAAGTTCGCGACGAGGCCGCGACAGCACGACCGGAGCACACCTGATGACGGATCAGCACCGTCTCGACAAGATGACAACCGACCAAGCCGATCGGGCATTACGGGCATCAGCGGTCGCGCTGATCCCGGTGGGGGCTACCGAACAACACGGCCCCAATCTGGTTCACGGAATCGACTGGCGAGTCGCCGAGGAGATCGCTGGTCGGGTAGCAGATGCCGTCACACCCAGCGCCGTCGTGGTTCCCCCGTTACCGTTCGGGCTCTCCGGACACCACATCGGTTTTCCTGGAACACTTCACATATCGGCTTCAACCTTCATGGCTGTATGCAAAGACGTGTCCGCCAGCCTCGCTCGATACGGCATCACAAAGATCGTCTTCGTCAACGGACATCGAGGCAACGAGAACGTGCTGGGTGTCCTTGTTGGTGAATTGACCTACGACCTGGGGATCGAGGCAGCGTCCGCGTTCTGGATGACGCAGGCATCGGACGTCATTGCTCGCCACCGTAGGACTCGCAGGTGGGGTCACGGCTGCGAGATCGAAACGAGCGTGGCAATGTCGCTCGACCCTGCGCTGATAGGCCAACGCCTACAACCCGGCGACCTCATCGAGGACTATGGCGCCTACGAGGACAACTATGAGCCCCACGCCTTGGTGACAGCACGAAGCTTTGCCTCGCGCACGCGTAACGGTGTGTTCGGTGACGCCACCGCCGCCACCTCGGCGGCAGGTGCAGAGATCGTGCAGGTCGCGGTCGAACGTACCGCTGCATTCGTCGAGGATTTCGTACGCCGACCACCTAGGACACAGGAACCCGTTCGACAGGTCGAGAACCCATAGTCGGGGCTTTTTCCATGGAACTCATTCTCCTGTTCGGGATTCTCTTCGGTCTCATGATCATCGGGGCACCGATCTTCATCGCGATGCTCGTCTCGGCACTGGTTACCCTTGCGGTCACCGGACTGGGAGCGGCCACGGTCCTACCGACCCAGATGGCCGCCGGGGTGGACTCGATACAGCTGCTTGCCATCCCGTTCTTCATCCTCATGGGCGAGCTCATGGCTCGCGCTGGGCTGACCGACCGGCTAGTAGATCTGCTCATGTTCTTCCTCGGGCGATTCCGAGGCGGTCTCGCGCACGTCGTCGTAGGTGTCAACGCCTTCGCTTCGAGCATCAGCGGATCCGCGCCCGCCTCGGCATCCATGGTCTCCTCGGCGATGCTGCCAGCCATGAGGGCCGCAGGATACAAGCCCGCCTACTCGGCTGCCGTGACCGCCAGCGCCGCGGTGTTGGGGCCGATCATGCCCCCGAGCGTGCCGATGGTGTTCGTCTCCCTCATCACCGCTCTATCCTTGGGTCAGCTCTTCATCGGAGGAATCGGCCCCGCCATCCTGATAGCGATCGTGCTCTTCGGCATCGTGGCGCTGCAGGCCTCTCGCGGGAAATTGCCCGAGAAGGTGACCGCTCCCGAAGCCGACGCGAAACCCCTTGGAACGCTGCTCGTCAGGGCTCTTCCCGCGCTCGGAGCGCCCGTTTTCATCGTGGTGGGCGTCATCGGTGGCTTTGTGACCATCACAGAGGTCTCCATGATCGCCGCCTTCTACGTCCTCGTACTCGGATTTGCGTACCGAACGATCTCCCTCAGAACGCTGCCCACCTTTATACGCGACAGCACCGTCTTCGCCTCGACAATCATGATGCTGTTCGCAGCGGTCGGTGGCTTCACATTCATCATCGCCGCACAACGTGTTGGCGATCAGGTAGCCGCGGCGATCAACGAGGCAGACCTCGGACCACGCGCATTTCTCCTGCTCACGATGGTGTTCTTCCTGCTCGTGGGTATGGTTCTCGATGCAGTGCCCGCAATACTGATCTTCTTGCCGATCCTCATGCCCGTCGCCATAGAACTGGGGATCGACCCGATCCACTTCGGGGTCGTGACCGTCGTGAATCTCATGGTCGGGTTGGTGACGCCACCCGTCGGAGCACTCTTGTACGTGCTGACCAAGTTGGGCCGTGTCTCGTTCGGGAGTCTCGTCAAAGAGATCGTGCCGTTCATCACCGGTCTACTCTTAGCCCTTTGCGTCACCGTTCTGGTTCCTCCTGTGGTCACCTTCATTCCCGACCTGTTCTTCGGTGGCAACTAGGCGCCCGATTCGGTTTCACCCGGCTTTGGGGCATGACTGCCGAGCATCGACGGGTTCTCGGTCGACAGTGTTTGCAGGATCAATCGTTCGACGTCGAGTATGTGTGCGGTCATGGCTTCGTGAGCCGCGAGCGTATCGTGCTCTTCGATAGCGGTGAGGATGCGGCGGTGTCCGTCGAGGGATTGCTCCATTCCCTCTGGCGTTGCCAGTGAGTATTCGCGGCTGTCGCGGAGCAGTTCGTGGACGCCCTCGACCATTCTGACCAGGAGTTCGTTCTTGGTGGTTTGGGCGATGGCGAGGTGGAAGGCGCTGTCTTCCTGGACGAATGGGATGCCGTCGTCCAGTCGTTGCTGTTGGGCGACGACATGTCCCCGGAGTTCCTCGAGGTCGTAATGGACCGCCCGGTCTGCTGCGTGGCGGGCCACTTGGGGTTCGATCAGCCTGCGCAGTTCCAGTTGGTCGTTGAGGGGCGCATCGACCATACGCAGCACATTCGTCAACTGGGTGGCTCCGGCGGCTGGTGATCTGGCGAATGTGCCGGCCCCGACGTGGCTTTCGACCAGCCCTTGGCTGTGCAAGATGGACAGGGCTTGCCGGATGGTGGCTCGGCTGACCTGGAATCGCAGAGCGAGGTCGCGCTCTGGCGGAAGCCGCTCCCCTGCCCGCAACACATCACGCTGCATCAGCTCGCGCAACTGACGTGCCACTTCCTCGTGTGCGCGTACCCGCGGTACCGGCTCGATGCCGAGCTCACGCGATTCCATGCCGTCCACCCCCTCATCGTAGGCCCAACCTCACGCTCGAAGGGCCAATTGGATAGACCAATTGGCCAAAGGTCTTGACGTGGCCGGTGACGTGGCACACAGTAGGTCCGGTATACAGCATCCAATCTCAGGTGGTTCTGCACACCTGTCAGTGATCGCGAGGAGTTGGACATGGGCACATCGACGCGCCCGGTGGCGCTGGCACAACGGGGGATGGTCTCCTCGCCGCACTATCTTTCTTCCGGTGCAGGCTTGCGTGTCCTGCAGGACGGCGGCAGCGCTGTTGATGCGGCGGTGGCGATGAATGCCGCGCTGGGCGTGGTGTATCCGCACATGACCGGGGTCGGTGGTGACGCGCTGTGGTTGATCCATGACGCGAGCACCGGGAAAGTGCACGCGCTCAACGGCAGCGGTCGGGCCGGGTCCGAGGCCACCCGGGAGTGGTTCAGCGAGCAGGGACATCAGCAGATACCGATCCGCGGCCCCCTTGCGGCGATCACCGTGCCCGGCGCCGTCGACAGTTGGTGCACGGCACACCAATGGTTCGGCCGCCTGCCGCTCTCGAGCGTGTTGAGCCCTGCCATCGACTACGCCCGCGACGGCTACCCGGTATGCCAGGCCCAAGCGGATTGCTTTTCCGAGGTACTGGATGTTCTCTCCAGTTACCCCTCCTCACAGGAAGCGTTGCTACCCGGCCAGCGCGCACCGCGCTTCGGCGAGGTGATCCGGTTTCCACGCCTGGCCGAGACGCTGGAGACCATCGCACGCGAAGGCCGGGACGGATTCTATTCCGGAGCGGTGGCCGCGGAGATGGTGTCCTCGCTGCGCCGAGCAGGCGGATTGCTGAACCACGACGACTTCGCCGCTCAACGATCCCAATGGCAAGAGCCACTGTCGACCAACTACCGCGGATTCGACTGCTACCAGCATCCACCGAACTCGCAGGGCCTGGCACACCTGATAATGCTGAACATCCTCGAAGGATTCGACATCTCCGGTATGGGTGCCGACAGCAGCGACTACGTACACACCATTGTCGAGGCCACCAAACGCGCGTTCTCCGAACGGGATCGCTACGTCACCGACCCCGACCACAGCGACGTACCAATTGAGCAGCTGCTGTCCAAAGACTACGCCGCAGAATTGCGCGCAAGCATCGACCTCGAAACGACATACCAGGCACCGGCCACCGCCGCCGTCGGCGGCGACACCACGTGCAGCGTCGCCGTCGACGGTGACGGTAACGCGGTATCGGTGATCCAGAGCCTGTACCACGAATGCGGATCAGGCTTCGTAGCCGGCGACACCGGAGTGCTGCTCCAAAACCGCGGAGCCTTCTTCTCCCTCGACCCCGAGCACGTCAACCGCCTCGAACCCGCCAAACGGACATTCCACACCCTCATGCCCGGCATGCTGTTGCGCGACGGCCGACCATCCCTGGTCTACGGAACGATGGGCGGCGAAGGGCAACCCCAAACGTCGACCGCGCTGGTCACCCGCATCGTCGACCACGACCACGACGTGCAACAAGCCATCGATCTGCCCCGCTGGCTCTACGGCCGTACCTGGGGCGAACAGACCCAAGACCTGCGCATCGAACGACGCTTCACCGACGACACGCGCACCGACCTGCGCAAGCGCGGACACCCCGTGCGCACCGTCGCAGACACCGACGACATCATGGGCCACGCCCAAGCGATCGCCATCGACCACACCTCCGATGTCCTCTCCGGCGGTGCCGACCCCCGCGGCGAAGGCGTCGCCCTCGGCTGGTGATCGTCCCCAGCACCGCCACCCGAACGCGCTGAAAAGGACGCATCACATGGACATTCCGCTGAGCATCTGGACATGGGCCCTGGCCTTCCTGCCCCTGGCAATACTGCTGTTCGTCATGATCGCGCGCCGCTGGGGTGCGGCTGAAGCCGGACCGATGTCGTGGATCATCGCCGCCGCTATCGCCATGCTGATGTTCGAGACACAGTTGGCCGATATCGGCCTGCACAGCGTCAAGGGAGCCTGGGACGCGCTCACCGTCTTGTATGTCGTGTGGCCCGCGATCCTCATCTACGAGGTCACCCGGGAAGCCAACGCCTTCGATCCCCTCCGTCGCGGCATCACCCGTCTCCTGCCGCATCCGCTGTTGCAGGTCATGGCGTTCGGCTGGATCTTCGCCTCGTTCCTGCAAGGCATCACCGGCTTCGGTGTTCCGATAGCGGTCTGCGCTCCATTGCTGGTCGGCATCGGAGTCCGCCCGCTGTATGCCGTGGTGATTCCGCTCGTCGGACACGCATGGAACAACACCTTCGGCACCCTTGCCGTCGCCTGGTTGGGGCTCAAGCAGGTCACCGACATGCCTGCCGCTATGGCCGCTACCACCGCACTCTACGCCTCGGCGTTCATCTGGATACTCAACATCCTCGGTGGTCTGCTGGTGTGCTGGATCTACGGGCGACTGCGGGGAGTCCGAGAAGGGCTGCCTGCGGTGGCCGCCATCTCCCTCGTACACGGTGGGCTCACCCTTGTCCTCTCCCAGTGGAGCGATGTGCTCAATGGCCTCATCGCCGGAGTGGCTGGCCTCATCGTTATCTTCGCGCTCGGGCGGCTGCCCCGCTATCGCAGAAAGCCCTCTGTGGTGGCCAGTCGCATCTTCGAACCCGATTCCGCTCCAGACATCGACAGCGGCTCGCCCGCGACCGCCCCGAGTGAACCGGGCCTCGCGAGCGCACCGACGCCGGCAGAATCCGGCAGCGCCACCGGCCAGTTGCAGGGCGAACGCACCCAGGAGCCATCACAGCAGGCCACGGCAACAATGTCGCTCAACAAGGCATTCATCCCGTACTACGCGCTTCTGGTGCTCACCTTCGGGGTCCTGCTTATCCCGCCGGTCGAGAGCGCACTCGGGAGTTACTCGATATCGCTCTCCTTCCCCGAAACCACTACCGGTCTCGGGTTCACCATGGCAGCCGACGACATGGAGATCGCCCTGCTGACCCACGCGGGCACATTCCTGTTCGCCGCGGCATTCATCAGTTATATGATCTATTCCCGGATGGGCCACGTCGGAAAGGGCGGCTGGCGGCGCATGTGGTCGAACACCGTCGACAAGGCGATTCCCTCGACGATCGCCATTATCGGGTTGGTCGCCATGGCCACCGTCATGCAGGGCTCCGGCCAGGTCCACGTCCTCGCCGAGGGCGTAGCGATGACCACCGGAGGCTTCTACGCCTTTCTCGCTCCGTTCATCGGTGTCCTCGGCTCCTTCATGACCAGTTCCAACCTCGCCTCGAACCTGCTGTTCGGTGGATTCCAAGAGACCACCGCGATCTCCACCGGATTGGACCAGACAGCCGTGCTTGGGGCCCACACCGCTGGAGGAGCGACCGGCAACATCATCTCGCCAGGAAATGTCCTGCTCGGCACGACGACCGCCGGGATTCTCGGACGCGAAGGCGAGGTCCTACGCATCACACTGCCCCTGACCCTGTTCATCGCCGTCTTCGTCGGCGCAGTCGTGCTCCTGGTTGCCTGACAGAGGTGCCTGATGACGGATAGGAGGAACCGATGACCCGTACCGCGCTAGCGCAAACCCTCGCCGGAATCGCCGCCATTCTCGCTCTACCTCTGCTCTATCTCGGCGGAGCCAACAACATTCCCGCACTCACCTCGGTCGGGCTTGTCATCTTCACCGCCGCGATGGTCACCACACCCGTGCTGCGGTTCGTCATCCGGGCCCCGTCGTGACTACGTGATTAGCGACATCGAGCCCCTGTCGTTCGTCAGTTGCTGTAAATCCGCGCCGGGGTCACCAGCACGGCCGCACGACGCTCGCGCTGCATAGCGCGGTCGTACTCGGTCCAGTCGTCGTGATCCCCACCGGCCGCACGGAAGGTATCGCGGAGCAGCAAGCGTGTGCGCTCCGGGTCGAGCACCGGGTCATCGGGCCCCATGAGCTCCGCATCGCCTTCCACCGTGATCCACTGCCACCCAGTGCGGAAGGTCAATGTGGCCCACGGGCGTGCTCGCAGATGTGCCTTCTTCGCCGCTCCATAGGTGACGAACGCGACGACGCGCTGCTCCGAGATGGGATGGGTGATGATGCCCGCGTTGACCACAGTTGCCTGCACGGTGCCATTGGCCCGAGTGGTCGCGACCACCGCGAGGTAATCCTCTCGAGCAGCCACACTCTCGACCATCGAAAGGTCTTGTCGCATCGTCGTCACTCCCCTGGACTGCTCACCGAGAATCCGTGAAACATGATGTGTAGTCCAACGTAGCCGTGCTCGGGGTGGTCGAAAGCGCCGGGAACGGTCGTGAGGATCTCGAAGCCGAGATCCTGCCACAGCCGAACCGCGGCGGTGTTGGTCTCGACGACGGCGTTGAACTGGACGCCGTGATAGCCCGCTGACCGTGCCCACGTCAGGAACTCCTCGCCGAGTGCTCGGCCAATTCCTTTGCCTTGGCTACTCATGTCGACCATGAAGCTCCCCGTGGCGATATGGGAGCCGCGACCGGGACGGTTCGGGCCCATAGTGGCCGTGCCGACAATCCGGTCACCCTCCACCGCAACCGTGGTCCGGCCCGGCGGCGTCGTCATCCACAGAGCCTGCGCGTCCTCCGAGGGCAGGTCCTCGGGATAGACATAGGTCCGACCGTCCGCGACGATTGCTGCGAAGATTGGGAAAATCTGCGGCCAGTCCTGCTCTGCAGCCTCTCGTACGAACATCCTCAGACTGTAGACAACCGTGACCGACCATCAGGCACGGCTGTCAGTGTCAGGCGTCATCCAGTCCCCAGGAGATCACGCGCTCCGGTGTGATCCGGATGAGCGCCTCGGTTCCGTCCTCACTCGGCGGCCGCGCCTCCGCAGTTCCCTCCACGATGACGGCGCGGGGCCGCCACGGGTCTTGGGAGGCGATGTCGTCGACGACGAGCGATGCTTTCGGGTTGGCGCGTACATTCCGGTACTTGCGCGTCGATGCGAACCGGTGGCCACTGACGTCGATGGTGCCCAGGTCAGCGTTGTAGTGCCACATCCCCACCGGGGTGACGTGCGGCTGCCCGTCGATGTCGGCGGTCGCCAGCCGGGCAAGCCGTCGTTCACCTTGCACGTAACCGAGCTCGGCGACAGAGAAACTGGCCATCGGGGAACCTCCAACTGAGTCAGGCACCGTGGGAACCGAATAATATCGGTGATCTCGCCGATCGCCGGGCTTTGATGCGAGGAGGTCCAGGGTCGCCGGGCCCGCGAGTCGTCGAGCAACGGCTCACCCCCAGCCGTGCGCAGCGGTGCCAGGTGCCGGGAAGGCGAGATACCTCCGGTATCCACATCACGGACACCGCGATTTTCAGCTCGTCCGGCTGCTCGACGGCCCACTCGCAGTAGGGCGCCAACACCTCCGGTGCTCGCTCGACCGGATACATCGTGGTGCCGGAATACACCTGCACCAATGGCTGAAGCCGCAGCGTCAGGGTCGTGACGACGCCGAAGTTGCCACCTCCGCCGCGCAACGCCCAGAACAGGTCGGTGTGGTCCTCGGCGCTGACGGTTCGCAGCACCCCGTCCGCGGTCACAACGTCGGCGCTCAGCAGGGCGTCGGCGGTGAACCCATGGCTCCGGGCCAGCCAGCCCTGCACGACTCGCCGACCGCAATCCAGGACGCCAGCACTGAGGCCGTGCGCGAGTTGCGTGGCACGCTCGAGGTGCTCCGCGAGGACGACGAGCAACCGGGCAGCGGCCTCGACCGCCTGCCCGCACTATTGGAACGCACCCGGGCGGCAGGCCTTCCGGCGATCATCCGCGTCAGCGGCCAGCAGCGACGACTTCCGGACGAGGTGGACCGTGCGGCCTATCGGATCGTGCAGGAGGCGCTGACGAACGTCACGCGGCATGCCGGGCCCGCGGCCGCTGCCGTCGAGCTCGAGTACAGCACGCAGACACTGACAGTTCGAGTGGACGACGACGGGGTCGGTAACGGCCACGCCGCGACTCCCGGGCTCGGTTTGATCGGCATGCGCGAACGCGTCACCGCCTTGGGCGGAACCCTGAGTGCCGACGCGCGCGCTGAGCGCGGCTTCCGCGTCGAGGCGCAGATCCCCGTTCCGTCATGATCCGTGTACTGCTCGTCGACGACCAGACCCTCATCCGCACCGGCATGCGCCCTGTTCGACGCCGTGGACGACATCGAGGATGAGGCTCTCGACCGCGTGCGAGTGGTTATTCTGACCAACTATGGCTTCGACGAGAATGTGTTCAACGGGCTTCGCGCGGGAGCAAGCGGCTTTTTGGTCAAAGACACCGAGCCGACCGACCTCGTGCAGGCGGTTCGCGTCACGGCTCGGGGTGAGGCACTGCTCTCCCCGGCAGCCACCCGGACCTTGATCAGCGAGTTCGTCGCGCGCCCCCGATGTGCTCATGGCTGACGGATTGGGGGCCATCACCAACCGCGAGCGCGAGGTGCTCACCCTGGTCGCCCATGGGCTGAACAACAACGAGATCGCCGAGCAGATGGTCGTCAGCCCAACGACCGCGAAACTCACGTCAGCCACATCATGACCAAATTGCAGGCACGCGACCGGACACCGTTGGTCGTGTTCGCCTACCAGTCCGGACTGGTAGCCGCACGAGACCGCGCCGGCACAATCGGCTGAGCCGGGTGCGTGTGATGTGCGTTACCGGTCGATCCGATAGATGTAGTGAAGGGAGTCGTCGACTGGGTTGTCCGGGGTGATGGCGCCCTCGGCGACCCGGGTCATGCCGGCTCGTTCCAGTGCTCGCCACGAGGCCTCGTTCGACGCGACGACCGGCACGACGATCGCGATCGCGCTCTGATATTCGCTCCAGGTGCTGCGTATGGCCGCTTTCACCAGTGCCGTGCCAAGGCCGTGGCCGACGAGCTCGGGTTCCCCGATGAGGTAGTCGAGCGTCATGGTCCTCGGTGGTATCGATGTGTGGCGCGAGATCTCGACCAGATAGTCGGGAAAGTCGCCGAGACGGGATCTCTGCACGAGGCCGAACGGTGTCGAGCGCGCAAGGGCGAGGAGGTCCTCTCCCCGTTTCTCGCCCCGCGCGGTCGGTCCGAAGTCACGCTCTACCGCGTCGATCGTGTACTCATGGTTCCACCACCGAGACACATGCGGCTCGGCCAGCCACCGGGCCAACACAGGGAAGTCACGGAACTCCAGCGGTCGGAACTCGATCGAGTCCTTAAGCAGTGGGTCGCTACGTCCTGGGTCGCCGGCCACGGCACTCACAGTCCCATGGCCGTCGCAAGCTCCTCCAGCGAGCCCACGTGCAGGTCGGGCACCACGGTGCCGGACGGTTCCGGGGTAGCGCCCCAGCCCGGCTTGTGCCGTCGTCGTTCGACCCAGCACACCTGGTAGCCGAGGCTCTTGGCGGCGGCAATGTCGTGGTACTGACTCTGCGCCACGTGCCCGATATCGGTCAGGCGGTAACCGTGCGCGCTCAGGCGGCCGCGGCAGTAGTCGAACACGCGTGGGCTGGGCTTGTTGACCCCGACGTCCTCGGCGGTGACACCGTCGTCAAAGGGACTACCCAGGGTGGCACTCATCTGTTCGAGCGCCCAACGGTCGGCGTTGGTCAAGGCCACCAAGTGGAATCGCGTCGCGAGGCGGCTTAGCGCGTCTGCCGAGTCCGGAAAGGCCGGCCACGCCGGGATCGAAGCCCTCAACGCTGCCGCCTCGGCTGGTCCTTCGGGCAGGCCGAGGTCGTGGGCCAATCGGTTGTAGATCGGCTCCAACATCTGGGTGAACGGCAACTGCGGGGTCTCGTGCTGTTGGCGATCCTCCGCCCTGCCGAACGCCTCGAGCACCGTAGCGCGGTCCAGCTCCGACGACGGACCTGCGATCTGCTCGACGGCACTGGCGATCCCAGCCTCGAAGTCGATGCAGGTGCCCACGACGTCGAGCGTTAAGACGGCATGATCCGCAAAGGCCTTCTGTTGCATCCTGGCAGGGTCCTTCTCTTCGTTTGGGTGGGCACGCTATTTGTCCTGGAACTCTGCGATTCCGGTCTCGAGTACCTGACCGTTTGCGTCCAGCGCCTCGACGGCGATGTAGCCAGCGTCCGACGGTGCCGGAATGGCAGTCTCGAACCCGGTACGGTCCACGGTGGTGTATTCCGCGGCACTGGCCTCGTCGTCGCCGGTCAGCAGCCGCCACTGCTCGGTCTCGGTCGAGCCGTTCCAGCTCACGTACGCCGTGGCGTCGCTCTCCGACTGCTGCACGACGACGTCGGGCGGGACGTTGGGTTCGCCCGTCCACGGTGCCCGGTAGGCGCGGTAGTTGCCGCCGCCACCCAGCCAGGCGTCGTAGATCAGCTCGCCATCTGGGGTGTGCTCGGAGTAGTACGGCTCAGAGCCCCAGCCGATGAGCACATTGC
>Ga0079225_10000716_pt1 | contig 18158 bp, 15 predicted proteins | sample Poulit2012_FD_76344 | JGI IMG/M metagenome (GOLD analysis project Ga0079225, IMG submission 76344) | Agricultural soil microbial communities from Georgia to study Nitrogen management - Poultry litter 2012 | ecosystem: Environmental > Terrestrial > Soil > Agricultural land | place: USA: Georgia... | reverse complement strand
TATGAAGCCGGAGTGATCTCATCACCAAACATGGTGATTGTCGGAGAGTTCGGGCAAGGAAAATCTACTTGCGCCAAAACAATTATCACCCGCTCTTTGGCGTATGGACGCAAAGCAGCTGTCGCCTCGGACCCGAAAGGTGAGTGGGTGCCTGTTGCCGAGGCTGTGGGCGGTAGGGCGATTCAGATTGGGCCTGGTCAAGCTACGCGGCTAAACCCGCTCGATGAAGGCCACCGACCAGCTGGATATTCCGATAATGAATGGGCGGGAGTAGTTACCGGCCGCCGTCGCCGGTTAGTGGGCGCATTAGCAACTACCTTGCTTTCTCGCCCGCTACTGCCAAAAGAACACTCCGCTTTAGACATTGCTCTAACAGAAGAAGTCCGCGATTCGCGAATCCCCACCGTGGGCGGCCTAACTGAACGGATATGGGAACGCACCCAAAGCAGAGGCCAAGATATTGGTGATTGGGGTCGCGACCTTGGCCACGCTTTGCGGCGGTTGACGCAAGGCGACTTGGCCGGAATGTTCGATGGTGCATCCACTACTTCCTTTGACTCAAATTCTCCCTTGGTGGTTATCGATACCTCCCGGCTACAACAAGCCGGCGATCTGGCGTTATCCCTTGCCTCCACTTGTTCGGCGGCATGGCTCGAAGCCGTCGTCACAGATACCTCAGCTGGCAAACGGTGGCTGATTTACGAAGAAGGCTGGCGGATGTTGCGCGATGAAGCGCAACTTAACCGCATGCAGGAACAGTGGCGGCTTTCACGTCATTGGGGACTTGCGAACATGTTGATTATGCATCGTGTTTCGGACCTTGATACAGCTGGCGACCAAGGCTCGAAAGTGCGTGAACTTGCTCTCGGCTTGCTCTCCGGTGCGGAGACGAAAGTTGTTTACAGACAAGATTCCATGCTTGTTGACCGCACGGTTCACGATTTAGGTCTCACCCGTGAGCAGGGAAACGTTACGCGGGATGTGATCAAGGGTCGCGCCCTTTGGAAAATCGGCAAACGCGCATTCGTCGTTGATAACTTCGCCACGGTCACGGCCGCCGAACGAGCCGTTTTCGACACCGATCAAAGAATGGTGGGGTAGCTCATGCGGACGTGGACTCCTGGAGAAGTCCTCATCTTTATTGGCGTGGGTCTACTTGTGGCCGTCACGGTTGTTACGAGCGTGGCTGCAATGCTGATCGGCTGGATTATTGGATCCCCACCTAAACACTTGGGCGTAGGCGCAGCATTGCAGTCGCTATCTGATTCGCCAGCGGTAGCGTTTGGCATTCCTAATCTGCCTATTGGCGTGTTCTGGGTCATAAACGCGCTGGCGTTGTTGGCTATCGGTGGAATGGCTCTAGCAGTTTTGTCCCGGTTTAAGAAACGTAAGACAAGCATCGACCACGTTAAGGGACTGGCGACAAGCGCTGACCTGAAGAAGGCCGCTGGTGTGCGCGCTGTACTCAAAACCTCTAAGCGTCTTCGAGCCTCAATCGAAAATCCGACCATTGAAGATGTGGGGATTTATCTCGGCCGAGTCGGCAGAACCGAGCTCTATGCCACGGTCGAGGACTCAATCATTTTGCTAGGGCCCCCGCGATCAGGCAAGGGCGTTTCAAACATCATCGGACTGATTCTCGATGCCCCCGGCGCTGTCGTAACTACTTCAACTCGTCTTGACAATCTCAAGCACACCATCGATATCCGGTCGCAGAAGGGGCCGGTAGCAATTTTCGATCCCCAAGACATGACTCGCGGGCAAGTTAATTCCACTATGCGTTGGTCGCTGGTACGTGGATGCGAAGATCCCTACACAGCGCTAGTTCGGGCGAACGGCCTTGCTGCCGATACCGGCTTAGGAGGCGGCGGGACTTCGGACGGGAATTTTTGGCAAGGACTTACACAGTCAGTTATTAGCGGAATGTTGCACGCCGCTGCGTTAGAAGGGTTAAGCGCCCGTGAACTCTATCGTTGGTCATTATCGCCCGTAGCTGCGCAAGAAGCAGCGGATATTTTGCGTTCACACCCTCATGCCGCGTCGGGGTGGGCAGACTCCCTAGATGGACACCTATCGCGTGACCCTCGCACTCGTGACTCGATGTGGGCCGGAGTCGGCCAAGCGTTCGCTTCGCTTGCTGACCCACGCGTCATGGATGCTGTCACTCCATCTCCCGACGAGGTCTTCGATCCAGAACAGTTCATCAAAGATCAAGGAACTTTGTATTTGGTAGGAACGGCAGCCGGTGCGGCCGCTTCTGGCTCGCTCGTTGCGGCGTTCATCGAAGATCTCACCGAAACGGCGAGACGCCTGGCAGCCCAAATGCCTTCAGCCCGCCTAGACCCACCCTTGTCACTAATCCTTGACGAGATTGGGAACCTAGCACCATTGCCCAGCCTGCCAGCCCTAATGTCTGAGGGTGGCGGCTCTGGTATTTCGACTTTGATGGTGTTGCAGTCGCTAAACCAAGCGCGCGATAAGTGGGGAGAGCAGACAGCTGGAACGCTATGGGATGCCGCGATTGTAAAACTGATTTTGGGTGGCAGTACGGACGCGCGCGATCTTCAAGATTTGGCTGCGCTTATAGGCGAACGCGATGAGGAAACAACCTCAATTTCATATTCTCGCGACGCAGGCCGGTCCACCTCGACCTCAATTCGACGGGTTCCAATCATGTCCTCCGACGACATTCGCACCTTGCCCAAGGGCCGAGCCTTATTGATGCTTAGATCCACAAAACCAGCGGTCATTCGCCAGCGTCCTTGGTGGGAACGTAAAGACGGAAAACAGATCGAAACTCACCATGATGCGATGGAAAGAACGCTTCCCAAACTATGATCGGCCGCAAATACATTGGACGAAAATTAACCCCTAAACGGATAACTGGGCGCGCACGGTACCGCAAACACATACAGTCTCGGGCGTGGTTTGATCGGCGTGAGCGGTGGTTCGAGGAATCGCAGCAAATAGGCGGGATTGTTGTGTGTGCCGTGGGCGGTGGCAGGTGGACACTGAAAGACGATTTACACCACGTCACCTATGACCGGCTCGGGCAAGAAGACCACGACGACCTCGTGGCATTGTGTCGGTTCCATCACGAACAGCTCCACCAAATCTGGGACGCCTCCCGGGCCTGGCGGCGGCTGCCGCGGGGCACAGCCACAAAAGGAATTATCGCCCTGTTGAAACAGTCCAGCTCCCGCTGCCCTGACCGGTAATGCCCCTTCCCTCACGCCCGCGCCCCTTTCGCGCAACGTTTGTGCACGTCGGGATGCTCTAGGTAGTTAAGACAACCCAAACATGCGGGTTGCAGATATAAGGGGTGCGAGACAAATGACTAATCGGTTTCCTGTCACGTTGGTTGGAAACGTAGTTCGTGATCCAGAAACTATCGGCAACGGCGGGATGAAGTTTGCCCTTGCCGTCGATACGCGAGGCAAAGACCCCTCGGGCAACTGGGTGGTAAAGGACACAATATTTTATGACGTGGTTACGTGGAACGAACGACTAGCTGATGCAGTGCAGCTGCAGGTAGCGAAAGGCAATTTGCTCACGGTCACCGGTGACCTAACGCTACGCAGTTACGAAACGAAGGACGGTTCACGCCGTACCGGTATCAATGTCGATGCCGCATCCATATCGCGTGACATCCGCCTAGCCCATGAGACAAACGAGGCGATTGTTCAACAAAGCGAACAACGCGGGGAAGCAGCGCGCGAAGTAAATAGCTCACGGGACCAACTACTAGCTAAAACCGGGGAAACTCAACATGCGCCGGTACCACCGGCTCCCGCCAAACCAGCATCTAGCTCTCACTACCCAACTACAGCTCGCGTAGCAGCTCAGGGAATTTAGGGGCGCAAATGGAACACTCCAACGACGCTATGACCGCTTCAGGCATGTCCGAATTAAAAGAAGCGACGGGAGAGGAAGCAGAGATACCGGCCCTAGTTTGTTTCGCTCGTGCCGATTATGTCGAGCGGGCAAGCATCTTGGCAGAGCTTGCCCCATGGGTTGCCTGGCTCGTCCATGACTATGCCTTGCCGGTTAAAACAGTGCCCCCTTGCTGGTACCGGCATGAAGCCTATATCCACGAGTTGTCAGCGCTGCGCGGTGCGTGGCTAATAAATCACTTGGATGAGCAAGTCGCTTCTGCGCCTTCAGATTGGCATCAAGTCTTTCACCAAACCCGTACCCGGCTAGCCGAGATTGGAAGTGAGTTGCGGTGCGGCGTGGAGGAACATCATCCGATGCGCAAACAAGAATGGTCACGGCCCAACAGTGCCCAACTCACCGATGAACAGATAACAAGCGCCGTGGCTGAGTTCATCCAATGCGGGAACAAGCGGCTCTAACAAAAACTCAAGGCGCCCCGCGCGATGACTTTCATCAAGCAGGGCACCGCCTATGCCATCACTGAAAGAAAGCATTGACAGCTAAAAACGCCTGGACACTCGCATTCCCCCCAGGAGCTCCCGCGCGCCGGATGGTAGTCATTCCGGTGGGGATTGTCGCCCAAATCCTCGAAGATCAAGTTGTTTGGAACGCTCACACATTCGTAGGTGTCCAAGCTCGCCCATGGGAAGAACACGTCGATCTGCGTATCTCTGACGTGACGGATGCCCCCACCCTCCTGATAGGAAAATATCCGGTAGTTGTTACGAATGATGGCTTGTTCGAGGTAATTGAACACCAAATTCAATTCGTAACCCTTCCGCCCACATAAGACATTACAAGAACTTTAAGTTACGCCCCATGGCGTGCGACTCAGATGGCTATCTCCGTCTAAAACAGGCTGTCTTCACGTTTATAGCGCCTGTCCACTTCGATTGTTTCGACGGGTATCGTCGGATCCATATACTCTATCGTCAACGCGGTCAAATGTATTTCTGTAATTGTCGAGTTGTACCACACATTTGATGCGGTAACAAATATCGTCTTATCGGATTTAGATAACGGGCCAGTATACCTAATATTTGTTTTTGATTTCTGCCCTATGGAAGAAGGGGCTATGTCCCCAACTGCGTTATAAGGGGTGACTTCGAAGGTCAAATATTTCACTGGATTGGTGCGCTGGTAAGTGAAGATGAAGTCCACATCTACTCCGCCGGCGCTGTTAGGCTCCCGGACGAACCCACTAAAACCTCGGAGGAGATCGTTGATTGACGACGTTTTTCGTGAAGAGGAAGTGGAGCCAGTACTTTTTGGCTCAGGTGGGTAACGGCCTTGGCTGGAAATTCTAGTTGGCTCGGGTTCGGGTTCGGGTTCGGATTTTTCAATATCTTGCGCCTCATTTGTTTGAGTAAACACACTGCCCCATCCGACTGTGAGTTCTACAATCGCGACGAATGACAGCAGGGCAGCGACCGCTATGAGGACACGGAGGAGAGCCTTCACTTAGTTCCATTTCAAGTGCGCCTGGATGAAGTTTCGACGGCAGTCAGCCAGAAGTATTTTTATCTAGTTTATACCCTTCACCTTTGTTGCGGCAATGCGCAGGGCATTTATAGCGAGCCTTTAGTGCGGGCGAACACTACCAGCCCCCGACCCTCGTGAGTCTCATAGAAGTCCGGGGCTTCCTTGGTCCTGAGATCCTGGGATTTTTATTCTGAGGGCGGTTTCGTTTCGGCGCCGCCGCGAGCAATTCACGTTCAGCGACCCAGCCAAACAACGCAAGTACTGCTCGTTCCGACAATCAGCCAGAACTCCTGCGCCCTAAACAGCTCGATCAGATGCACGCAGTCTCGGATGTGCGCCAGCGCGTGCTCATAGTTCTACGCAACAAAATCATGTTAGCCATAGCAACAACCTGACGCCCTCGTCACGCCAAAGGAGAGACGAGTCGATGGCAACGATGCTCGAAGCCGCGGTGAAGTACGCGCGCGCTGGTATTGACGTTTTCCCCGTTGTGCCCGGCGAAAAACTACCCGCCGTGCGAAACGGGTTTAAGGCAGCTACCACCGACCTAGAGCAGATCCGGCAATGGTGGGGCCGCATACCCAACGCGAACATCGCAGTTCCTACCGGCGTCGGTGGGTTTGACGTGCTGGATATAGATAACAGCAACAGCGGGCGCGGTTGGGAAGGGTTGGAAAAGCTCAAAAAAGAAGGCTTTCTCGATGGCTGGGTTCAAGCAGTTGAAACACCATCCGGCGGTCTACATCTTTACTATCCGGGCACCGTGCAAAGAAACTTCTCCCTCTCGGGCTGGAATATCGACTTCCGAGGTCAAGGCGGATACGTTCTAGCGCCTCCATCAATCGTGGCGGGGGAAGACGGGGCGTCCAACACCTACACGCTCCTGCGCCGCAATGACACGAGTGCGCCCAAACCATTTGAACGAGACAAAGCTCGAAACTTTCTCGCACCACCAACATATGATCCGATCCAGCAGCAACGTGCGCGGGAATGGCTCAATAAGCAACCACTGGATGAGCGCCAGGAAAAAATCTCGGACAACCTCACGCGATGGGTACGCCAGCTTCCGGAAGGGAACCGGCAAGCAGGACTGTTTTGGGCAGCGTGCCGATTCGCTGAACACGGCATTAGCGACGTCGCACCCTTGGTCGATGCAGCGATTGCGAACGGGTTGGAAGAACGAGAAGTGATGCGAACCGTTGCGTGCGCCGCTCGTGAAGGCGGCGCTCCGCCCGGCCCAGCTCCCCCGCCCGCCCGTAACTCCCAACTCGGAATTTAGCGAAAGGAAAAATCATGACCAGTTACATCAACATCGAGCGACAATACGACGTACCGCTGGCCATCAAATACGACAGCCACGAGCAAGCAGAAGCGGCCGTTACCAACAGCCCGTTCATTGATCGTCTTTGTGAAAAAGACTCTCTCGCCCTTTGGGTATCCAAGACGTACCTACCAGGTGCGGAAGTAATCACTCCACCCGAAGAACCAGCGCCGGACACTCGATACGTTCGCTCGCTTCCTCAACAATCACAACGTGAAGTCCAACAGCTATTGACTCAACATCTCGAAGGTGAAGGACTCAGCGGGAAGCATCTAACCAAGCACGTGAAAAATGGGATGGATTCAAAAATCGCAGACCTTGACGAAGTGATACCGGTATATGCCGTCGTCCCGCCCCCGGCTCGCGCTCGCGCGAAGCCCTCACATACCAAAAAGCCGGCAACACGAGATCTATAAACAGGGTGCTCACCACAACGGTTATCCACAAGCCAGGTCGACAGCGCCGTGAAACGTGAAACACGATGCAAAGATCAAGAAAAGATGAAGGGAAACGACAATGGCAATCAACCAAGAACAGCAGCAGCTCAAACTTGCCGCTGAGGTCGAAGAACTGGCGCAAACACTTGCTCACTCAACTCGCGACGTTCCGCACCCGCGAGACTCATACCGGCTCCTGGGTGAACTGCAATCAATCATCAGCCACCTCGCGCAGGTAGTTGACCAACTCGATAAATGGCACCGACGCATCGAGGAAGGCACTCACCACGAAGGCGAAGATGGTGACGGCACTGGCAGCACGTGTGCGGCCGCCGCCGAACTGTCCACCGCAGCAACCATGCTCAGTGTCGTAGCGAGCCACATCCACCACGCGCACAGCCACAATAGCGTGATCCGGCGGTATCAAAACACTGGCGGAAAAACACGCAGCAGGCCAATCACCCGTGATATACCTTTCTCACTTTAGCCATCGCTGTGGTGCCCCCGAGTGCCTAAACAGAGCGCGTGTGAGGGGCTTTGCAAACCATGGCTTTTAAGTTTCGTTCAGTAGACGGAAAAATCTCCGATACGCGTCGAAGTAGTCAGATATCATTTCCCGAAATTCATCGTCCACCGCGAACTCGTCTGTCGCAATCTCCACACTCTTGCGGGGCCCGAAGCCAAACAGGTGACGTTCATCAGTCAATTCGCGGGTCGTCACACGGACATCTACGCCGGGAAATCTGTCCGTCTCTACTGAGCCTTCTCCAAAAACGCTGCTGACGCAGTCACGCTCATTAGAGGAACTACTCACTCCAAACGATCCATGCACTTCAACTCCGTACCGATTATTCAGGTAGACCATTGCAAGGTCATGAGCGAGTTTTCTAAGATCTGGGTCGCTTGCCTCGTATTGATTTGTTCGTGCGGGGTTTCGGCGTTCCGGAACGGACGGTCCGCTCGGGGGCACACGGGTTGTCCAAGACTTTCCGTCCCAAAACCTCCAATCCCCTCCATACACTTGGTACCAACCGGGTGCTGCATGAGTTGTCATGACCCTCCGTTCCTTATTACTTGTACTACCGATTTTGGGTAGAAATGCGTCCCTCTGTAATCGTAGCGACACGTCCGCTCCACTCCCCGCAGAGAGGAACGGCCGCAACCGAGCAAGCCAGATTCCAAAAGGCTGTGGAGAGATTATAAGAACCTCTACCATAGTGGCGTCGATAACGTTCAGTTTTCTCTACGTGAGGATGTTCTTAGTGATTTTCGATCCTTTTTCTGAATCGGAGATGTCACAGTTGGTCAAGGTTGACATGATTGATGAGCAACTGCGGGTGCGAACTCGGGAAAGTGTCAATAAGGAATTCAAAGAGAACTTTAGTCTCTCCAGTCTTGGGGATTATGCACGGACGATGGCCGCGTTCGCGAATGCAAGGGGCGGTTACCTAATTTTTGGAGTAACAGATTCTCCCCGTATCGCTCAGGGGTTGGCCGGTAAGGCAAGAACGCAGTTTGATGATTTCGACTCCGCCAAACTCACAGAAGCACTCAACAATCTCTTTTCCCCGGAGTTCCATTGGAAAGTCAGTCATACGGAGCTCCACGGTAAACACCTAGGCCTTATTTATACTTATGTGTCAGATCGTAAGCCTGTGGTGGCTGTCAAGAACTTTGATCGAGCCAAGATTCGTGAAGGGGACATTTTTTACCGCTACCGCGGGCAATCCAGTCGGATTAAATATCCCGAGCTTAGAACGATCCTTGATGAAGTTAAGTCAAAAGAGAATCAGAAATTCATGAAGCATATTGAGCATCTGCTCATGGCAGGAGCCTCAAATGTTGCTTTGCTCGACTTTAGTAAGAACACTTTGACTGGATCTTCGGGACAATCTGTTTTGGTGGATCACGAAATGTTGGATGAAATCTCATTTATTCGTGAAGGAGAATTCGATGAGGTTGCTGGTGCTCCAACACTAAAGGTTGTCGGTGAGGTTGTCCCAGCACACACAGTAACCTTCGGTGACAACGTGGTTCATCAAGCTGTGACGACTGAAGATATTATTAAGGATTTTCTTCTTCAGTCCCGCCCAGCGGCGCCGAAGGAGTACATCCGACAGGCTGCGGCAGGAACCACCTCCATGGTTCCGGTGCATTATTACCGTCAGGTCGCGAATATGACTCACGACCAACTGGTGGATTTTATAGCAGCACAAAACGTGCGCTCCGTCGCAAAAAGACGTTTAATAGTTAATCTGGATGAACCATATGAGGATCCTTCTCTCCCAGACTCTCAGCATCCGTCCACTAAGGCCCGTAGAGACTATTACCAGCAGATCCTCAAACGCGGCTTTTCGGTTAATGAGGAGATCTCATCAACGCACGCAGCCCACATTATGCACGCACTTCAGTGGTTAACCGAACAGCAAGTCCATGAGCTATTTGATGATCTCAGGGAAATTACTCTCAGGATATTCGAACAATGGTACCTAAATGGTGGCCCGGTTGTTGACAAGATCCGACGAGCAGTTGTTCACCTAGATAAGGCTATGTTCCGTGAAAAATATGACCCAAAGACGAATGGTTAAAGTATCAGAGTGACTAAAACTTAATCGAGGTAGGCTAGCCGTCATGTAGCCCTAAGCGGCAAAAGATGTGTGAACATTTCTGGTACTTGCACTGCTTGTCACGTAAAAGTAAAAATCTGGCATACGACAATCATGCCTGCGCTCCACGTGTTTCTTTCCACTTACCCATTGCCGACACGCCGACGTTCTGTCTCGTATCCCTAGGGTTACAAGACGTCTCATTGGCAGCAAACATCCAACCACCCGCTTCGGGCCGTTTTTGCGGGTTCTCCAGCATTCATCACCGAGATATGAATTCTTATATCTATGTCTTGTAACCTGAAGGATGAATCAGTGTACTCGCCGTTAGTTATGAGACACATTGGAGCACCTGTTGGCGAAACTCATCGGATATGCCCGCGTATCGACCCGCGAGCAATCCACTGATCGACAACAAGTTGACCTGTTGAGCGCGGGTGTACGTCGCGATGACCTCTACATCGACCACGGCGTCTCTGGAGCGCGAGCCTCTCGCCCTCAACTCGACAATGCCCTCGACGCCCTCATCGAGGGAGACACTCTCGTGATCACTACCCTTGACCGGTTGGGTCGCTCCACTAAAGACATGCTCGCCCTTGCTGAGGACCTTCGGAATCGCGGTGCCGGTCTTCGCGTGCTCAACCTCGGAGGAAGCGAGGTCGATACCGCCACACCGGTGGGATCGATGCTGTTTACCATAATGGCAGCTCTGGCTCAGATGGAACACGAAATCAAACGAGAACGTATCACCGATTCCATCGCTAAGCGTCGAGCCGCTGGTCTCGATCTCGGGGGTCGACCACGACGAATCACCGACAGTCAAATTCGCAACGCCCTTCGGTTAGTCGAGAGCGGGCAACCAGCCGCTCAAGTAGCCCGCGACCTTGGAATGTCGCGCGCCACTTTCTATCGGCGCGCACGAACCATCAGCGATTAGCAACGCCTCCTAAGGTTGCTTGAACGCCACGAAGAGCCGTAATCCCAGTTCTAGCGTTCGAGCGAGTCGTTTGTTATTGGCCGCGTGGTGTTCACAGCAGGTCGGACTTGTGCTGGGGCGGGGATCGCGGCGTGTTTCTTCGCCGCGATTGCGAAGCGTTGTTGGTCTTCTTTCCGTAGCGTTTCCGGGGTCAAATTCGCGCGTAGTTCTTTTTCTGCATTGAGTTCATCGAGTTCTTGGGTGGCGCGTTCCTCCGTTTTATCCGCGCGGCTGATTGTGGTTTTGGCTGTGTCAGCGCGGTTGCGTGATTTTGTGAGATTGTCGGACGTTGCCGCAAGCTTGGCTTCGAGGGCGACGATTTGCGCCTGTTGCGCGATGATGTCGGGCATTGCAGAAACGTGTTTGGTGGCCATCGACTGAATCCAGTCGTCAGTAACGGTTTCGGGTGGTGGGGTGTGCCAGGTGGATGTGAAGGCGCGCCGTGCGTTTTCGGTTTGTTTCTTTGCACCTATCCGCCACTTGCTTATCCCAGCGAGGTGGTCGAGATCGGCCTTTATGGCGTTCACTATTTCGGGGTGCCGTGCATCGAGAATATTTTGCAGTTGCTGTTCTTCGTTGGCGTATAGCGCGTTGAGCCGTGCGAGTGTTTCAGTGTGGTCGTGGATATCGATCTCGGCGTTTTCAAGGGTTGCTAGGGCCTGGTTGCGGTGGGTTTGAGCGCGCGCTATCGCGGTATTACGAGCGGCTCGCTCAGTGTCCAGGTTCTGTGAAAGGCCGTGCGGGCGGCGCAACCTATCTGCGGGTGGTGGTGTTGGCGCGGCCGCGCGGGCACTGTTTTCGGTCGCGGCGGTTTCGGGGTCAAGCGTTGTGCGGTATTCGATTTCAGTGGCCAGGTCGGCGATTTGTTCTTCGAGACGACTCCACCGCGTTTTTAATGGTTCAAGTTCTTTGAGTCGCGCGTCTAGTTTGGCTTGTGCGGATGCGAGTTTCTGGTCGAGCTGATCATGCTCTTGACTGGTTATTCCCATCCGGTCTGCGGTGGTGACAGCCGGCTTGTGGTCATGCTTAATTTGGTCTTTTGCCACACTGACTGCATCTTCTACTTCACGGATTTTTGCTACGAGCTCATCGCGCTCGATCGCCACTCGGTTAAACACCAACTCTGGGCGTTCCAGGTCGCCAAAGCGCCGAGCTTTGGAATCCCAAGCCATATAGTTTGTCAGTTTCGTGTGGTCGATGTCGTGCCCTGCGCGTTTAATATCGTCACGCACAGTTTTACGCAGTGCAGAATCTGAAAGGTCGTCTTTGCCCCGTAGGAGGACATCGGCTAAGTCACGTACTGCGAGCTGTTCGCTTTGCGCAACGACGAAGGCCCGGTTATGAAGTGAGCCACGGGTCATGCCGACATAAAAGTTTTCAGAACTCATCTGATCGGTGACGACCGTGATCGCACGACGCGATGTCACTCCCTGAGCACCGTGAGTTGTCAACGCATAGGCCAAGCTCACGTTGGTGCGAGCGTAGTCGAGGGGCATGGTTTCGGTGCGGCCATCGAGGCCACCAGTAACAGTGATGTGGGCGTCAGTGATATCCGTGATTGTCCATTGCTCACGGTTGGAGACGGTAAATCCGTCGCGGTGGTTTTTGCGAGTAGCGACCAGGTCGCCAACATGCAACTGCGCCCCATCACGGGCGGCGAGCGTTACAGCGGTATCGAGTTCACCGGCGCGGACTAGCGCCGCTTGAATCGTCTGGTTCAGCGCGGTCACAGCGTCGTTATCTGCCGCCATCAGTGTCACGGACTCCCCCGACTCACGGGCGCTCAACCACTCATTGGCCGCATCAGAAATCAGGGTTTCGGCCGTCGTGCTAGCAGTGATTTTGTCATTTGCCGTGAGCCAGTATGCAACTTCTACCGCCTGATCTTCGTTCGTAACGGTGCGCATATCGTGGGTAATATCCGCGTAGACCGTATCGGTTTGACGCGGGTCATCAGCGTTGCGGAACCGGTGCACGGTGGCGAGGAATGCCACAGCCTCATCTGGTGTTTCGGAAGCCACCAGGCGCATCGCGCCGGAATGGCCAACTGGGCGCACCTGGTGCGGATCTCCAACCAGGGCGACGCGCGCTCCAGTCTCGTCAGCTACCGTGAAGAGCCCGAGCATCGCATCGAGGTCGACCATTCCGGCCTCATCACAAACGATCACATCAGTTGAGGTAAGCACGGTGTCGGCGCTGGGACCCATAAACAAGTTCCCGTCTACGTCAACGTCACCGACCTGGAGACGACGCCACACTGTTGCACCCGAATCAGTGGTACGCCAGCGGTAACCGTAGGCGTAGAGCAGGCCATGTAACGAAGAACTTTCAGAACCAAGTTCCTGCGCCGCGACCTGCGCGGCTTTCATCGTGGGCGCTACGGTGACCATCCGGCCACCAGTAGCAGTAATCGCCTCGTGAGCGATAGTGAGCATCGTGGTTTTACCGGCCCCCGCGGGGCCTTCAACAAGAACAACGGGACTAGAACCTGCCACGACAGCGGCGGCCGCATACTGGCCCTCATCGACCTGAATTGCGTCTTTCCCTGCCTCGGATCGGTTCTCGTTAACGGCCGCAATCGCCTCGTCGATGATCTGGTTATTTGCCGGCGCGGTAGTACCAAGCGCGGCGCGCATTGCAGCACGTTCACGGATCCTCGCACGCGTTTGACCAACTGAGTTCAGTCGCAAAGTTTTCACGTCCTCCGGCACCGGTTCCGTGTCCTGCGGGGCTAGGGATTCGATACTCGATAAGGCCATAACCTCAACCTCACGAGCCACCGCATGTAAAACAGCGGGCGAAGCCACAAACTGAGTTGAAGCAACAGCCATAGTGGCAGCTGCACGTAAATCAATACGCGAAAACCTGCCCCCGGAGCGGATGGAGCGCTGATCAACCCACCCCAGTGCATAGTTGGCGAGTTCTTGCCGATCCACACTGCCAAAACCCATCTCGGTAGGCATCGTGGGAAGCGGGGCACGCGGCCGCAAAATGGCCGGATCTAAATCCGCCAGTTCTCGTCGAACCGTTGCCTGCCAATCTTCTTCATCAATCTCGCCCGGTTTTTGTTCTCGCCCCTCGGCCCACGCACGCGAATCCCACATCGCAACCAAACGTGGGGATGGTTCCCGCCCTGGGTTTTCGTCCCGCCACTGGCGTTCATAACGTTCTTTATTTGCCTCGATCTGACTGGCTCGCTTACTCATAGGTTGGACTAAATGAGCAAGCTCGGCGATCTCACCGTCGTCATTCAAACTCAACCCAAACGACGCTAGAGCTTTACGCCAATCCTGGTCGGTGCGTGCGGCTAATTCACCGCGTGCATTGACCAGATTTTGGTGACGAAACACTTGTTGAGAGTCAACATTCGACCATCGGCCGTCCTCCCCCAAAACCTTGGCGTTCAACCACAAATGTCTGTGAGCATGGGGATCGAGCGACCGTGAGCGCTCATGATCGAGTTGCACCGCCTCGATGCGCGCAATTCCGATGCGCTGACGGCCGCCCTTTCCTCTGCGCGTAGATAACTGCTCTTGCCATGCAGTCAACGTTTCGGCCGTTATCCGCTCACTAAGCGCATCAAAAGCAACACGCAGCTCTGGGTGCAACACGGCCGCGAGGGAATAAGTTTTCGGCGCGTTCACGGTCGCGTCATAAAAAAGATGCGTCGAAGGCGAAACACCCGCCCGCCCACGCACCTGCCCGCCTTGCGGATCGCGCCCATCAATCCAGGTTCGCAGCTGGTTGGCATCTAGCTGATCCTCGACCAGGCCATCGGTAGAGATTGACCAGCGCGTGACGCGTGCGTCGGCCTCGGCATAAGCCGCACCGACGTCCGCACCAGCCGATACTTGTGCGGACACTTGGGCGGCGTCACAACCGCCCTGCAAGGCGTAAGCGGTGGCGTGTCGAAGCCCGTGGCCATTCAAGCCACGCTTCCACACACGAACTCCACCTCTCATAAAGCGCAGCATAGCGCGAATTACCACGTAGTGCTTACGTGCATTGCAGTAAATTGGTGAGGCAAAAATTTGGTGAACGTATCTGCGGTGTGCCGGAAGGGTGCCGTTTGAGTAGTCCGTAGTAGGCGGTTAGACGTCTGGCAGGCAATGAAATGGGAAATAAGTTGAGTTGTAACAAGCAGACGGTCTAGGGGCTAAAGGTGCGAAAGTGGGGGTGGATGGCGGAAAGAGGGAAACCCGTACCGGCCCCGCACCCTGTCGCAGCACAGGCCCACGAAAAAGTCGTGAACCCCCACACCACCCCCAACCCGGCCTACTCGCCAATCTACGTTGATCCGCTAGAGACCCTCCGCCAACTGCAACGACGGGTCCCGCTCCTCACTTTGTGGACAGGGAGCCACGCCAAAATGGTGACCGCTCGCTTGTGCTCGACCGCTCGGCCGGTCAGTAGCCGGTCGGGACGACCGCTTGTGCTCAACCGCTCGGCCGGTCAGTAGCCGGTCAGGACGACCGCTTGTGCTCAACCGCTCGGCCGGTCAGTAGCCGGTCAGGACGACCGCTTGTGCTCAACCGCTCGGCCGGTCAGTAGCCGGTCAGGACGACCGCTCACCCCTCCAACGACCGCTCACCGGATGCTTCGGGTTGCCTTCAGCTAGTGAATGGGAAGCAGTGTTCTGCGGGACGCCGCGGCCTACTCCCCGGCACCCTCGTCACTAGACGGGTACAGAACAGAGCCAATTAGGCCCTCCACCGAGATCGCATCAGGGTTAGGAGCTGGCTGACCCTCTGTGTACTTGAAGCGCTCGGCGGCCTTGTAAGCGAGACGTACAGCTTGGATGACGAGAACGCGCCTTAACCCAGCCGACACCTCGCCACGTTCGTGCGCGACAGCGGCCAGCCGTGCGATCGTTTCAGCTCGACGCGCTATACGCACATCAGGGTGGCCTCGCTCTATGCGCGTATCTTCGGATATCAGGGTGAAACGATGAGACGGGGGCAGTGAAATTTCTGAATGGACCGGCGGAATCTTTTCATTGAGGATTGCGCCGAACTTGCTGTTTCTGATCGCTCTCAGGTAGGCCGAGTATTCGTGAGCGTCAAGGATGGATCGTGCTTTTTCGAACGCTACGCTGTCGTCACGTTTCTTTGGTGTGTCTTCGAGGTCCCACAATGGCCAAACTTCAAGTTCTGCGACTTCAAAAATGTCGAGAATGCGCATTGCAACCGCGTCCGTGCGTTGGTTTGTTAGGTGCCGGTTTAGCCGGGTAGCTAGTCTTTCGTTTGTTTGACCCACGTAGATCGGTTCACCGTCGTAGTCATAGAAGGCGTAAACACCCCATTTGGCGGCGGTGATCGTGCGGCCCTGATCGTCGAGTGCTTTCTTAGCTTTGTCGAACAGTGATCTGAACTCGCGTACAGATTCGGCCGGAAGACTCTTCTTGGTCGGCTTTCGTCCCGATGGCACCGTTCTCTCGCGGCCGGTACTGGCCATTAAACGGCCTTCCTTGCGCCTGCAATTGATTGCGACAGTTTGCCCTTGATTAACGGGTAGAGGTAATTCTCAGCTAGCCACTTGACGGCTGGTACCGCTACCGCGTCGCCGAACCCGAAGAGAGCTTGATTATTTCGCGTTGATTCCAAGTTGTACATGTCCGCTCCCATGAGACGCGCGTATTCGAGTGGGGTCATCCATCGGACTTGCAGACGCTTATTGCCTAAGCGAACCACCGCTTGTTTGGAAGATCCGCCGCGGGCGGTGCGTAGGCATCCCGAAATGTCATCTGCGCGCACTTCCCAGACCGCGATGCCTTTTCGAGTACGGCGATATGCAGTCCTGTACTTGACGCCCGCTGTGCGCTTTAGCTCCATCACCCGCTCGTGCTGCACAGGCGAGAGTGATGCAATAAAAGCCGCTGTGCGGTCCACATCCCACCAGCGATCGTCATCTAAGGGCATCTCTTCAATGGCCAGTTGTCCAAAGCCCTCGGTCATCGGAACTGGCGGGGCAGGAAGCGCGGCTCGATGCGTGCGGAGACTCTTATCTCCAAAAACCCACTGCAACCAGTCAGGGCGTAGCTCAGAGTTGGGGTCGATAACGTCGGTGGGCGGATTCTGCGCCCCAACGAGGAACAGTCGTGGCCGTGATTGAGGAACGAAGCGTCGCGCATCGATGCTGAGAACATCTATTGAGTAGCCCAAAGCATTGAATGCACGTATGGCTGCTGTTAGGTCGTCACCTCCGTGTGAAGTCGCTAAACCAATGACGTTTTCAAGCACTACCGCTTCGGGTTTGTTATCGCCGAGTTCGTCTAAGAGGCGAATGAATTCCCAAAATGTGCCGGATTGGGCTCCGGCAAAGCCCGCGCGATTGCCAGCCAATGACAGGTCAGTGCACGGTGATGATGCCCACGCGAGCGAAGCAGGTTTAGGAAGCTCTTCCACCTTGACCTGGCGAATATCACCGAGCACGAAGGTGTGATCGTCAGTTCCGCCGAACTGAGCTTCGTACATTGCTTTTTTGTCTGGCTCAAAATCGTTTGACCAACCCACACGGAAACCCGCTTTTTCGAGTCCCATTCGCGCCAAACCAATACCAGCGAAGAACTCGAGAACCATCGGTCGGGCTGTATCGATTGATTTAACTTCTCCCATGGCACCCAGACTATCGGGATCCCCTGTCACGGAAGTTCGATGAGCGTGTCACGGTGTGTTCCTGCGAATTGTGAAGTGTGCTACATCATTGTTCTCAACTCTGTCCCCCTGAGCGTCACGACTCGCCTAGATGATTTAGAAAATCAGCGGATGTGTGCGCCCCGGTGCTCTGTCACACATGAAGACACAAAATGAGCTAGTAGGCGACATTCCGGGACAACTCAACAAGTGGGTCACCCGATCAGCGATTACTTGTGCTGTACTGATCGGCTTGGGCATGTTCGCGATCAGCTTCACCGCGCTATGTGATCTGGCAGTACGCGGCGGCATTGCACCTCATTTGGGGTGGGTGTGGGCGGTGTGCATCGATGGCATCATCGCGGCTTCGACCCTCGCTCTAGTGACGTTAGCGAAGCATCCACTTAGCGCGAAAACTTTACCGTGGGTATTAATCATCGCTGGCGGCGCGGTCAGTGTCGCGGGAAATATCTTCGATGCTCAAATTCATGCCGAATCCGGCTTTGCACCCGTGATGGTAGTTGTGATTTCTGCCGCGCCACCTCTTGGGCTATTGGCGTTGACTCAATTAGTTGTTACTTTGAGCCGCCGAACATCCGATACGTCCACGGTTCTTAAAGGACAAAAGAGTGTTAATTCGTCGATGGAAGCGGCTCCTGCTCCCAATATGCCTACGCGCCCTGAGCCGAATTCCGAGCCCTCTCCGCCGCCACATGCCCCAGTTGGTGCCGAGCAGGCGGCACCTGACGGCCAGCCCGTTCGAAAACC
>Ga0079225_10000715_pt1 | contig 18159 bp, 32 predicted proteins | sample Poulit2012_FD_76344 | JGI IMG/M metagenome (GOLD analysis project Ga0079225, IMG submission 76344) | Agricultural soil microbial communities from Georgia to study Nitrogen management - Poultry litter 2012 | ecosystem: Environmental > Terrestrial > Soil > Agricultural land | place: USA: Georgia... | reverse complement strand
TACGCGGTTGACCTGTTTTACGTGCCATTTATTCATTTACCTCCTTTGTTCTATCGTTAGTCTTTCTTTCCTGCAATTGCGATACGTGGACCTTTACGTGTGCGTGCGTTGTTTTTCGTATTTTGTCCTCTTACTGGTAGCCCTCTGCGATGACGTAACCCACGGTAAGAGCCGATTTCTGTTAAACGTTTAATGTTTAAAGAAACTTCACGACGTAAGTCCCCTTCAATTGTATAGTTATTCACGACTTGACGAATCTTGCCTAACTCTTCTTCTGTTAAGTCGCGTACACGAGTATCTTCTGAAACTCCTGCTTGTTCTAATATTTCTTGTGAACGAGCTTTTCCTATGCCGTAAATTGCTGTTAATGCAATAACAACTCGTTTATCTCTAGGAATGTCGATTCCTGCAATACGTGCCATTTATTCATTCACCTCCGAAGGATTTATCCTTGTTTTTGCTTATGTTTCGGGTTTTCACAAATAACCATTACTTTTCCTTTACGTCTAATTACTTTGCATTTTTCGCAAATTGGCTTTACTGATGCTCTTACTTTCATCGTTTTACCTCCTCTAAGATCGGAGCTTTCATCTTATTTGTAACGGTACGTGATACGGCCTTTCGTTAAATCGTACGGCGATAACTCGACCGTCACTTTATCTCCTGGTAAGATGCGGATAAAATGCATACGTATTTTTCCTGATACGTGCGCCAAAATCGTATGACCATTTTCAAGTTCTACGTGAAACATTGCATTCGGCAACGTTTCCGTTACGACACCTTCAACTTCGATAACGTCTTCTTTAGACATCGTGTACGTCTCCCTTCTCTAAAAGAGTCACAACTTCCTCTCGATACTTTGCGATCGCAAATCGTAACTTCCCGTTGGAGACACGATTTGTCTCCAAAAGACTCTTTCTAACTTCTTCTGAGATGAAGTTCGTTCGTTCAATATGATTGATGTTTTTCTTTTTTGGCGAATCGTACTTTCGCTTGTCGCCATCTGCTAACAATACGAAGCGTTCGTTTATTTTTCCGATGATTACCGCTAATTTTCCTTTTTCTCTACCTTGTGTGACACGAACTATTTGACCAACTTGTATCGTTGAAGTCCCCTTAGACAACAGCAATCACCTGCAATTTTCATATCGTCTCCTGTAAGTGAATCTGTTTATTGATTCAATTGACGTTCAATTTCAGAAAAGACAGCTTCTATGTCTTGATCTCCGTTAACTGTTAGTAAAACACCTTCTTGTTCATAGAAGTCAAGTAACGGTTTCGTCTGTTTTATGTTAACATCCAATCGTTTTTGAACTGTTTCCTCTGTATCATCATCTCGTTGCACTAATTCGGTGCCATCCTTATCACAAACACCTTCTTGCTTAGGTGGATTGTACATGATGTGGTATGTCGTACCGCAACTTGGACAAACGCGACGACCTGTTAGTCTCTCTAACAGCTTTTCTTTCGGTACATCTACGTGAATGACGTAGTCGAGCTTTTTACCGAGTTTATCCGTAATCTTGCGTAGTGCTTCTGCTTGAGGAATCGTTCTTGGAAACCCATCAAGCAAAAATCCGTCCTTACAATCATCCATCGCTAGGCGTTCTTCGACGATTCCATTTGTTACTTCGTCTGGAACGAGTGCTCCTTCGTCCAAGTATTGTTTCGCTTGCTTACCTAAAGGTGTTCCCTCTTTAATCGCTAGACGAAACATGTCGCCTGTTGAGATGTGCGGTATATTAAATTTTTCATTAATTTTCTCCGCTTGTGTTCCTTTTCCGGCACCGGGTAATCCCATTAAAATGATATGCAATTCGCTCGCCTCACTCTCTGCATTTCGCATCGTTTACGACCGGATAAAACCTTGATAATGTCGTTTGACAAGCTGACTTTCTAGTTGTTTCATCGTCTGTAGTGCAACACCGACGACGATGAGTAAGCTCGTTCCACCGATTTGCACTGCTGTTGGTAGGTTGGCAATTCCACCTAATAGGATCGGTAATACGGAAACAGCTGCTAAAAAGATCGATCCGACAAATGTAAGTCGGTACATAACGCGTGTTAAATACGTCTCTGTATTTCTACCCGGTCTAATTCCTGGAATGTAACCAGCTTGTTTTTGTAAGTTTTCAGCCATTTGTTCAGGGTTCACTTGTACGAATGTATAGAAGTACGTAAATGCAATAATTAAAATGACGTATAGTACCATCCCAATCGGTTGTGTATAATCAAAGATCATCTCGATTGTCGATGCTACTTTACTTCCTTCAAAGAAGCTCGCTATCGTTCTAGGTGCCACGATGAACGCAATAGCAAAGATAACCGGAATAACTCCTGCCGCATTTACTTTCAAAGGTATATGCGTCGAATGACCACCAACCGGTGAACGGTTCACTAATCGCTTTGCATATTGAACTGGTATCTTTCGTTCTGCTTGTTGAATGTATATGACACCAACTGTCACTGCCAAAACGACTAACACGATCAATGCGACGATTACAATGTTGATGAATAAGTCTGGTCCAGGGTTAATGAAATATTGGCTATATAGTTGTTTTACACCGTTCGGAACTGCCGCGACGATTCCTGCAAAGATGATGATTGAAATTCCGTTCCCAACACCATTTGCAGTGATTTGTTCACCGAGCCACATTAAAAATGCAGTTCCTCCGGTTAACACGAGTGCGATAATGAGTATTTTAGAAAAACTAGGGTTTTCTATTAATAATCCTCCAGCCATCGCATTAAAGCCGATCGACATCGCGATCGCTTGAATAAATGCTAAGACGACCGTTCCATAACGTGTTACTTGGGCTATCTTCCGTCGACCCATTTCTCCTTGTCTTTTCCATTCTGTAAATGTCGGTACTACATCCATTTGCAACAATTGCATAATGATCGAGGCAGTAATGTAAGGCATGATCCCCATCGCAAGGATAGAGAAGTTTTGTAATGCCCCTCCACCGAACGTGTTTAAAAATCCGAACACGTTTTGCTGATTCATAAAGTCGATTGCTTCTTTATTCGTATAAGGTACAGGTATAAATGTTCCGATACGGAAAACGATGAGCATTAGTAGTGTAAAAAGAATTTTCTTTCTAATGTCAGCAACGCGCATAAAATTGGAAATCGTTCGGAACATTAAATCACCTCGACTTTTCCGCCTGCTGCCTCAATCGATTCTTGTGCTGATTTGGAAAATTTATGAGCTTTAACTGTAAGCCCTTTTTCTAGCGTTCCTTTTGCTAAAACTTTCACACCAGATTTCACGTTGTTAATGACCCCAGTCTCTAACAGTAACTCTGGTGTTACGACTGTATCCGTGTCAAAACGATTTAACGTTTCAAGATTTACGATTGCATATTGTTTACGGTTAATATTCGTAAACCCACGTTTCGGTAAACGTTGGAATAGAGGTGTTTGACCTCCCTCGTATCCGACACGTGTTCCTTTTCCGGCGCGTGCGTTTTGTCCTTTATGACCTTTTCCGGAAGTTTTCCCATGACCTGAGGCCATTCCTCTACCAACGCGTTTACGCTTCGTGCGGCTTCCTTCATTTGCTTTTAACTCATGAAGTTTCATTGTTCACGCCCTCCTTTTACGTTCATTTCTATCATTACAGTTCTTTAACTGATACTAAGTGCGATACACGGTTAATCATTCCTCGAACTGCAGGTGTATCGTTATGAATAACGGTATCGTTAATTTTTTTAAGACCTAAAGTTTGAACTGTTCTTTTTTGTGTTTCGTTTCTTCCGATAACACTTCGTTTGAGGGTGATTTCTACTTGTTTAGACATATGTGTCTCCCTCCTTATCCTAAGATTTCTTCAACAGTTTTTCCGCGTAGTTTTGCTACTTCTTCTACCGTTTTTAAGTTTTCAAGTCCGTTAATCGTTGCGCGAATCATATTGATCGGGTTGTTTGACCCTAATGATTTCGTTAAAATATCACCTACACCTGCGAGCTCTAGTACCGCACGGACAGGACCACCTGAAATAACACCAGTACCTTCTGCTGCTGGCTTCATTAATACATTTCCTGAGCCGAAGCGACCGTTAATTTCGTGAGGGATTGTCGTACCGACGATCGGAACTTCGATAATGTTCTTCTTTGCGTTGTCGATCGCTTTCTTAATCGCTTCTGGTACTTCAAGTGCTTTCCCCATACCAAAACCTACACGACCTTTTTTATCTCCAACTACAACGACTGCTGCAAAACGGAAGCGACGGCCTCCTTTTACTACTTTTGCAACACGATTTACTGTTACTACACGCTCTTCAAATTCGCTTTTTTGCGCATCTCTTCTTTTACTCAACGTAATCATTCCCTCCTTCGTGAATTAAAATTGTAATCCTGCTTCCCGTGCAGCTTCTGCTAATGCTTTTACACGTCCATGATAAATGTAGCCACCACGGTCAAAGACTACTTCTTTATATCCTTTTTCAATGGCGCGTTCTGCGATTAACTTCCCTACTTTTTCAGCTGCTTCAATGTTGCTCGTTTGAGCGCCATCGAAATCTTTTTCGTTCGTATTCGCACTTACTAACGTAACGCCACGCTCATCATCAATTAATTGTGCATAAATATTTTTATTTGAACGATATACGTTTAAACGTGGACGAGTTTCTGTACCACTAATTTTTCTACGTACTCGACGGTGAATTCGTTTGCGAACATAGTTTTTACTTTGTTTCGTGATCATGTCGTTGCCACTCCTTTCAACGAGACTTTAATTATTTAGCCGTTTTTCCTTCTTTACGACGTACATATTCGTCTTTATAGCGAATTCCTTTTCCTTTGTACGGCTCTGGAGGACGGATTGCGCGAATGTTCGCAGCTACTGCGCCAACACGCTCTTTGTCGATTCCTTTGACGATAATTTCCGTGTTTTTCGGCACGTCAAATTCGATGTTTTCTTCCTGTTCAACTTCAACCGGATGCGAATATCCTGCGTTGACGACTAATTTGTTACCTTGCATTTGCGCACGGTATCCAACTCCAATAATTTCAAGTTCTTTTTGGAAACCTTTTGATACCCCTTCGATCATGTTAGCAATAATGCTTCGTGTTGTTCCGTGTAAAGCGCGGTTTTCTTTTTCATCGTTCGGTCGTTCAACGACAATTTCTTTTTCTTCTATATTAACCTTCATATCACTATGAAGTTCTCTTTCTAACGTTCCTTTCGATCCTTTTACCGTAATCGTTTGACCGCTAAGTGTCACTTCGACACCCTCAGGAATTTCGATTGGTTTTAAACCGATACGTGACATGTGTGCACCTCCTAAAAACGTTTCATTTTTACCAAATGTAAGCTAATACTTCTCCACCAACTGATTGTGCACGCGCCTCTTTATCAGATAGAACCCCTTTTGAAGTAGAGACGATTGCAATTCCTAAACCGTTTAATACGCGTGGCACTTCGTCTGCCTTTGCATATACACGTAATCCTGGTTTACTAATACGTTTCAAACCTGTAATTACCCGTTCGTTTGCTTCACCGTACTTTAAAAAGATACGTAAAATTCCTTGTTTACTGTCTTCAATTACTTCGTAATCACGTACATATCCTTCACGTTTTAAAATGTCAGCTATTTCCGTTTTTAATTTTGATGCTGGAATATCCAACTTTTCATGACGAACGACGTTTGCATTACGAATACGCGTTAACATATCCGCGATTGGATCTGTCATTACCATTCATCATTACCTCCTTCCGTATTACGTACATTACCAGCTTGCTTTTCTTACGCCTGGAATTTGTCCTTTATGAGCTAGTTCTCGGAAACATATTCGGCATAGTCTAAATTTACGAATGACTGATTTCGGTCGACCGCAACGTTCACAACGTGTATATTCACGAACTTTAAATTTCTGTGGACGCTTTTGCTTAACAACTAATGCTTTTCTAGCCACAAATTTTCCTCCTTATTATTCGTTCTTATCGTTGAAATGGCATGCCGAGTTGACCTAATAGTTCACGTGCTTCTTCGTCTGTCTCGGATGTCGTCACAATTGCGATATCCATTCCACGTACTTTGCTTACTTTATCGTAATCTATTTCAGGGAAAATTAACTGTTCTTTAATTCCCAATGTGTAGTTTCCTCTTCCATCGAAAGATTTGCTTGATACTCCGCGAAAGTCACGTACTCGTGGTAGAGCTACGCGAATTAGCTTTTGTAAGAATTCGTACATTCTTTCGCCACGAAGCGTCACTTTCGTTCCAATTGGCATCCCTTCACGTAAACGGAAGCCAGCAATTGATTTTTTCGCACGAGTAATAATTGGTTTTTGCCCTGAAATTAGTGCGAGTTCTTCTACTGCGTTATCTAAAAGTCTTGTGTTTTGAACTGCATCGCCAACACCCATGTTAATGATAATTTTTTCTATTTTTGGTACTTCCATAACAGAGTCGTAGTTGAACTTCTCCATCATCGATGGAACTACTTGCTCTAGATAAATCTGTTTTAATTCGTTCATTGTATGTCACCCTCCCTTTTACGTTATTTATCTAAAGGTTCACCGGACTTTTTCGCGATACGGATCTTTTTTCCGTCTTTTACTTCATAGCCAACACGAGTTGCTTCACCAGTTTTCGGATCGACTGGTAAAACGTTCGACGCGTGTATTGGTGCTTCTTGATTTAAAATTCCACCTTGTGGATTATCTTGTGTCGGTTGGGAATGGACTTTCACCATGTTAATTCCTTCTACAAGAACGCGGTTCTTTTTCGGGTACGTTTCAAGTATCGTTCCTTGTTTGCCACGATCTTTACCTGAAAGAACAACGACTTTGTCACCTTTTTTAACATGCATTCGTAACGCACCTCCTGTATTGTGCATTTTCAATCGTTCATTTTTTTATAATACTTCTGGAGCTAGTGAAATAATTTTCATAAATTGAGCATCACGTAATTCCCTTGCAACCGGTCCGAATATACGTGTTCCTCTTGGACTTTTATCTTCACGGATTATAACTGCTGCATTTTCGTCAAAACGAATGTACGATCCGTCCTTACGGCGAGCTCCAGTTTTCGAACGCACAATAACTGCTTGAACAATGTCACCTTTTTTGACAACGCCACCGGGTGTTGCTTCTTTTACCGTTGCAACGATGACATCTCCAATATTGGCAGTTTTCTTGCCCGTTCCACCTAATACTTTAATCGTTAAAATTTCTCTTGCACCAGAGTTATCGGCAATTTTTAAACGGCTTTCTTGTTGAATCATCTCTGTACCTCCTCTCAGAAACGTTCCTTAAATGATGATTGCTTCTTCGACTACTTCGACTAAACGATAATGTTTCGTTTTCGATAATGGGCGTGTTTCCATTATGCGGACGATATCACCGTTTTTCGCTTCGTTGTTTTCATCGTGTACCTTGAACTTTTTCGAGTGTTTAATTCGTTTTTTATACAGTGGATGTACTTTATACGTTTCGACGAGAACCGTAACTGTTTTATCCATTTTATCTGATACGACACGTCCTGTGTACGTTTTTCGGTCATTGCGTTCACTCATCGTTTCATTGACCTCCTCTTATCATTAATTTTCTGGGCTTAGTTCACGTTCGCGTGCTACTGTTTTTAGGCGCGCAATCGTACGTTTTACTTCTTTAATACGCGCTGTATTCTCTAATTGTCCAGTTGCGAGTTGGAAACGTAAATTAAATAATTCTTCTTTCATCGATTGTACGTTTTGTTCAATTTCGGCAGTGGTTAATTCTCTTATTTCTTTAGCCTTCATTGATTTCACCACCAATTTCTTCACGAGCAACGAATTTCGTCTTGATCGGCAATTTGTGTGATGCAAGACGGAGTGCTTCACGAGCTGTCTCTTCGTCGACTCCTGCTATTTCAAATAGTATTTTACTTGGTTTTACGACTGCAACCCAGCCTTCGAGAGCTCCTTTTCCTGAACCCATACGAACTTCAAGGGGCTTTGCAGTATATGGCTTATCAGGGAATATTTTAATCCAAACTTTTCCTCCACGTTTCATGTAACGTGTCATCGCAATACGAGCGGCTTCAATTTGGCGAGCAGTAATCCATGACGCTTCAAGTGCTTGTAAACCGTAATCACCAAATGCTACTTCAGTGCCACCTTTTGCTTTACCTTTCATACGTCCACGATGTTGTCTACGATATTTTACACGTTTTGGCATTAACATAATGCATTTCCCCCTTCCTTATTTTTGTGGTTTTTCCGGAAGGACTTCGCCACGATAAATCCACACTTTTACACCGAGCTTACCATACGTTGTGTCTGCTTCAGCGTGTGCGTAATCGATATCTGCACGTAATGTGTGTAGTGGTACTGTCCCTTCACTGTAATGTTCTGCACGAGCAATATCTGCCCCTCCGAGTCTTCCCGATACTTGCGTTTTAATTCCGAGCGCTCCTGCACGCATCGTGCGTTGAATTGCTTGCTTCTGAGCACGACGGAATGAAATACGGCTTTCTAATTGACGTGCGATGTTTTCTGCTACTAATTTAGCATCTAAGTCGACGTTTTTAATTTCTACAATGTTAATGTGCACTCTTTTACCTGTAAGTTTCGCTAGTGCTTTACGAAGTTTGTCAACTTCTGATCCACCTTTTCCGATCACCATTCCTGGTTTACCTGTATGGATCGTTACGTTGACACGGTTTGCTGCACGTTCAATTTCAATTGTAGACACTGACGACTGTTTTAATGCTTCTTCTAAAAACTCTCTAATTTTAATATCTTCATGCAATAAGTCTGCATATTCTTTATCTGCATACCATTTTGATTCCCAATCTTTAATAATTCCGACACGAAGACCGATTGGATTTATTTTTTGACCCACAGATTATCCCTCCTTCTTCTCTTTCACTACGATCGTAATGTGGCTTGTGCGTTTATTAATCGCGCTTGCACGTCCTTGCGCGCGTGGTCTAAATCTTTTTAAAGTTATTCCCTCATCGACATACGCTTCAGAAACAACTAAATTATCCGGATCCATTTCATAGTTATGTTCAGCGTTTGCGATAGCTGAGTTAAGAACTTTTTCTATTACTGGTGTTGCTGCACGATTTGTATAGCGTAAAATTGCAATTGCTTCATTTACATCTTTTCCACGAATTAAGTCGACGACTAAGCGTGCTTTTCTAGGCGCGATGCGAACTTGACGAGCAACTGCTTTTGCTATTTGTTCTTTCGTCTCTTGCAATGTACGTGCCTCCTCTCCATTAATTTGTTCGTTTATCGTCACCGGCGTGGCCACGGAAAGTTCTCGTCGGTGCAAATTCTCCTAATTTATGTCCTACCATATCTTCCGTCACGTAAACTGGAACGTGTTTACGTCCATCGTGTACGGCAAATGTATGGCCGACAAAAGATGGGAAAATTGTTGAACGTCGAGACCATGTTTTAATAACTTGCTTTTTATTTTCTTCGTTTAATTGATCGACCTTATTAAGCAAGTGATCGTCGGCGAAAGGGCCTTTTTTTAAGCTACGTCCCATGATAAACCTCCTCTTTTTATTTTTTTATCGTTTACGTTCACGAACAATAAACTTATTAGATGCTTTTGTTGGTCTTCTCGTTTTCTTACCAAGTGTTGGTTTACCCCAAGGTGAAACTGGTGATGGTCTTCCGATTGGTGTACGACCCTCTCCTCCACCATGTGGGTGATCGACCGGGTTCATTGCCGAACCACGTACCGTTGGGCGCTTTCCTAACCAACGTGAGCGACCTGCTTTCCCGATACGTACAAGTTCGTGTTCTACGTTTCCGACTTGACCGACTGTTGCACGACAAGTTCCTAAAATTAATCGAACTTCACCCGATGCTAAGCGTACGAGAACGTATTTATCTTCACGTCCTAAAATTTGCGCTTCTGCTCCTGCCGAACGAGCGAGTTGTCCGCCAGCGCCTGGTTTCAATTCAATGTTATGAATCGTTGTTCCTACTGGAATGTTTTTAAGTGGTAAAGCATTACCTACTTTAATGTCTGCCTGCTCACCTGATTCGATTTGTTGACCTACTTCTAATCCTTTCGGTGCCAAAATATATCGTTTCTCGCCGTCTGCATAATGGATTAATGCAATGTTTGCAGAGCGGTTCGGATCGTATTCGATTGTGGCAACGCGTCCTGGTATGCCATCTTTGTTTCGTTTAAAATCGATAACGCGGTATTGGCGCTTATGTCCTCCACCGTGATGGCGTGTTGTAATACGACCTTGGTTGTTACGACCTGCACTTTTCTTCAAAGGCTGTAACAATGATTTTTCCGGTTGATCTGTCGTAATTTCTGAAAAATCTAATGTCGACATGTTTCGATGACCGTTTGATGTCGGTTTATACTTTCTAATGGACACGTTCTTCCCCTCCTTTTAATGTTTTTATCGTTTATCCTTCAAAGAAATCTAAATCTTTACTATCCTCTGATAGTTGCACAATTGCTTTTTTACGGTTTGGACGGTATCCGCCGTAGCGACCCATCCGCTTAAACTTACCTTTTACGTTCATCGTGTTTACTTTTTCAACTTTTACACCGAAAGCTTCTTCTATAGCATGTTTAATTTCTGTTTTATTCGCTTTCGGATCTACTTCAAACGTATACTTTTTGTCAGCCATTAAGTCTGCGGAGTGCTCCGTAATTACAGGGCGTTTAATAATATCGCGTAAGTTAGATGCCATTATGCAAACACCTCCCCTGCTTTTTCGGCTGCATTTTTCGTGAAAATCACTTTGTCATGTGAAACGATATCTAACACGTTCAATTGATTTACTGTCGTTACGTTTACTTTCTGTAAGTTACTCATCGAGCGAACGACATTTTCATTCGGCTCTGCTGTAACGACTAATGTTTTGTCTGCTACGTTTAAAGCTTCTAAAATTGCAGCTGCATCTTTTGTTTTCGGTTGTTCAAATTGTAAATCATTTAAAACGATGACGTTATCGTTATTTACTTTTGCGGATAAAGCTGATTTTAATGCTAGTCTACGAACCTTTTTCGGTAATGCGTATTTGTAATTGCGCTCTGGTGTCGGTCCGAAGACGACTCCACCGCCTACCCATTGTGGTGCACGTATAGAACCTTGACGTGCTCTACCAGTCCCTTTTTGTCTCCAAGGTTTACGTCCTCCACCACGTACTTCTGTTCTCGTTTTAGCAGCGTGTGTTCCTTGACGTTTTGCTGCACGTTGCATGACAACGACTTCGTGAACGACGTGTTCGTTCGGCTCAATACCGAATACAGATTCGTTTAATTCGATATCGCCTGCTTCTGTTCCATCTTGGTTATATAATGCTACTTTTGGCACGAATGTTTCCTCCTTTCACTGTAAACAGTTTAATTTCCTTTAATTGCTGTAGTGATTTTTACAAGTGACTTTTTCGCACCAGGAACGTTCCCTTTAATTAAAAGGACATTTTTCTCTGCGTCTACTTTTACAACCTCAAGGTTTTGGATCGTCACTTGCTCTGCTCCCATTTGTCCAGGGAGTGCTTTTCCTTTAAACACTCTAGCCGCATCAACTGCTCCCATCGATCCTCCTGAACGGTGGAAACGTGATCCGTGGCTCATCGGCCCGCGAGCATAATTGTGTCGTTTGATTGAACCTTGGAAACCTTTCCCTTTCGACGTTCCAGTAACATCTACTTTATCGCCTTCTTGGAATACTTCTACGTTAACTTCTTGGCCGACTTCATATTCGTCGACGTTTGCGTTACGGATTTCGCGAACGAAGCGCTTAGGAGTAGTTCCTGCTTTATCAGCATGTCCTATCTCTGGCTTATTCGCTTTCGGATCGATGTTTGAATCCTCTTCGTACGCCTCAGGTTTATCTATATTTTCAAACCCGAGTTGAATCGCTTCGTATCCATCAGTTTCAACTGTTTTCTTTTGTAAAACGACGTTTGGTTCTGCTTGCACGACCGTTACTGGTACAAGTTCACCGTTTTCTAAAAACACTTGTGTCATGCCGATTTTGCGACCTAAGATTCCTTTCGTCATCCGTTTGCACCTCCTACTAATGCATGCTTATTATAGTTTTATTTCAATATCTACACCGGACGGTAAATCAAGTCTCATTAAGGAATCGACCGTTTGCGGTGTTGGGTTAAGAATGTCGATTAAACGTTTGTGCGTACGCATTTCAAATTGTTCTCTCGCGTCTTTATAAATGTGAACAGAACGTAATACCGTAAAGATTTTCTTGTCTGTCGGTAATGGAATCGGTCCGGACACATTCGCACCAGCTCTTTTCGCCGTATCGACGATCTTTTCAGCAGACTGGTCTAAAATACGGTGATCGTATGCTTTTAAACGAATTCGAATTTTTTCCTTTGCCATTATTTCCCCTCCCTTTCGCCCATATTAAAATAGACATACTCCGTGAAAATTACTTAATAAAACAAATGGCAATTTTGTTTTATTAACAACCTCTCACATCATCGCGTTGAAATGAAATTTGCGCTCTTATTTTATTCCTTTGAACGGGAAATTTCATTTAAAAATGCAATGCATATATGAATTGCACGATTATATATTATACATATAAAGACTATTGTTTGCAAGTGTAATCTACGTATTTACTAACTTTTTCTACGTCTATCTCGTTTTCCTTATTCAACCCGATTTTTTTAGTGTAAAACTGTTTCGCAAACGACTATTAGTTAGTCATTTACGATGAAAAAAAAGCTAGGCTAATCTCGTTGCTAGCCTAGCTTTTCCCTCTATTTCACTTACTCTTTACTAAACGATTTCTGTAACGACACCTGAACCTACTGTACGGCCACCTTCACGAATAGAGAAACGAGTTCCTTCTTCGATCGCGATTGGTGAAATAAGTTCAACTACCATTTCAATGTTGTCCCCAGGCATAACCATTTCTACACCTTCTGGTAATTCGATAACGCCTGTCACATCCGTTGTACGGAAGTAAAACTGTGGACGATAGTTTGCAAAGAATGGAGTGTGACGTCCACCCTCTTCTTTTGAAAGAACGTATACTTCAGATTTGAACTTTGTATGTGGAGTAATTGATCCTGGTGCAGCTAAAACTTGTCCACGGCTTACTTCTTCACGGTCAACCCCACGAAGTAATGCACCGATGTTATCTCCAGCTTCAGCATAATCGAGTAACTTACGGAACATTTCAACACCTGTTACAGTTGTCTTCGTAGCTTCATCTGCAAGACCGATAATTTCAACTTCGTCACCGACTTCTACGCGACCACGCTCAACACGTCCTGTAGCAACAGTTCCACGTCCTGTAATTGAGAATACGTCCTCAACTGGCATCATGAACGGCTTATCTGTATCACGCTCAGGCTGTGGAATGTATTCGTCAACGTGCTGCATTAATTCAACGATTTTTTGCTCGTACTCTTCTTCTCCTTCTAACGCTTTAAGCGCAGAGCCAGCAACTACTGGAATGTCGTCGCCAGGGAAGTCGTACTCAGATAAAAGCTCACGAACTTCCATTTCAACTAATTCTAACAACTCTTCGTCGTCTACCATGTCAACTTTGTTTAAGAATACTACGAATGCTGGTACGCCAACGTTACGTGATAAAAGGATGTGCTCACGAGTTTGTGGCATTGGACCATCCGCTGCAGAAACAACGAGAATTGCTCCGTCCATTTGTGCTGCACCAGTGATCATGTTCTTCACGTAGTCAGCGTGTCCTGGACAGTCAACGTGTGCATAGTGACGGTTTTCTGTTTCGTACTCAACGTGAGAAGTAGCAATTGTGATTCCACGCTCTTTCTCCTCTGGAGCACCGTCGATTTCGTCGTAAGCTTTCGCCTCTCCAGCTCCGTTTAATTTATTCATTACTGTAGTAATTGCTGCAGTTAACGTTGTTTTACCATGGTCAACGTGTCCTAATGTCCCAATGTTAACGTGCGGTTTTGAACGGTCAAATTTTTCTTTTGCCATTTTATATTTCCTCCTTGAGATTTTTAAATTTATTTTTACTAAGATTACTTTTCTTAGTTTAACATAAATATTATCTTGAACGACAGGCAAAAATCAATTATTCACCTGCGTTTTTCTGGATGATTTCTTCCGCGATGTTTTTTGGTACTTCTGCGTAGTGATCGAAGAACATTGTATACGTTCCGCGACCTTGTGTATTAGAACGTAACGCTGTTGCATATCCGAACATTTCAGCTAATGGGACGTATGCATTTACGAGCTGTGCGTTACCTCGCGCTTCCATTCCCTCTACGCGACCACGACGTGATGTCACATCGCCGATAATATCTCCCATATATTCTTCAGGTACGACGATCTCAACTTTCATCATCGGCTCAAGTAATACTGGTTGACATTTGTTTTTCGCCGCTTTAAGTGCCATAGAAGCAGCGATTTTAAATGCCATCTCGTTAGAGTCGACATCGTGATAACTACCGTCGTAAAGTGATGCTTTAATGTCAATTAGTGGATAACCAGCTAAGACACCATGTTGCATTGCCTCTTTGATTCCCTCTTCAACAGATGGAATGTATTCGCGTGGTACGACTCCACCGACGATCTTATCTTCGAATTCGAATCCTGCACCGTCTTCGTTCGGTTCGAACTTAATCCAAACGTGTCCGTACTGTCCACGTCCACCAGATTGACGGATAAACTTCCCTTCTACTTCTGCAGCTGCACGGAATGTTTCACGGTATGCAACTTGTGGTGCTCCAACGTTCGCCTCTACTTTAAACTCGCGCTTTAAGCGGTCAACGATAACGTCAAGATGAAGCTCCCCCATACCAGAAATAATCGTTTGTCCTGTCTCTTGATCTGATTCTGTTGTGAATGTAGGGTCTTCTTCCGCTAACTTGCCAAGTGCAATACCCATTTTATCTTGGTCTGCTTTTGTTTTTGGTTCAATTGCAACGGAGATAACTGGTTCAGGGAAATCCATCGATTCTAAAATAACTGGGTGTTTCTCATCACATAATGTATCCCCAGTTGCTGTATCTCGTAAACCTACGGCTGCTGCAATTTCCCCGCAATGTATTTCGGAAATCTCTTCACGAGAGTTCGCATGCATTTGAAGGATTCGCCCGATACGTTCTTTTTTGTTTTTAACTGTGTTTAAAACGTAAGAGCCTGCATTTAACGTCCCTGAATATACTCGGAAGAACGTTAACTTTCCAACAAATGGGTCTGTCATTACTTTAAATGCTAATGCTGCAAAAGGCTCTTTGTCATCTGAAATACGTTCAGTTTCTTCACCCGTATCAGGTACGATACCTTTAATTGCAGCGATATCTGTAGGGGCAGGTAAATAATCAATTACACCGTCTAAGACGAGTTGAACTCCCCTGTTTTTGAATGCAGATCCACAAAAAACTGGGTAAAATTCAACTTGTAATGTTGCTGTACGGATAGCTTTTTTCAGCTCTTCCTCCGTAATCTCTTCCCCTTCTAAATACTTCATCATAATATCTTCATCGTAGTCTGCAACTGCTTCAATTAGTTCATTACGTAGCTCTTCTGCTTGGTCTAAATAGTCTTCAGGTATGTCGCGGATTTCTGCTTCCGTTCCTAAATCGTCTAAATAGTAATGAGCTTTCATCGTAATTAGGTCGATAATTCCTTCGAATTCATCTTCTGCACCGATTGGATATTGTACCGGTTGTGCGTTTGCACCTAAACGTTCACGTAACGTTCCCGTTGCATATAAAAAGTCAGCGCCGATTTTATCCATTTTGTTAATGAATACGATACGTGGAACTTCATACGTTGTCGCTTGACGCCAAACTGTTTCTGTTTGTGGCTCAACACCCGACTGCGCATCAAGAACGGTAATGGCACCGTCTAATACACGTAGTGAACGTTCAACTTCTACCGTGAAGTCTACGTGTCCCGGTGTATCGATAATGTTAATTCGATGGCCTTTCCACTGGGCTGTTGTAGCAGCAGATGTGATCGTAATTCCACGCTCTTGCTCCTGCTCCATCCAATCCATTTGGGACGCACCTTCGTGTGTTTCTCCTACTTTATGAATACGTCCTGTATAGAAAAGAATACGCTCAGTTGTTGTCGTTTTACCTGCATCAATATGTGCCATGACTCCAATATTGCGTGTCTTTTCCAAGGAGAATTCCCTAGCCATGTATTCTTTCCCTTCCTTTCTGTCCGTTGTATTTCTTTACCAGCGATAATGAGCAAATGCTTTGTTTGCTTCCGCCATTTTGTGTAAATCTTCTCGTTTTCTAACTGCCGCACCTGTGTTGTTCGATGCATCAAGAATTTCGTTTGCTAGTCGCTCTTCCATTGTTTTTTCTCCGCGTAAGCGAGCGTAATTTACAATGTAACGAAGACCTAATGCCTGACGACGTTCTGGACGTACTTCCATTGGCACCTGATAGTTGGAACCACCTACTCGGCGTGCTCTAACTTCTAATACTGGCATGACGTTTTTCATCGCTTCTTCAAAGACGTCCATTGATTTTTGACCACTTTTTTCCTCGATGATTTCAAAAGCTTTATATAAAATCTTCTGTGCTTTCCCACGCTTACCGTCAATCATAATTTGGTTGATGAGACGTGTAACGAGCTTCGAATTATATATTGGATCTGGTAAGACATCTCTTTTTGGTACTGGTCCTTTTCGTGGCATATGTCTTCCTCCTTTCTATCGTTTCTACGAATTAATTTTTGTCTTTTTTCGCACCGTATTTTGAGCGCCCTTGCTTACGCCCTTCAACACCTGCTGTATCTAATGCTCCACGTACGACATGGTAACGAACACCCGGTAAGTCTTTTACTCGACCACCACGTAAAAGAACGACACTGTGTTCTTGTAAGTTGTGACCAATTCCCGGAATGTACGCAGTTACTTCCATGTTATTTGAGAGGCGAACACGTGCATACTTACGTAATGCAGAGTTCGGCTTCTTCGGAGTTAATGTTCCAACACGTGTACATACTCCACGTTTTTGCGGTGAGTTTACGTTTGTAAACTGCTTTTTAAAACTGTTATATCCACGGTTAAGCGCTGGTGAGTCAGACTTATGACGTCTACGTACTCGACCTTTACGTACTAATTGGTTAATTGTAGGCATGTTTTTCCTCCTTCCTCCTTTTGCTTTTACAACCTGTTTTTGTTCATGTGCTACATCTATACCCACATGTCCAGGTGGTTCATATTAACAAAAAATGAATGACGTTAAAAGCTTATTCAACTTTAATGGCAACGGTCGATGCAGCAACATCGATATCACATGCTTTACCAAGCTTATCCTTTGAATCGACATAGTCATAAGGGACGTTATATTTCTCTGCTTCCGATACGACATTGTTCGTAATATGTTCATCAGCATCTTTAGCAAGGATTACTTGCGCAACTTCACCGTTACGAATCGCTTTTAACGTTTGCTTTGTTCCGATAATTAGTCGTGATTGAAGCTGAGTCACCTTATCATACACTTTCGGGTCATCCTCCATTACGAACAGTTATTATCCGGGAACACCTCGAATATTCTATCATCATATTAATACGGTGTCAACCTTTTATATGTTTTGCTTTATAACTATTCAATTATTCCATTATTACATATTCTTTCCGTGATGCTACGTGCATCACGGAAAGAATTTTATTTAATTGGATGGTACCTCTACTTCCTCAACTTCTTCAGGCTGAGCCAATTCAGCTTGTAATTTACGGTAACGTTGCATTCCCGTTCCGGCTGGAATGAGTTTTCCGATAATGACATTTTCTTTTAAGCCGAGTAATTCGTCTGTTTTACCTTTAATTGCTGCATCTGTTAAGACGCGAGTCGTCTCTTGGAAAGAAGCTGCAGATAAGAACGAATCTGTTTCAAGGGATGCTTTCGTAATACCGAGTAAAACTGGTTCACCGACAGCCGGCTCTTTACCTTCTTGCAATACTTTATTGTTTACTTCTTTAAAGTAGTGAATATCGATAAGTGATCCAGGTAATACGTCTGTATCACCAGATTCGAGTATTTTAACTTTCCGTAACATTTGACGTACCATTACTTCGATATGTTTATCGCCAATTTCAACACCTTGCATACGGTATACTCGTTGTACTTCTTGTAAGAGATACGACTGAACACCCTCGACACCTTTTACGCGTAACAACTCTTTCGGATCAATTGAACCTTCGGTCACTTCTTGACCAGGTTTTACTTCAGCGCCGATTTCTACTTTTAACCG
>Ga0079225_10000714_pt1 | contig 18162 bp, 12 predicted proteins | sample Poulit2012_FD_76344 | JGI IMG/M metagenome (GOLD analysis project Ga0079225, IMG submission 76344) | Agricultural soil microbial communities from Georgia to study Nitrogen management - Poultry litter 2012 | ecosystem: Environmental > Terrestrial > Soil > Agricultural land | place: USA: Georgia... | reverse complement strand
TGCATCATTGCCGTCATAGGCACAGTGCACCTCATACCCTTCCTTTTCCAGGTTGAATTCCAGTATATCTGCAATGGGTCTCTCATCGTCCACTACAACAATTTTTTTAGCCATTTCTTTCCCTCACTTTGCTTCGGAGTCACGTTTTTCATAGTTATCCATTATAAATGTATCACTTTTTACTATTTTTATCCACGACGGCACAACAAAAAAGCCCCAGCTTTTCGTATGCTGGAGGCTCTCTGGACGGTCCCGACGGGAATTGAACCCGCGATCTCCTGCGTGACAGGCAGGCATGTTAACCGCTACACCACGGGACCATGTTGATATATTAAAATGAAAAGTGACCCGTACGGGACTCGAACCCGTGTTACCGCCGTGAAAGGGCGGTGTCTTAACCGCTTGACCAACGGGCCATGTTGAAATTTCTCTTTGACACAAAAGTTATTATACCATGAGATAAATTTCAATTTCAACTGGAATTTTGGGCATAGACCAATTAAATGTAGAAAGTCTTCCGATCCCCGGCTCCCACGGCTGCACAGAGTAAAGATAATGTAAAAACAAAAAAAGTTTGACCGGACAGATGATGTCCGGTCAAACTTTTATCATGCCCAGAAATCTTTGAGCAGATTGGTCTGGCTGCGGTCGGGTCCGACAGAGAAGATCGAAATCTTCACGCCGGAAAGCCTTTCGATCTCTTCGAGATAGTTCCGCGCATTCTCAGGGAGGTCTTCAAGGCGTTTCACGCCTGTGATGTCCTCCTGCCAGCCCGGCATCTCCTTGAAGATCGGCTTGGCACGCTTCAGTGCATCGAGTGTCGCAGGATATTCTGTAATCTCCCTGCCGTCGATTTCATAGGCGGTACAGATTTTTACAGTCTCGAGGCCGCTCAGTACATCAATCGAGTTCAGTGACAGGTCTGTAATGCCGCTCACGCGCCTGGAATGGCGGATGACTACGCTGTCGAACCAGCCCACACGTCTCGGACGTCCTGTCGTCGTGCCGTATTCGCGGCCGACTTCACGGATATGGTGCCCGCTGTCATCGAACAGTTCCGTCGGGAACGGTCCGTCTCCGACTCTTGAAGTGTACGCTTTGCATACACCGACGATGTTCTTAACAGATGTCGGCCCCACACCACAGCCTACAGTGACATTGCCCGCAACAGGGTTGCTGGATGTAACGAATGGATACGTGCCGTGGTCGATGTCGAGCATGACACCCTGTGCACCTTCAAAGAGAACTTTGCCGTTTTCCCGGAATGCATCATCCAGTACTTTTGCCGTATCTGTAACGTAAGGTGCCAGACGCTCCGCCGCTTTTTTATATGGTTCATATATTTCATCAAATGTGAATCCGTCACGGTTATACAATGCTTCGAACGTATGGTTCTTTATCCGGAGGTTCTCCTCAAGGCGTCTTCTGAATGTTACGTCGTCGACAAGATCCGCCATGCGGATGCCGATCCGCTGTACTTTGTCCACATAGCTCGGTCCTATGCCACGTTTTGTCGTGCCGATCTTATTTTCACCGCGCGCTTCCTCTTCCAGCTCGTCCTGAAGAAGGTGATAGGGCAGGATGACCTGCGCACGGTTTGAGATCCTCAGGTTATCCACGGAGATTCCGCGTTCGATCAGACCATCCAGTTCCTTGATCAGAGAGATCGGATCGATGACAACCCCGTTTCCTATCAGGGATATCTTATCATCGTAGAAAATTCCTGACGGTACAAGATGCAGCTTGTAAGTCTCACCGCCGAACTGTATCGTGTGTCCCGCGTTATTGCCTCCGGAGAAGCGTGCAATGATGTCAGCATCTTCAGACAAAAAATCAGTGATCTTACCTTTACCTTCGTCGCCCCATTGTGTTCCGACTACTACTGTTCCAGACATTTGATTGTCCCCCAATTTCTTCTTTGAAATACCGTAACCATTCTATCAATATGAGAGAAAAATTGCAATAAAAATACGAACGTTTTTATATGCATCATATAAAAACATTCGTAAATTAGTTTGGCGGGATGTACCCGTCCCCGTAATCTCTGTTGTCCTGGTCGAAAAAGCTGCTGTAGGACTTGTTGAATATCAGTTTGACCGTGCCGGTCGGACCGTTACGGTGTTTTGCCAGGATGATTTCTATCTCATCCTGCTCTTTCTGTGCCCCTTCGGCATCATCTTCCCCGTCGCCGCGCACATAATAGTCTTCGCGGTAGAGGAAGGCGACGATATCCGCATCCTGCTCGATGGAGCCTGATTCACGCAGGTCACTCATCATCGGACGCTTGTCCTGCCTGGTTTCCACGCTTCTTGAAAGCTGGCTCAGTGCAATCACCGGGCATTCCATCTCCCGTGCGAGCGCCTTGAGCATCCTGGATATTTCGGATACTTCCTGTTGACGGTTGTCACTGCTTTTATTGCTCGATCCCTGAATCAGCTGCAGATAGTCGATGATGACCATGTCGAGGCCGTGCTCCTGCTTTAGACGCATGCACTTCGAACGGATGTCGTTCACACGGATGCCTGGTGTATCATCAATGAAGATTTTCGAGTCTGCCAGACTGCCGATGGCAGTGGTGAAGTTGTCCCAGTCGTCATGCCCGAGATTTCCCTGGCGCAGCTTGGTCGCATCAATCATCCCCTGGCTCGAGATCATCCTGGAAACGAGCTGATCCGCCCCCATCTCAAGGGAGAATATGGCGACGGTATAGCTGTCTGCGGATGTTCCCACGTGACCTGCAATGTTCAGTGCGAAGGCTGTCTTACCCATGGACGGGCGGGCGGCGAGTATGACCAGATCATTGCGGTTGAAGCCTGAAGTCATGAAGTCGAGATCACGGTAGCCTGTCGGGATGCCTGTTGTGCTGGTTGTCTGGCCGGCACGCGCCTCAACCTGCTCGTAGACTTCGTGCACGACAGACTTCATTGATTTGAATCCTTCATTCCTGCGGCTCTCCGAGATGGACATGATCTTTCCCTCTGCTTCAGTCAGCAGGTCCTCGACATCTGTCTCATCGGAAAACCCTTCGCTCGCAATCTCTTCGGCGGTTTGGATCAGTGTCCGTTTGAGCGAATATTTCGCAACTATATTGACATAGAAACCAACGTTGCGGCTTGTCGGCACAACGTTGGAAAGTTCAACAAGGTAGCGCGGCCCGCCGATTGTATTGAGCTGTTCCATGCTTTTCAGCTGATCGATCAGGGTCACTACGTCAATATTTTCATGGTTTTCACTCAGAATCCCCATCGCACGGTATATATTCTGATGTTCTCTTCGGTAGAAATCTTCGGAATCCAGTGTTTCGGCCGTGGAAATGAAGATTTCGGGATTGATCAGTATGGCACCGAGAACAGACTGCTCCGCTTCCATGTTATGCGGCATCTGTTGATGTATATCCAAAATCAATCCCTCCTTTACAGTCTATTGTTCAACGACATGAACCTTGATGACCGCTGTCACTTCCTGATGGAGTTTGACTTCCAGCTTGTGGTAGCCAAGGCTCTTCAGCGGCTGGGGCATATCGATTTTCCTTTTATCCAGCTTGATGCCGTGCTGTTTTTCATATGCTTCTACGATCTGTTTGGAGCTGATGGAGCCGAACAGCCTGCCGTCTTCACCTGATTTGGTTTTGATTTCGACTTCTTTCTGTTCAATTTCATCTTTCAGCAGCTTGGCGTCCACAAGTTTCTGTTCGGCAGCAGCAGCGGCTGCGTCCTGCTGTTCCTTCAGCTTTTTCAGGTTGCCCGGTGTTGCTTCTTCTGCAAGTCCGTTTTTGAACAGGTAGTTCTGTGCATACCCGTTGGGCACTTCCTTGACATCGCCTCTTTGTCCTTTGTTCTTGACGTCACTTAGAAAAATCACTTTCATTCCTCTTCACTCCTATTATCAAGTACTTCATCTATTACGCTTAAAAGTTCATCGTACAATTCGTCCATCGACTTGTCTGTGACACGTGTTGCCGCATTCGACAGGTGGCCGCCGCCGCCCAGCGATTCCATGACGATCTGGACGTTGATTTCACCCAGCGAACGTGCGGAGATGCCGATGGATTCATCCTCCCTGATGGCCATGACGAATGAGGCTTTGACCCCTTCGATCTGGAGCAGCTGATCCGCGGCCTGGGCCACTGTTACCGGATGGTAGGTCATGGATGGGTCCGCCTTGACGATCGCCATGCCGTTGTCATGGATTTCTGCAGATTTGATCAGGTCGCTGCGTGCGATATACGTATCGATATCGTCTTTCAGGAACGTCTGGGCAAGTACCGGATCGGCACCGTTGCTTCTCAGGAAGCTTGCCGCATCAAATGTTCTCGAGCCTGTACGGAGTGTGTAGTTGCGCGTATCCACGATGATCCCCGTAAGCATGATCGTCGCTTCCAGTCGGGAGAGCTTCTGCTCTTTATTCTGATATTCCAGCAGTTCTGCCACTAGTTCGCTCGCGCTTGAAGCATAGGGCTCCATGTAGACGAGCAGGGGGCTGGATATGAAGTCATCGGCACGCCTGTGGTGATCGATGATCACTTTGCGCGTCGCCTTGTTCAGAATGACTTCATCGAGCACCATCCTCGGCCTGTGCGTGTCCACGACGACCACTGTCGTCTTGGTGCTCATGAGATTCCACGCCTCGTCCGACGTGACGAAGAGATCCATGAGTTCCTCACGTTCCTGGACTTCTTTGAACATGCGCTGGAGCGTATCGTCGATATCTTCATCATTCAGTATGATGTTGGCCTTGATGCCGTTCATGGTGGCGATTCTAGCCACACCGATTGCCGAACCGAGCGCATCCATATCCGGGTGCTTATGACCCATGATCAGAACGTTCTCACCCTCAAGCAGGATGTCCCGCAGGGCGTGGGAGATGACGCGGGCCTTGACGCGTGTCCGTTTTTCCATCGGATCCGTCTTGCCGCCGTAGAAACGGGCATTGCCGTTCACCGCCTTGACGGAGACCTGGTCCCCGCCGCGGCCGAGCGCAAGATCGAGACTCGACTGGGCAAGTTCGCCGACTTCGATATAGTCGCTTGAGCCTTCCCCGATACCGATGCTCAGTGTAATCTGTGCACCGATTTCCTGGGACTGTTCACGCACCTCATCGAGCAGGTTGAAACGCGTGGCTTCTATTTCCCTCAGACTTTTACTGTTCAGGACAATGATGAACCGGTCCTGTGAGAACCTGCGGATATAGATGTGATGGTGATTCGCCCAGTCATTGATCGTGTTCGTGATCGAGTTGTTGAGTTCACTTTTTACCGCTTCGCTCATATTCTGGGTCACATCATCATAGTTGTCGAGAAATAGAATGCCAATGACCGGTTTCTTGTCCTCAAGTTCAAGCTCCCTGTTGCGCTGGCTGGTAATGTCCAGAAGGTGGAGAGCCTGATAATTTTCATCCCAGTAGATTTTATAATGATGGTCGTTGAAGGATGATTCCGTCATCTGGATGTTGTTCGCCTTCAGCGTTGTCATGATGTTCGGGAACAGCTTGTTGATCGGCTCATTCACATTGTCTGCCGGAACCACTCTGCTTATATAATCATTCATCCATTCGATTTCTTCCGCATCATTGAGCAGAATGAGGCCCATCGGCAGGTTGTCGATGGCATACTGCTTGCTGCCGGCCACATCAAGGGCCATCTGCCTGAATTTGATTTCACTCACTTTGAGGGAACGGTAGAGATACAAAAACAGCAGTGTCAGAAGGATGACGCTGACAACAAAGAATAACAGGCCGGTATTAAAATGATTGACCGTAATGAATATGTTCATTACGAGAACGTGGAACGCTGCAATACCAAATGGTATGAATATCATTCTTTTATCCAGCACGTTGTACATCATCATCACTTCCTTTTAAGTTCTATTAACATCCTCAATCTGAAGATCATTTCAAATATACCAATCAGCAATGTCAACGGCTTGAGTATGATCAGGGGGATCAGCAGCAGAACCGACAATGCCACATGCATTTTCTTTTCCCTGAAAAAGAAGTAGGCAAAACTTAAACCGTGTATATATAATACCCATTCCAGCACGATGATTATATTATTCATCGTGGAGAAGAACGTCGTCCCTTCAGTTGTAAAGAATGATACTATAAATGAAATCAAAAATAAATACAGTATGAAGCGCGGAAATTTCCAGTCTTTGAACGAACGGTATTCCCAGAGCTTCACTGCAGAGGGCTTAAGGATGAGACGCAGCATCAGTACCGTGTACAGTGCCAGTACAAAGGAAATCAGTGTGATATATGCAGGCAGGCTGATGAAAATCTGATCCAGCGTCTGGCTGATGAGTCCTGTGTCCATCTGTGAGGCCGCAAATTCACCATACATGTCGAGCTGTCCCATGTACCAGTCGCGGAAATTCATATAGACATCGGACAGCGGTCTTATCGCACCCGTCCACTGCATGATGTTCAATCCGCCGAGTGTTCCGAGTGCGAGCGCCGCCGTTACATAGAAAAGCGTGAGCTCCTGGGACATATTCTGTGTGAGTGTGCGGTGCAGCACCACTGCGAGCAGATAGAGCAGCAGGTACCAGAGCCATACAGTGGCCGTCAGCAGGAACACTGCAGGTATGAGAAAACTGACGAATGTCAGCCAAAAATGATAGTTCGACTCATGCTTCAATTTTACCAGGAAATAGACGGTAAAGGGGAGTATGACTCCGCCCAGGATCAGGCTGATGTCAGTCAGTGTGATGAAAACAAACACCATCAGGAGGGCGACCATCATTTGAAGCAACGAAACTTTGTTATTCAATATTTCACTCCTCCAACCATAAAATAAAGCTCCTAAATGAATAGGAGCATCCAGTATTACTATTATAACGCTTCAAACTTTTCCTGACCACTCATATACGGTCTTAAAACTTCAGGAATCGTGACGGTGCCGTCTTCGTTCTGATAGTTTTCAAGCAGTGCAGCCATCGTACGGCCGACGGCAAGGCCGCTGCCGTTCAGAGTATGGAGCAGTTCTGGCTTGGCAGCCTTATCGCGTTTGAATTTGATGTTTCCGCGCCTCGCCTGGAAATCTGTCATGTTGGAAACAGAGCTGATTTCCTTGTAGTCGCTGTAGCTCGGCAGCCACACTTCAACGTCGTATGTCTTGGAAGAGCCGAATCCGATGTCCCCGGTACAGAGCAACACAGTTCGATGGGGGATGCCGAGGAGGTTCAGTATGTTTTCGGCATGGTCGGTCATCTCTTCCAGGGCATCCCAGGAATCTTCAGGGCGTTCGAGACGGACCATCTCCACTTTGTTGAACTGGTGGAGGCGGATCAGCCCGCGCGTATCCCTGCCGGCAGAACCGGCTTCACTTCTGAAGCAGGCCGTCTGGGCGGTGAACTTAACCGGCAGTTCCTCATCCGCCAGTGTTTCGTCCTTGTGGAAGTTGGTCAGCGTCACTTCCGATGTCGGGATGGTGTACATATCCATGTCTTCCACTTTGAAGAGATCCTCTTCGAATTTAGGCAGCTGGCCCGTTGAGAACATTGCTTCCCCGCGCACGATCTGTGGTGTCATCATCTCTTTATAACCATTTTTGTTGTGCACATCGAGCATGAAATTCATCAGCGCCCGCTCGAGTCTTGCACCGTCCCCCGTGTGGTAGACGAAACGGGCGCCGGACACTTTCGCCGCGCGTTCAAAATCAGCGAGTCCGAGAGTATCCAGAAGGTCCCAGTGCGCTTTCGGTTCGAAGCTGAACTCCCTCGGTGTGCCTTCACGCCTGATTTCAACATTTTCAGTGTCATCCGCACCTTCGGGCACATCATCATGGATCAGGTTCGGTATGCGGTGCATGCGGTAATCATATGCTTCTTTGACTTCATGGAGCCTGTTGTCGATTTCCTTGATTTCATCGCCGACCCGGCGCATCTCCTGGATGGCATCATCCGCATCTTCCTTGTTCTTCTTTTTGACTGCGATCTTTTCTGACACTTTGTTGCGTCTGCTCTTCAATGTCTCACTCTGTTGGATCAGTTCCCTGCGTTCCTGGTCAAGTTCCAGAATCTCATCGATTATGACAGGATCCATGCCCCGCCTTTTTGTCTTCTTCCTGACACTTTCTCTGTCATTCCTTATTTTTTTGATATCCAGCATTGCGACCGCCTCCATCATCATTATTTTTATGAATAAAAATATACCACGCCCCGAAAGGGACGTGGTATACGCGTTGCCACCCTAATTTGATGTCACAGACATCATCTCTTCACTGTTAACGGTATGGATAAGATACCGGCCCGTCATCTGTGAAGGATGGAAATTCATGATACTCTCCGGCCATTTCCACCAACCATGGCCTCTCTATCGTCAAGTGATCATTACTGTTTCCTTCTGACGGCTTCTATTCAAGTTAAGACCCATTCTAATACGAATCCTGCAAAAAGGCAAGGGGAAGGGCCTACAGCAATCCCGGACGCTCATAGACCACTCTGCCGTCCGCAACGACCGTATGGGCATGATTGACGCCGTAATGATACGGAATATATTCATGGTTCGGGGCATCCCATATGACGAGGTTTGCCGCATCCCCTTCCTCCATTGTGCCGCGGTCTGCTCCGATGGCATGCGCGGCATTGACTGTCACCGCATTCCAGATCTCATTCGGTGTCATCTTCAGTTTCAATCCGGCGATGGCCATGATCATCTGGAGGTTGTCCGTCACACAGCTGCCCGGGTTGTAGTCTGTCGCCAGACTCACAGCGGCATCATTATCCAGCATGCCGCGGGCATCGGCGAACTTGTCCTTGCCGAGATAGAACGTCGTTCCCGGAAGCAGCACTGCCACAGTATCCGAATCCTTGAGCATCGATTTACCCGTCTCGCTTGCGGCAACAAGGTGATCGGCACTGATGGCATTCTGTTCAATCGCAAGCTCAAGACCGCCCAGCGGATCGATTTCATCGGCATGGATTTTCACACGGAGACCTTTTTCATTTGCCGCTTCCATGTACCTTCTGGACTGGTCGATGGTGAACACGCCCGTCTCACAGAATATGTCTGCAAAATCGGAAACGTCCTTCACTTCATCCAGCAGCTCAATCATTTCATTCAGGAACGTTTCACTGTCAGCTCCTCTCGGGATGGCATGCGGTCCAAGGAATGTGTGTTTCATCTCAATCGGGAACTTTTCCGCTATTTCCCGGGAAACATTGAGCTGCTTAATCTCATTTTCACGGTCGAGGCCGTAGCCGCTTTTGCTTTCGACCGTAAGTACGCCGTGTTGGATCATGCGCGTAATATTCTTCGCGGCCTTGTCGAACAACGCTTCATGTGTCGCTTTCCTCGTCTGTTCGACAGTGTTCAGGATACCTCCGCCTTTTTCAAGGATTGTCAGATAATCCACACCCTGTCTCTTCAGCGCCATTTCATGCTCACGGGAGCCGCCGTGGACAACATGGGTATGCGGATCGACGAGGGCAGGGGAGACGATCATGCCTGATGCATCTATCGTCTCTTCACTCTCATATCCGTCTGTCGCTGCCCCTGCATAGACGATTTCGCCGCTGTCGATGACTACCATCGCATCATCGATGATATTCAGTTCATCCATCTCATGTCCTTTGAGCGGCCTATCCGTCTTTTTCGGCAGGATGAGCGATTTTATGTTTCTGATTATAGTGTCGTTCATTATTCATTCTCCTTTAGCATTGGTATGTTGATGCCTTTCTCCTTCGCTGTGTCGACCGCAATGTCATACCCGGCATCAGCATGTCTTACAACACCCATACCCGGATCGCTTGTCAGTACACGTTCCAGGCGGCGTTTTGCATTTTCGGTGCCATCCGCCACAACAACCATGCCTGCATGTAGAGAATAGCCCATTCCCACGCCGCCGCCGTGGTGCACACTGATCCATGAACCGCCTGCTGCCGTGTTTACAAGTGCATTCAGTATCGCCCAGTCGCCGACAGCATCACTGCCGTCCTTCATGCTTTCTGTCTCGCGGTTCGGACTTGCTACAGATCCGCTGTCCAGATGATCCCGGCCGATGACCACCGGCGCCGAGATTTCACCGCTCGCCACGAGTTCGTTGAGCGCAAGCCCCATCTTTGCACGTTCACCGTAGCCGAGCCATGCAATTCTTGAAGGCAGCCCCTGGAAAGCGATCTTCTCCTGGGCCATATCGAGCCAGCGCAGCAGTTTTTCATTATCCGGAAAGAGTTCCCGCATTTTGCGGTCCGCGACTTCAATATCCTTCGGATTGCCGCTCAGTGCCGCGAATCGGAAAGGGCCTTTGCCTTCACAGAAAAGCGGGCGGATGTAGGCAGGTACGAAGCCTGGAAAGTCGAAGGCATTTTTCACACCGTCGTCAAATGCCACCTGACGGATATTGTTTCCGTAGTCGAAGACTACGGAGCCGCTCTGCTGGAATTCAAGCATAGCTTCCACATGTCTTGCCATGGATGCAGAAGACAGTTTTACGTATTCTTTGGCATCCGACTCACGCAGTTGTGCCGCTTTCTCCAGACTGTACCCTTCCGGAACATAGCCGTTGAGCGGATCATGGGCCGATGTCTGATCCGTGACGATATCGATCTTGAAGCCGCTCTTCAGTATTTCATGATGGATTTCCGCAGCATTGCCGAGCAGCCCGATGGAAAGCGCTTCACCCTTGTCCCGTGCCGCTTCTGCCATTTCCAGCGCTTCTTCAAATGAATCCGTCTTCGTATCCAGATATTTCGTATCGAGACGCTTCTGGATACGTGTCCCGTCCACTTCGACACAGATTGCAATCCCTCCGTTCATCGTCACGGCGAGCGGCTGCGCACCACCCATGCCGCCGAGCCCGGCAGTCAGTGTAACCGTCCCTTTCAGCGAGCCGCCGTAGTTCTGATTCGCAAGTTCCGCAAATGTTTCATAAGTCCCCTGCACAATCCCCTGGGAACCGATGTAGATCCAGCTTCCCGCAGTCATCTGGCCGTACATCATCAGACCTTTCTTATCGAGTTCGTTGAAATGCTCCCAGTTCGCCCATTTCGGCACCAGCACAGAGTTGGACAGCAGAACCCTGGGCGCTTCCTCGTGTGTCTTGAACACCGCCACCGGCTTGCCCGACTGGATCAGCATCGTTTCATCCTTTTCGAGATTACGGAGCGTATTTTCTATGGCTTCGAAGGACGCCCAGTTGCGTGCAGCCTTTCCGATTCCGCCGTATACTACAAGATCCTCAGGCCTCTCAGCCACTTCGGGATCCAGGTTGTTGTAGAGCATGCGGAGTGCCGCCTCCTGCTCCCAGCCTTTGCATTCGATTTCCAAACCTTTTTTTGCAGTTATTTTTCTGGACATATCATCCGCTCCCTGTATAAGAATTTTTCTAGAATAGAATTAACGCAACCGGTATGACAATGATGAGTGACAGCACTGCCCTTTTGAACCAGACAACCATCAATAGGGACGCCAGGAACATTTCGATGATGGACACAGTAACCGCTTCGGCGAGCAGTATCGAGCTCTTCCCGTAAGTGGATTTATAAAAAACAAATATCAAAATACGATGGTTCCATAGCATTATGCTATGACATTCCTCAGTCAACCACCCTGAGTGCGTCCGATAATATTTTTATATCTTTACTGAAATTACGATCGTGGCCTATGAAGTCCACAATCCCCCTGTAAGTGTCGAATTTCTCCCGTGTTTTAGGCGACAGACCGTCGATTCCCTTGATCTCGACGGCTGTCAGCGCGATGAAGAGCTCTGTTGCCAGAACATTGCGCATGTTGTCGATGATATCCCGTGCATGTCTCGATCCGATCGTCCCCATCGACACGTGATCCTCCTGGTTCGCCGACGACGGGATGGAATCGACGCTTGCCGGGTGGGCGAGCGTCTTGTTCTCGGACACCAGGCTTGCAGCTGAATACTGCAGTATCATCGCACCGGACTGCACCCCTTCCTCCGGGCTGAGGAATGCCGGCAGATCGCCATTCAGACTCGGATTGACCAGTCGTTCGATGCGGCGTTCTGAGATGTTCGCAATCTCCGCCGTGCCGATTTTGAGCAGATCCATGGCGATGGCGATCGGCTGGCCGTGGAAGTTCCCGCCGGAAATGACCTCATCCTCCCCGAAAACGAGCGGGTTGTCATTGGCCGCATTCATTTCGATTTCAAGCTTGTCTTTTACATAGGCGAGCGTCTGCAGTGATGCACCGTGCACCTGTGGAATGCATCTGAGGGAATATCCGTCCTGCACTCTCACTTCGCCCTGTCTCGTCGTTAGAGAAGATCCTTCCAGGTAGCTGCGCAGCTGCCTTGCCACTTCCACCTGTTCCGGATAGCCCCTTGAAATATGCACCTTTTCATTGAACGCATCCATTATGCCGTTCAGTGCCTGGTGGGTAAGGGAGGCGATCCAGACACTGTCATCCATCAGTTTCTCCGCTTCGATGTAGTTGATCAGCCCCTGTGCCGTCATCGGCTGGGTGCCGTTGATCAGGGCGAGCCCTTCCTTCGTCTCCAGAGTGAGCGGCGTGATACCGAGTGATTCCAGTACGCTTGCGGATTCCCGAAGTTCCCCTTTGTAATAAACTTTACCTTCACCGATGAGTGCAATTGCGAGATGGGAGAGCGGGGCAAGGTCGCCGGATGCCCCGAGCGAACCCTGTTCCGGCACTTTGGGGATGATGCGCTCATTGATGAAAGTCTTCAGCTGATCGACGAGCGCAACGGTCACCCCCGAGTGTCCCTTGAGCAGCGTATTCAGGCGCAGCAGCATCATGGCGAGCACCGTATGTTCACCAAATGGCCTGCCCACACCACATGAATGGGAACGGATCAGATTGACCTGAAGTTCCTGTGTCTTATCCTTTGATATCCTCACATCACTGAACAGTCCAAAACCCGTCGTAATGCCATAGACTGTCTTTTCATGCTCTATGATATCTTCGATGATCCTCCTTGAGCGCCGCACATTTTCATATGCCTCCCCCGATATTTCAATCGTACTGCCTGCGTCCGCAAGAAACGATTTCATCTTGTCGATTGTCAGATCATGGCCTTCCAAAGTTAAAACTGACATTTTGTCTCCTCCTTTTCGGCAATAAAAAAGACACAGCAATCCCGTTGTGGGATTTCAGTGTCTCTAATAGCTGATATCTGTGACATGTATTGTCCTATGGTCTATATATGGTTGATTCCGAGACCCAGGGTTTCGTGTTCCTTCCCCTTGATCGGTGCACCGATGGTACCGTAGAAGCAGACTGCAAGCCATTCGCCCTCATTCTGATCTTCATACGGATATCCCCTGACTACGGAGAATGAAAGTCCGACCGTCCGCATGACTTCGCCGACGCTCAGTTTTCCGTGCGTCACACCCTCGGCCGCCTCGATGATGGCGTGATAGAGTGCATGCGTTTCCCGATAAATGCCGGGGTTGATGAGTTCGTTGCGCTTTGCCGCCGTTTCAACGGATGAGATGACTTTTTTCAGATCCATCGAGCCGACTTTGCCCGTGACCATGCTGAACTCCCTGTGGTCAGGCATCAGTTCAAGCGCTGGCTTCTCACCCAGCAGGGCCAAAAGCGTTGCATATTTACCAAATGATTTCTGATGTATCTCGCTGCTCATCGATCATACCTCTTTAAAACCTGGATTTTCTCTATTGGCAGTTCTTCTGAATTCACTAATGACTGTTTTCATTATAGCGCTTACACTGATAATTGGCAATATACGAAAAGACCCGCAGCTGAGAGCTGCGGGACAATGGTTCATTCTTCAGTTTCTTCTTCGGAAGGATTCAGTGATTCTTCTGCAGTCAGCGTCTCTTCTGTAATATCTTCAGCCGCTTCCTCCGCGGCCTCTTCATTGTCGAGAGTGAGCGCCTCCTCTTCGATTTCCTCTTTCACTTTGGCGACTGTCGCAACCTTCTGGTCGCCGGACAGCTTGATCAGCCTGACACCCTGCGTGTTACGGCCCAGAACAGATACCTCTTCCATCACAAGGCGGATGATGACACCGTGGTTGGTCACAATCATCAAGTCCTCATCACCGTTCACAGAAGCGATGTAGATCAGTTCGCCGATGCGGTCGGTGAGGTTCGCCGTCTTGACGCCGACACCGCCGCGGTTTGTGATACGGTATTCCGCTTCAGGCGTCAATTTGCCGTAGCCGTTGTCCGTCACCACAAGGATGGACTGGCCTTCCACCAGCACATCAAGACCGACGACTTCATCATCTTCACGGAGTCTGATCCCCTTGACACCGGCGGCTGTCCGTCCCATCGTGCGGATTTGCTGCTCAGGGAAACGGATGAGGGCACCGTATTTGGTGCCCAGGATGACTTCTTTCGTGCCGTCTGTCAGACGCACCGCCAGAAGTTCGTCGTCTCCCCTGAAGGAGATGGCAATCTTGCCGTTTTTGTTGATGCGTTCGAAATTCTCCAGTCCGGACCGTTTGACAAGTCCGTTCTTCGTGGCGAACACAAGGAACATATTCTCGAATTCCTCAGGGTCCTTGTCCTTCACGGCAATCATCGTGCTGATTTTTTCATCTTTGTCGATTTCCAGCATGTTGACGATCGGAATGCCCTTGGACTGTCTGGACAGTTCAGGCAGCTCATAGCCTTTCAGACGGTACACGCGTCCTTTATTAGTAAAGAACATGATGTAATCATGTGTGCTCATCGTCACGATCTGGCTGACGAAGTCATCCTCGATTGTGTTCATGCCCTGTACTCCGCGGCCGCCGCGATGCTGCGCACGGTACGTGGAGGACGGCAGACGCTTGATGTAGTTGTTGTAGCTGAGTGTCACAACAATCTGCTCTTCGGGGATAAGATCTTCATCCTCGATGTCGGAAAGGTTGCCGAGAGTGATTTCTGTACGGCGGTCATCACCGTATCTATCTCTGATGTCGATCAGTTCCCCCCGGATGATTTCAAGGAGTTTCTCCTCATCCGCCAGAATGGCCTTGAGTTCTTCGATGGTCTTGAGAATCTCGTTATATTCGTCCTCGATTTTGTCACGCTCAAGTCCGGTGAGGCGGCGGAGACGCATATCCAGGATTGCCTGCGCCTGGCGTTCCGACAGGTCGAACTTCTCCATCAGGCCGCTTCTCGCCGCTTCATCATTCTGTGATCCGCGGATCAGTGTGATGATGGCATCGATGTTGTCGAGTGCAATCTTCAGACCTTCCAGAATGTGCGCTCTGTCTTCGGCACGCTTCAGATCGAACTTCGTACGTCTGAGGACGACGACTTTCTGGTGTTCAAGATAATGGTGGAGCACCTCTTTTAGACCGAGGATTTTCGGCTGACCTTTGACAAGCGGCAGCATATTGATGCCGAACGACGTCTGGAGGGGCGTCTGTTTATAGAGGTTGTTCAGGATGACATTCGCATTCTTGTCCTTCCGGATCTCGATGATGATCTTGACGCCTTCCTTGAGGCTCGTTTCATCCCGCAGATCGGTGATGCCCTCAATCTTCTTGTCCCGTGCCAGTTCGGCAATCTTTTCAACAAGTCTCGCCTTGTTGACCTGATAGGGGATTTCAGAGACGATAATGCGTTCCTTGCCGTTCTTCATCATTTCGATTTCGCATTTTGCGCGCATGATGACGGAGCCTCTGCCTGTTTCATAGGCCTTGCGGATGCCACCCTTTCCGACGATGAGGCCGGAAGTAGGGAAGTCCGGCCCCTTCACGTGTTCCATCAGCTCCGGCAGGGTGATTTCATCATCTTTCGACAAAGCAAGCACCGCATCGATCACTTCTCTCAGATTGTGCGGCGGGATATTCGTCGCCATACCGACAGCAATACCGCTCGCCCCGTTGACGAGCATGTTCGGGAACCTGGCGGGAAGGACTACCGGCTCGCGTTCATTGCCGTCATAGTTATCCTGGAAATCGATGGTATCCTTATTTATGTCCCGCATGAGTTCCATGGAAATCCTGCTCATCTTCGCCTCTGTATAACGCATCGCCGCAGCGCCGTCGCCGTCCATGGAACCGAAGTTCCCCTGGCCTTTGACGAGCGGATAGCGGTAGCTGAAATCCTGCGCCATGCGGACCATGGCGTCGTAGATGGACGAGTCACCATGCGGATGGTATTTACCCATGACATCGCCTACGATACGCGCGGATTTCTTATACGGTTTCTCAGCAGTCATGCCGTTGTCATGCATACCGTGAAGTATTCTCCGGTGCACCGGCTTCATGCCGTCCCGGACATCGGGGAGTGCCCTCGAGACGATGACACTCATTGCATAATCCAGGAATGACGTACGCATTTCCTTGCTGATATTGACCTGCTGCAGTCTGTCTTTTTCGTCACTCATTCATATTTACCTCCATCTTTAAACATCCAGGTTCTGTACATACATTGCATTCTCTTCGATAAAGGTCTTCCTGTGCTCGACGATGTCGCCCATGAGCATTTCAAATGTCTGGTCGGCATCCACTGCATCCTTCAGGGACACCTGGAGCAGTGACCTGAAGCCGGGATCCATCGTCGTCTCCCACAGCTGGTCGGCGTTCATCTCGCCGAGGCCTTTGTACCTGGAGAGGGAGAACTTCGGTGTATCCTTGAGCTCACCCCTGAGCTTATCAAGTTCCCTGTCATCGAATACATAGTATTTATTCTTGCCCTGCTCGACTTTATAGAGCGGCGGCTGGGCAATATATACGTATCCCGCTTCTATCAGCGGCTTCATGAAACGGTAGAAGAATGTCAGAAGCAGCGTGCGGATATGCGCACCGTCGACATCGGCATCCGTCATGATCACGATCTTGTGGTACCGTGCTTTGGAAAGGTCGAACTCCTCACCGATACCCGTTCCGAGCGCTGTAATCATTGAACGGATTTCGTTATTGTTGAGGATGCGGTCAAGACGCGCTTTCTCGACGTTCAGTATTTTGCCGCGGAGCGGGAGGATCGCCTGTGTGGTCGAATCCCGGCCGGATTTCGCCGAACCGCCCGCCGAGTCACCTTCGACGATGAACAGTTCACTTTCCGCCGGATTCTTGCTCGAACAGTCCGCAAGTTTACCCGGCAGGCTGGATATCTCAAGCGCGGATTTCCTGCGTGTCATCTCCCGTGCCTTTTTCGCGGCAAGCCTTGCGTGCTGGGCTGTAACACCTTTTTCGACAATGACTTTTGCGACCGGCGGATTTTCCATCATGAAGCGTTCAAAGCCTTCTGTGAAAAGCTGATCGGTGATCAGTCTGGCTTCGGAGTTGCCGAACTTCGTCTTTGTCTGTCCTTCAAATTGCGGATCGGTATGTTTGATGGAGACGACCGCCGTCATCCCTTCGCGCACATCTTCGCCGCTCAGGCGGTCTTCGCCTTCTTTGATGATCTTGTTGGTGATTCCGTAATTGTTGATTACTTTCGTCAGCGCACGCTTGAATCCATCTTCGTGCGTACCGCCTTCGTAAGTGTTGATATTGTTTGCATACGACAGCAGCGTGGTCGTGAAGCCGCTGTTGTACTGGAGGGCGATTTCCACTTCGATGTCATCTTTTTCACTGTGCATATAGATCACGTCATCGTGGAGCACTTCGCGGGTTTCATTCATCTGCTCAACGTAGGACTTGATACCGCCCTCATAGTGGTAGCTGAATGTCTCATCCTCTTCGCCGCGTTCGTCGGTCAGATTGATTTCAAGGCCTTTGTTCAGGAATGCAAGTTCCTTGATGCGGTGCTGCAGGACGTCCAGATCGTATTCTGTCGACTCGGTGAATATTTCCGGGTCCGCCTTGAAACGGATCATCGTGCCCGTCTTGTCCGTTTCGCCGATGACTTTGAGGTCAAACTGCGGCACGCCGCGCTTGTATTGCTGATGATGGATCTTTCCATCGAGGTGGACGTATACTTCAAGTGTCTCACTCAGTGCATTTACGACGGAGGAACCGACACCGTGCAGACCGCCCGACACTTTGTAGCCGCCGCCGCCGAATTTACCGCCGGCATGGAGTACTGTCAGGATGACTTCGACCGCCGGACGGCCCATCTTCTCCTGTATGTCCACCGGAATGCCCCGGCCGTTGTCGGTCACTTTTATCCAGTTGTCCTTTTCAACCGTCACGTTCACACGTGTGGCATATCCGGCCATCGCCTCGTCGATGCTGTTATCGACGATTTCCCACACCAGATGGTGGAGTCCCTTCGATGCTGTGGATCCGATATACATACCCGGACGCTTTCTGACCGCTTCCAGGCC
>Ga0079225_10000713_pt1 | contig 18166 bp, 14 predicted proteins | sample Poulit2012_FD_76344 | JGI IMG/M metagenome (GOLD analysis project Ga0079225, IMG submission 76344) | Agricultural soil microbial communities from Georgia to study Nitrogen management - Poultry litter 2012 | ecosystem: Environmental > Terrestrial > Soil > Agricultural land | place: USA: Georgia... | reverse complement strand
GGCGAGTGGAAGTTCTGTAACTCCCTGGCCGAAGAATTCAACGAATTTGCCGACTACCCCTTTTTGCCGGAGCAGTTCTGTGACGCGAAGTGCAAGGTCGGTCGCTGTTGCGCCTTCGGGCAGTGCTTTTGTCATTTTCACGCCGATGACTTCAGGTACCGGGAAATATGAAGGCTGGCCGAGCATACCCGCTTCAGCTTCAATTCCGCCGACACCCCAGCCGAGTACGCCGAGTCCGTTGATCATTGTAGTGTGGGAGTCTGTACCCACAAGTGTATCAGGATAAGTGACGAGACCGCCCTCTTCTTCTCTGACATGCACAACATTGGCCAGATACTCCAGGTTGACCTGGTGCACAATACCTGTTGCTGGCGGTACAGCTTTGTAGTTGTCAAATGCTTTAGTCGCCCAGTTCAGGAATTCATAACGCTCCTGGTTCCTTTCGAACTCAAGCTCCATGTTCTTCTGAAGTGCATCATGCGTACCGTACTCATCGACCTGTACGGAGTGGTCGATGACGAGATCGACAGGCACTTCAGGGTTGATTTTCTGAACGTCGCCACCGACATCATCCATCGCTTTCCTGAGTGACGCAAGGTCGACAACTGCGGGAACACCTGTGAAATCCTGGAGGATTACACGTGATGGTTTGAAAGGTACTTCATTGCCTTCATTGTTCCCTTTATCCCATTGTGCCAAAGATTCGATATGCTCATCCTTGATCACCTTGCCGTCGTACTGTCTGAGCACTGACTCAAGCAGCACTCTGATTGAGTATGGCAGTTTGGAAGTTTCCGAAAAGCCTTTTTCAGTAAGGGTTTTCAAACTGTAGTAGTTGTAATCCTTACCGCCAACACTAAATGAACGCTTTGCAGCTTCATTTAAATTCTGACTCATAGTAAATAGCCCCCTATCAATATTTCAGTCATACGACTGCTCATATCAATTGTATAACTTAAATTTATGTATGTAAACGAAACCTGACTTAAAAGAGACATAATTATGATACAAAAAATTGACCTATAGTAATAAGCAATGCTTATAACCATAGGTCGGAATCATAATCATATATTAATTATTTTTTTGGTTATTTTCTCTTTCCAGTTCCTCTTCGTACTCTTTCATCATCTTCTCATAGCGTGTACCTTCATAATCCGGTTCGATAAGCAGATTCAAAGCTTTCTGCTCGTCGGAAATATCCTTGTAGGTGGCTATCATTACAAATATCAGTATGATGGAGAACGGGAATGCTGAAATAATCGCTGCCGCCTGCAGCGGATCGAGACCGCCGCCCATAAGAAGAACGATGGCGATCAGTGTCTGTGCGAGACCCCATATCATCTTCACCTTGTTAGGCGGTGTCAGTGAACCGTTTGTCGTCTGCATGCCCAGTACGAATGTTGCTGAGTCGGCAGAAGTGATGAAAAATGTCGAGATCAGCAATACTGAGATTATGGATATGATCAGCCCCATCGGCATGTTATTAAACATTTCGAACATGATTTCCTCAGTCGCAAGATTTCCGAAACCGCCGAACAGTTTTTCGGATTCTATTGCGCTCACGCCGAATACACTGAACCAGAAGAAACTGAGCACTGCCGGACCGATCATGACCGCCAGTACGAATTCGCGGATGGTGCGTCCGCGGGACACCCTTGCGATGAAGATGCCGACGAATGGACTCCAGCTCATCCACCAGCCCCAGTAGTAGATTGTCCATGAGCCGAGCCATTCGCTCTTGGAGCCATCGAGCGGTGCCACATCATAACTCATCTGTATGAAGTTGCTCAGCATACTGCCGAAAGTATCCGTCCACATATTGAGTATAAGGACTGTCGGACCTGCCACAAGCGTGAAAATGAGAAGCAGACCGGCAAGCACCATGTTGGCATTACTCAGGTACTGGATGCCTTTTGACAGGCCGGACCATGCACTCCACATGAACAGTACAGAAACGATGGCGACGATCAGTATTTGGACGAAGATGTTGTTCGGAACGCCGAACAGGTAATTGAGCCCTCCATTAATCTGCATGACTCCAAGACCTAATGATGATGCGACACCCATGATTGTCGCGAGCACTGCAAGGACATCTATAGCAGTACCCAGACCGCCTTCCACACGGTCGCCGAATATCGGACGGAGTGTCCTTGATATCAGCCCGGGCTCACCTCTTCTGAACTGTGTGAATGCAAGAGCGAGACCTACGACAGCATAAACCGCCCATGCATGGAATCCCCAGTGGAAGAATGACCTTCTGAGCGATTCCTTCATCGCTTCATCCGTTCCCGGCTCCGCTGTCGGCGGTGTCAGGAAATGGCTGAGCGGTTCGGCCGCGCCCCAGAATACAAGTCCGATACCCATACCTGCACTGAAAAGCATTGCGAACCAGGAAACGGTCCTGAATTCCGGACGTTCCGTCGGTTTGCCAAGCCGTATCTGGCCCATCGGTGTAAATACGAATAAAAGACAGAACAGTATCATTACAGTAGTGATTGATACATAATACCAGCTGAAATTGATGGTTATGAAACTTTGGATGACACTGGTTACATTGGAGAAGTTCTCAGAGAAAAAGGCCCCGTAGAGTACCAGCAATGCCGTAATTGCAGCAGCTATCCAAAATACCGGGGACAACTTCACTTTCTTTTCATTTTCCATGTTATTCCTCCTCATTGTAGATGATAGTGAAAAATTATTCTTTTAAAACACTTACCCATACTACCACAGCCTCAACCGGTAATCAACTTACATTTTGTGTAAATAAATTACGTCAACAGCATTCAATATTTAAAATATATACAAATTGTGTCTTTTTACTTGTATCTACAAGTGATAAATGGCATATTATTATTTGCACAACTTAATAATTGCGCATTTCAAAATGAAGGAGGAATTGTCATGTGAAAAGAATTCAAAGAATTCATTGCCCAGGGAAACGTACTTGATCTGGCAGTGGCGGTAGTGCTTGGCGCTGCATTCGGTAAAATCGTCACTTCACTCGTGGAAAACATTATCATGCCTGCCATCGCCCTTATTTTTGGTGACACGGATTTCGCTTCAAGCTGGTCTTATATGGGTATTACTTACGGCGTGTTCATCCAGTCAATCATCGATTTCCTCATTATTGCGGCTGCAATCTTCCTGTTCGTCAAACTTGTCAACAAAGTATCCAGAAATAAGTTTGTTGAAGAGGAAGAAGAGGAGGAGCAGGTATTGCTTCTCAGGGAAATCAGAGACTCACTGCAGAACAAAAACGATAAACCAGAACTTTAATCCTGGAAAAGGGACGGCGGATCAATCCGCCGTCCCTCTTTATAATCATGTAATATTCAGAATTGTGGCAGCCACCAGGGCAATCGCAGCTATGACCAGCCATATCAGTGTTATCTTCCACACGAATTTAACCCATTTGATATATGGGATCCCTGAAACGGCGAGTACTCCCATCAGCGATGCCGATGTCGGGATGATTGTGTTTGTAATTGCATCTCCATATTGGTATGCAAGAACTGCAACCTGTCTCGGTATTTCCTGAAGGTCTGCTATCGGTGTCATGATCGGCATCGTGGTGACTGCCTGGCCGGAGCCGGATGGAATGAAGAAGTTGATGATCACCTGTATGACAAGCATACCGAGCACTGAAATCGATTTTGGCAGATAGTCCAGTATGCCGCTCATCGCATTGATGATGGTATCTATGATCAGTCCCGACTCCAGGACCACCAGTATCGCCCGTGCGAAACCGACTATTATCGCACCGTACACCACCAGTTTCATCCCTTCTATGAAGGCATCGAAAATGTCGTTGACTTTCATTCCTCCGACGAATCCTGCAATGATGCCTACAAGGAAGAAGTTGGCTGAAAGTTCGGTAAGGAACCAGCCGTGCTGGAAAATTCCATATACATTGATCACGATCCCCAAAAAGAAAGTAAGCAGGATGAAGATATGACGCTTTTTCAGTTCACCGAAATTCATCACATCTTCTGTAAAATTCACCTGTCCCGACTCCGATTCATCAAAGATGATACTGGATTCCGGCTTCTTCTTCACTTTTTTAGCATAGTGCATGACATACCAGACGCAACTGCCCAGCACTAGCAGATAGATGGCCGTCCTGAATTCCCACCCTGAGAATATGGTGAGTTCTGCAATCTCCTGGGCAATGCCGACAGTAAACGGATTGAGCATGCCCCCGATGAAACCCGAAGCTGCCCCGAGTGTGACCATCGCGGTGCCGACAATGGCATCATAACCGAGAGCAGTAGCCAGTACAATTCCGATTGGCACGAATATGATTGTCTCCTCTGACATCCCTGTGGTAAAACCGAGCACCGAAAATGCAAACATGATGACAGGGATCATCAGCTTCTCATTTCCCTGGACTTTCACCATGATCTTCTGTATCGCCGCTTCGATTGCACCTGTTGCCCGGATAACACCAAAGGCACCACCTACGAGGAATATGTAGAAGATAATTTCCCCGCCTTCGACCAGACCAGTAGGTATCGATTTGAAAAGATCGAAGAACGAAACCGGGCTCTGCTCTACCGTACTGTAACTGTCCGGTACCACTTCAGTTCTTTCGTTGACTTCCACCCTTTCAAATTCTCCTGCAGGAATTATATAGCTGAGTACTGCAGAAATGATGACTACAGCCAGCAGTATAGCATACGTGTGAGGGAACCTGCTTCCCTGTTTGATATTGGTATTCTCTTCTTTCAAAATAAAATCCCCCTGTTAAATGATAACTCCATTATACATATCGCAGAGGTAAATGTCTGAATAATTTAATGAATTCATGAAGTATGAGCTATATCATTTAAAAGATCCAGTACAGCATTCAGCTGTACTGGATCTTATCTACTTACTGTTAAAATGTTGTTTCACTTCGCTGATGAAGTACAGGCTTCCTGTAACAAGGAGCATATCCCCGTCGAATTCTTCTATGAAGCGATTGTAGTCACTCACTTTATGTTTGTCAGAATGCCCCACTGTCTCATATATCTCCTTCATTGACAGTGCCTTCGGAAAGTCGAAATGGGTCACATTGAAGTCATCAGCGATGCCTGAGAGCATATCCACCATGCTGGCAAGCGGTTTACCCTCTATCGCCGAGAACAGTACAGATATTTTCCTGTCACTGTAGTTTTCTCTGATGGTATCAATCAATGCTGCCACCGCTTCATTATTATGCGCACCATCCAGGATGATCAGCGGTTTGTCCTGGATTTTTTCAATCCGGCCGGGCCATGTCATCGCTTCAATTCCATGGATCAGCTTATTGAAGTCAAGTACGGCTTTATCATTCTCGTGGAGTTCAAGCAGTGCGGCAATTGCAAGTGCCGCATTCTCCTCCTGGTGCCTGCCTGCCATCTTCAGCTGTATATCCGGGAAGTCGTACTGTCCGTACTGGAACTGGAATTCACCTTCGTCGGGATTCCGTACCAGGATGATGTCCCTGCCGAGTTCGATTCCTTTGGCATAGTTATCGTCAAGGACTTTGTGTATATAATCCCGTGCAGTATCATCTCTGACACTGAAGACAAGCGGAATACCCGGTTTGATGACGCCGCTTTTATCTTTGGTGATGTCAAGAAGTGTATCACCAAGGATATTCGTGTGGTCGAGACCAACGCTTGTCAGTACTGTCATAACCGGTTCGAATACATTCGTAGAATCGTTTTTGGCACCGAGTCCCGCTTCAACAATGACGTAATCGACGGATCTGAGACGTCCGAAATAGACGAACATCATCAGCGTGATGATTTCAAACTCGGTCGCTGTACCGAGATCTGTCTCCTTCTCCATATCTTCACTGACCGGCCGGACGATTTCAACGAGACGCACGATATCGTCATCGCTGATCGCCCGTCCGTCGACGGAAATTCGTTCGTTGAACATTTCTATATAGGGAGAGGTGAATGTGCCCACACTATAATCATTGTGATTCAGCGCATTTCTCATGTATGAGACGGTGGAGCCTTTGCCGTTCGTCCCGACGACATGGATTCCGTTGATATTCTTCTCCGGATTACCGAGTCTTCCAAGCATCCATTCCATCCTTCTGACACCTGGTTTTATCCCGAATTTGATACGTTCATGAATCCAGTCGAGACTATCTTTGTAATTCATGTTCTAACCCTTTCTTTTGAGGCTGTCCAGACGTCCCTTCACTTCGTTGTACTGGGACTGGTAGCCGAGCTTTTTCTCTTTCTCCTTATCCACGACGGCCCGGGGGGCGTTGCTCACGAACTTTTCATTGCCGAGTTTGCCGTCTACACGCTTGAGTTCGCCTTCAAGGCGTGCGAGTTCCTGCTCAAGCCGTGCAGCCTCCTCTTTCATGTCGATGAGTCCGGCAAGCGGCAGTATGACTGTGGCTCCTTTGACAACGTCTGTTTTTGCATCATCATCCACCTGGATACTTTGGGCAATCTCAAGTGTCTGTGGATTACAGAACCTGTCTATATAGCTGCGGTTCGTCTCCACAGCCGCACGCCTTTCCTGATCCTTCACTTCGATCTGGATATCGATCGGCCTGGACAGCGGGGAGTTCACCGCACTTCTTGTCTGCCTCACCGATTTGATGATGTCGACAAGCAGCGCCATGCCTTCTTTGGATTCCGGATATTTATGGTCCTGATCCACCGCCGGCCATTCGCTTATGACAATGGAACGGCCGCTGTCGATCGTCTGATAGATCTCTTCGGTAACGAAAGGCATGAACGGATGGAGCATCTTCAGAATACTGTCGAGTGTGTGAAGCAGCACCGACCGTGTCATCGCCTTCTCTTCATCCGTACCTTCGGCCATAGGCACTTTCGCCATCTCGATGTACCAGTCACAGAATTCATCCCAGATGAAGTTATACAGCAGACGTCCCACTTCGCCGAATTCATATTTCTCTGACAGTCTCGTCACATCTTCGATGGTTTCATTGAGGCGGGTGAGGATCCATTCGTCGGCAAGTGTCTTTTCGCCTTCGAGATCGATATCCTCCATGCCGAAGTCTTCACCGATATTCATCAGACTGAATCTTGATGCATTCCATATCTTGTTGATGAAATTCCATACCGATTCCACTTTGGCATCGGAGTATTTCAGATCATGCCCCGGTGTTGATCCTGTAGCCAGGAAATACCTCATTGCATCTGCACCGAATTTGTCGATGACATCCATCGGATCGACCCCGTTGCCAAGTGATTTTGACATTTTGCGATTTTGCTCATCACGTACGAGACCGTGAAGCAGTACATCATCGAACGGATTTTCTCCGGTTTGCTCAAGTGAGGAGAAGATCATTCTCGCCACCCAGAAGAAGATGATGTCATAGCCTGTCACAAGTACATTGGTCGGGAAGAACTTCTTGAGATCCTCCGTTTCCTCCGGCCACCCCATCGTTGAAAACGGCCACAGGGCACTTGAGAACCACGTATCCAGTACATCCTCATCCTGCTCCCAGTTCTCTTCATCCGCCGGCGGCTCCATTCCCACATGGATCTCCCCCGACTCCTTATGGTACCAGGCAGGAATCTGATGGCCCCACCACAGCTGTCTCGAGATGCACCAGTCGCGGATTTCTTCCATCCACCTGCGGAACGTGGCATCAAAACGCTCGGGTACGAAGTCGATCGCATCTCCGGAATCCTGGTTGTCGAGACTCTTTTTGGCCAGACTGTCCATGCTTACGAACCACTGTGTGGACAGGTACGGTTCAACGACTGCGTCACTTCTCTCGGAGTGTCCGACGGAATGGACATGCGGCTCTATTTCAATCATCAATTCCTCGTCCTCAAGGTCTTTGACCAGCGCCTTCCTGCATTCGAAACGATCCATCCCGTCATACTTTCCAGCAAGTTCATTCATGGTTCCGTCCGGATGCATTACATTGATGCGTTCGAGATTATGGCGTTCACCGATGACGAAATCGTTTGGATCATGTGCCGGTGTCACTTTCATCACGCCCGTACCGAATTCCATATCCACATAGGCATCTGCAATTATCGGAAGCTTCCTGCCGACAATCGGCAGTATTGCATTTTTACCGATAATATCCTTATAACGCGCGTCTTCAGGATGTACGACTATGGCTGTATCACCAAGCATCGTCTCCGGACGGGTCGTGGCGATCTCCACATGGCCGCCGTCTTCAAGCGGGTATTTCACATGGTAGAAGTTGCCCTCGACCTCTTTATGGATTACTTCGATGTCACTGAGGGCCGTCTCTGTTGCCGGATCCCAGTTGATGATATACTCTCCGCGGTAGATCAGCCCTTTGTTGTACATGTCGACAAAGACTTTGCGGACCGCATTCGACAGCCCTTCGTCCATGGTGAAGCGCTCTTTGTCATAATCCAGTCCCAGGCCAAGCTTCTCCCACTGGCTCCTTATGAAACTTGCGTATTCCTCTTTCCAGTTCCATGCATGCTCCAGAAACTTTTCGCGTCCGATTTCATGACGGCTGATGCCCTGTTCACGGAGCCGGGCATCCACTTTTGCCTGTGTCGCGATTCCCGCATGGTCCATGCCGGGAAGATAGAGCACCTCATAGCCCTGCATCCGCTTCATGCGTGTGATGATGTCCTGGAGCGTCGTGTCCCAGGCATGACCAAGGTGCAGTCTGCCGGTTACATTCGGAGGCGGTATAACGATGGAATACGGTTCTTTGTCCGACTTCGCGTCAGACTTGAAATAGCCTGATTCCACCCATGTTTTATACTTCCCTTCCTCAACCTTTGCCGGATTGTATTTTGTAGGCATATCCATAATGATCTCTCCCTATTTTTTGCATAATAAAAACTCCCATCCAGAAATAGGACGGAAGTTCCGCGGTACCACCTAAATTCAGCACCAGTGATGCTGCTCTTGGGATGATTAACGCTCATCAGACGTCCCGACCTACTGCATTTTCAGACGGAATCAGCATGCAGACTACATCCGCGGTGTGCTTCGGTATGCTTGCAGCCTGTGCATACTCTCTTCAACCCGCACTGCCGGGACCTTCTGCCATGATGTTTATAGATTTAAGTTTATAGTATTCCAACCAGCCGGAACTGTCAAGTTTCTTCCCCGTCCTCCCTGCGGCGCCGGCGGTTCCTGGACAGGATGATATTGATCACCGGTGCAACAATCAGCAGGATGAAGAAGATCCTGAATATATGATAGCTTGAAATCATTGCGATGTTCGCACCCATTTCCACTGCGACTATGATGATCTGGCCGATGCCGCCGGGCGCTGCACTCAGGAACAGATCATTGAAGTTGTGTTCCGTAAACAGTATGAAGATGATGACGATTACAAATGTACCCAGTATAAGGAGTATATTCTGGGCAAGCATTGACACGACCATGCGCCTGTTCAGTCTGCTGACCAGTGAGGAAATCTGGATGCCGATACGGATTCCGAACAGGACCTGTGCAAGGTACATGAATTCAACATTGAGGGCAAATGTATGATCTGTGGAGATATTCCACACCAGTACTCCGACCATCGGGGCAATCATCACAGGGACCGGAAACCTCAAAAGTTTGAGGACGAATGTAAGCATCACTGCCCCGGCGGCAAGCAGGAACATTTCCGGTACAAGCACAGAAGTGATATCCGGTTCCGCGTCATCCGGTATGCCGGGAGCACCGGATGAAAAAACACTGGCTATGAAAGGAACCAGGATGACGACAAGTACAATACGGGACATCTGTGTAAGAGTGACAAGAAGCAGGTCGGCACGTTTTTCCTCCTCTGCCATCAGGATCATCTGTGAAAGTGCTCCGGGTGTTGTTGCAAGGACCGCAGTTTCATATGTACAGCCTGTCATTTTCATGAAAAACTTTGCCAATATCAAACTGAGGAGGATGACCATCAGGGTGAGCAGCACGATATTGAGCACGTCCTCCTGCATATCGATTATGGTCTCCTTGGTGAATGTGGAGCCGATTTCGATACCGATGATGAAGATGCCGATGTCGCCCATCCACTTCTTAAAACCTGTATCACGTCTGGTCAGCCGCTGGAAGATCACTGTTGCAACCATCGCCCCGAACAGCCATGGCAGGATCATGCCGGCTGTCTGCAGCATCCATGAAAGGATTATCGCAGCAGTAAACAGCGTCAGCAGCCTCAAATATTTCATTATGTAAAACCTCCCCTTTGTGCCGTCTGTATGCTTTTGCCACAAACAATAAAAACTTCCACACCGAATGCGGAAGTTTTCGTATCAGTTATTGGTCTGCCATGAACTCATAAAGTGCAGTCAGGTCTTCATCAGCGATCTGATCCTGGCTGAATGACGGCATTGATCCACGGCCGTTTCTCACAACTTCAGTGAATTCTCCTTCATCGAGGCTTGTGCCTGCAAGCGCAGGCCCCATACTGCCGGAGAAGTCTTCACCATGACATGACGCACAGTTGTCGCGGGCAAATCCTTCAGCATCGAAATCGCCTGTGGAGGCCTCTTCACCGCCGCCTTCTCCGCCGCTTTCCTCTTCACCGCCACTTTCCTCTTCGCCGCCACCGGAGGATTCTTCGGAAGATTCCTCTTCTTCTCCGCCGCCGGTAAGCGCAACACCGCCGTTACCTGTGGCAAGGTGTATTATAAGAGGGATAAGTAACAAAAGGATGATGATTGGAGTGATCCAAACAAGCGGATTTTTCTTGTCATCCTCTTTGTGTTCAATCATTTCTCTGTTTTGGCCATCGACGAACGTTTTGTCTTCGTCTCTCTGCCCTTTCATGAACTTGTCTTTATCGGACACATGCTTGTCCTTATCATTTGCCATGTACACAACCTCCATTTATGTGTTTAACTCAATTATACACTTTATTTATTTTCCGTAAACGGTATAAATTGAGTTATTCCGCTTTAATTTTGTCCAGGGCATTACTGAATGCCGCCAGTGTTTTACTGATGTCCTCTTCGGTATGTTTCGTCGAAAGGAACATGCCTTCAAACTGGGAAGGCGGCAGATACACGCCCTCTTCAAGCAGGTTGCGGTACATTTGGGAAAACAGGTCGAGATCGCTCGTATTTGCCGAATCGAAGTCTGTTACCGGCCCTTCAGTGAGGAAGAAGCCGATCATCGAACCGGCACGGTTGACAGTAATCGGATACCCTTTTTCACTGAATATCTCCTTCAGACCGTTCTCGAGCATGTCTCCGAGTCTTTTGAAATATTCATAGCTCTCCGGTGTGAGCTGCTTCAGCGTTTCAAGACCTGCGGTCATGGCAAGCGGGTTCCCTGAAAGCGTCCCCGCCTGGTATATATCACCGGTCGGTGCAATGCGCTCCATGATGTCACGTCGTCCGCCGTAAGCACCGACAGGCAGTCCGCCGCCGATGACTTTTCCGAGGCATGTGAGGTCAGGGGTAATTCCGTAATGGCCCTGGGCGCAGTTATACCCTACCCTGAAGCCTGTCATGACTTCATCGAAGATCAGGAGAGTGCCGTTGTCCTCTGTAATCTTGCGGACAAAATCAAGATAGCCTTCCACAGGAGGAACGACTCCCATGTTGCCGGCAACCGGCTCCATGATCACCGCTGCTATGTCTTCGCCGAACTGGTTGAAAGCTTCTTTCAGGCTCTCTTCATCATTGTATGGAACCGTGACTGTGTTGGCGGCCGTACCTTCAGGCACACCCGGAGAATCCGGGAGGCCGAGCGTCGCCACTCCACTGCCTGCTTTTATGAGAAGAGAGTCGCTGTGGCCGTGATAGCACCCTTCGAATTTGAGGATCTTGCTGCGTCCTGTGAACCCTCTTGCAAGCCTCAGTGCTGCAAGTGTTGCTTCTGTGCCTGATGACACCATGCGTATCATCTCCACAGATGGCACACGGTCGATGACCAGTTCAGCCAGTTCGTTTTCGAGGGATGTTGGTGCACCGAAGCTGGTGCCTTTTCTGGCGGCTTCAGAAACCGCGTCCACCACCTTATCGTCACTATGCCCGAGGATGAGCGGCCCGAAACTGAGCACATAGTCGATATACTCATTGCCGTCGACATCATATGTCCGGGCGTCTTTGGCATGATCGATGAATACAGGATCCATCCCTACTGAATTGAATGCTCTGACAGGACTGTTCACACCGCCCGGCATGAGTTCAGTTGCTTTTTTATAGAGTCTCTTCGAATTTTCGTACATTCTATTCCATCCCTTCATCAATCATTCTGCAAAGATCTTTTGCGAAATAGGTGATAATCATATCCGCCCCGGCACGTTTCATGGATACCATCTGCTCCATGATCACTTCTTCATCAAGCAGTCCCGTATCAATGGCATTGCGTGTCATTGAGTATTCTCCACTTACATTATACGCCACTACAGGTACATTTGAGTTGTTCCTGACATCACGGATGATATCGAGATACGACAATGCAGGTTTTACAATCATCATATCGCAGCCTTCTTCAAGGTCGCTTTCAAGCTCACGTTGTGCTTCAAAACGATTTGCCGGATCCATCTGATACGTCCTCCTGTCACCGAACGACGGTGTGGAGTCGGCGGCATCCCTGAAGGGGCCGTAGAACTTGGAGGCATATTTGATGCCGTAGCTCATGATCGGAATGTGGGTGAAGCCGTTGTCATCCAGACCTTTTCTGATTTCACTGACAAATCCGTCCATCATGTTGCTCGGAGCAATGATATCCGCTCCGGCCTTTGCCTGCGATACTGCTGTCCGGACGAGCAGCGGCAGAGTGCTGTCATTATCCACATCTTCAGTTTCACTGTCGATCAGACCGCAGTGTCCATGATCTGTGTATTCGCAGAGGCATGTATCCAGTATTACAAGAATTTCAGGGTGGAGCCGTTTGCTTATCCTGCATGCTTCCTGCACGACACCGTGATCATGATATGCACCTGTGCCTTCAGGGTCCTTTTCATTCGGGATGCCAAAAAAGATGACGGATTTTATCCCCAGACGGCTGACTTCCTCCAGCTCTTTTTCAAGCAGGTTCAGTGATACCTGGAATACGCCTTTCATAGACGGCACTTCTTTTTTGACACCATCCGCTTCCACTACGAATATCGGATAGATTAAATCTTCTTTTGTCACTCTGGTCTCTCTGACCATATCTCGCATAAACGCCGTCCTTCTCATACGGCGATGTCTGTCAAAATTCATCATTACACCTCTGATTAACTCTTATTTCAAGCATGTCGAACATATCCTGCAGTGTCTCTTTTTCCGGCTGGATACTGTCGATTCCGTGCTTTTTTAATGCATCATGCGTCACATGGCCGATTGCCGCCACAGTCACATTTTCAAGCCTGTCCCGGTTTATCCTCCCCGTGAATGATCCGACACCCGACGGGCTTGAGAAAGTGATCGCATAAACTCCTTCACCCAGCAGGTTTTCAATCCTTGCAAGTGACTCTTCATCCGGGATGGGACGATAGAGCCGGATACGTGTAACCTCCGCACCGGCACCCCTCAGATATTCATACATGAGCGGCCGGGCATTGGCACTCACCGGATAAAGTATCTTGTCTCCTTTTTTTACAGCAAATTCCTCCATGAATTTCTCCTGCGTATAGCCGCTCGGCTCGAAATCGACATGCATGCCATGCTCCACCATGGCCTCACTCGTCTTTTTGCCGATGCTGGCCAGTCTGTTGAAACTGACACTGCCAAGGAACGGGGCAAAATGTTCCACCGAATTCGGACTGGTCAGAATCAGCCAGTCGTATTCCTCCCCAAGCACGTCTTCATCGAAGGACAGCAGCTCAGTCCTGATCACCGGTGCATGCTCGATGGTAAAAATATCTGATTCTGCACTCCCCATTCTACTTTGGGTAACAATTACCAGCGGTTTAGAGCGATTCATTGATTCTGTCAATGATATCCTTGGCCCCGATGCGTTCCATCTCATCCGCTACAAGGTTGCCAAGCGTTTCCGGATTTTCATGGGATTTTCTGACGAGGTACTGCTCACTGCCATCTTCAGGCATGATGAGGCCGGTCAGATACAGCTCGCCATCTTCATATTTTGCATGTCCGCCAATCGGCACCTGGCAGCTGCCGTCCATACGTTTCAGAAATGCCCTCTCGGCATTTGTACATGCCGCATCTTCCTCGGAATGGACCTTCTGCAGCATTTCAATGAGTTCCCTGTCATCGGAGCGGCACTCTATACCGAGTGCACCCTGGGCGATTGCAGGAATGAAAGTTTCAGGATCCAGATATTCAGTCACGATATCATCAGACCATCCCATGCGTTTCAACCCCGCGGCAGCAAGAATGATTGCATCATATTCACCGGATTCCATCTTTTTGATGCGGGTGTCGATGTTTCCACGCACCCATTTGACTTCGATATCATCCCTCATCGCCAGCAGCTGTGCGCCGCGGCGGAGACTGCTCGTCCCCACCACGCTGCCTGCGGGAAGATCTTTTAATGTCACCTTGTTATTGGAAAGGAAGGCATCCCGCATATCTTCACGCTGCGGCACACACGCGATTGTAAACCCTTCTGATAGGGCACTCGGCACATCTTTCAGACTGTGGATTGCCATATCGATTTCCTTGTTTTCAAGCGCCTGTTCGATTTCTTTGACAAAAAGACCTTTGCCGCCGACTTTGGACAGCTGCACATCCACGATACGGTCACCTTTAGTGACGATTTCCTTTATTTCGATATCCATATCAGGATAGTGTTCCTTCAGACTGTCTATGAACTGTTTTGACTGTGTCAGTGCCAGTCCGCTCCGCCTTGAGCCTACGATAAATTTTCGCATTCGGTATTTCTCCTTTAATAACCCCAGAAATGGAACTGGGAGAGTTGTGTGATGAAAATATAATTAAGCATGCAAATGAAGAAGATGATGATATTCAATTTGGCAAAACGTAAAATATTGTGTTCCGTTTTCAGATGGAACAGCAGTGCAGCGTACAAAAGAAGCACAATGCAAGTGCCGAGGACTTTGATGTCTGTAAATATCTGTGTTCCCATTATATTGATGCCCCACATCGCTCCGAGCAGGATGCTGATCGCCATGCTGCACACACCGAAAAGCAACGTGCGCACCATCATCTTTTCTGCCGTCCCTACGCTGAACAATGAAAAGAAAAGCCGGTTGAAGCGTTTCTTTTTCAGATTATCATACTGGATGACATAAATCACGGCGTGCAGTGCAGAAACGAAGAACAGGACGTATGCAAACAGAGCAAGACCGACATGGATGACGAGCAACTCATTCATCAAAGTGGAGACTTCGGTCGTCCGTGAGTACTGGACCGGCGCAAAGGTATGAACGGCAAACAGCAGGAAAGCGGTCAATACATATATGAACAATGCAATCTCCGAATCACTCCTCCTGTAGTGGAGGAGACCGGTCAGTATTATGAGTATGGACAGGGCATACAGACCCTCAAACGTAGTCTGGACCGGAATCCGCCCGATGTTTACACTGATGCCGATGAAACCTGCAATCTGCAGTCCCGCTGCAGCAACCGCAATATAAAAGGAAACCTTCCTGGCCTGGCGATTTCTGAAGAACAGATCGTAGCTCAGCGCAGAAAGGCTTATAAAATATAATAATAGAATAAATTCATGGATGCGGAACATAAAGTCCATATGTTACCCACCTGTCTAATCGAGTGCGAGCTCCTGTTTCCTGGCACAGAGCCTTTCCTGATTTTTGGCTTTATCCTGCTGTCTGATCTCATTCACTTCGTCTTCAATGCCGAACAGCTGCTGGATCTCATCCAGTTTCACATCCGCTTTTCTGCTGCCTGCAATCTCTTTCGTATAGATGATGGGATCTTTGAGCATCTGGTTTATGATACTCTTCATGTGTTTGGATATGATCGTCCGCTCACGGTCGGTCATATCCGGCATTTTTCTTTCCACGCTCTGGAATGTATCTTCATGTATATTGAGCGCCTTGGATCTGAGTGCCTGGATGACCGGTACAACACCGAGCATACTCACCCACTCTTCGAAACTGTCCATACTCTCTGCAATCATCGCTTCGATCTTGAGTGCCTCTTCCTTGCGGGTGGAAAGGTTGGCATCCACAAGCCCCTGCAGGTCGTCCACATTATACATGTATACATCATCCAGGCTGCTCACTCCAGGTGCGATGTCACGCGGCAGGGCAATGTCCATCAGAACGAGAGGTTCCCTTGTCTTCCTTTCAGCCAAAGCATTACTCACCATGTCTTCAGTAATGACATGGTTCCTCGCCGCTGTACTTGAAATGACAATGTCGGCATCTGCAAGCTGCTCTTCCAACGTGTCAAACGGTACACTCTCACCGCCAAAACGCTGTGCCAGCGCTTGTGCTTTGTCCTCTGAACGGTTGATGACCGTCAATTTATTGATGCCATTGGATGTCAGGTTGAGCAGGGACTGCTCCGCCATTTCACCCGCTCCGACAACCAGCACTTTGCTGTCGTTTATATTGGAGAAGATCTTTTTGGCCAGTTCGACCGCTGAATATGAAATTGATATTGCATTTTTTGAAATATCCGTTTCATTGTGTCCGCGTTTGGCGACTGTAATCGCCTCTTTGAAGAGCTTGTTGAAGACTGTCCCTGTAGTATGTTCCTGCTGTGCAGTAAAGAAGGCCCCTCTGATCTGGCCGAGGATCTGGGTTTCTCCCAGCACCATGGACTCAAGACCTGCTGTCACACGGTACAGATGGTGGATGGCTTCGTCCGCAACCTTCACATCCGTGATACTTTTCACTTTATCAAACTCGAGACCGAACCAGTCCGAGAGGAATTTCTGGGAATAGTATTTGCCCGTATGCACCTGGTCACTGACCACATACAATTCAGTACGGTTGCATGTAGAAAGCAGCACAGCTTCAAGTATGCTTTTTTGTTCTCTTAATCTATGGAGTGCCGTGATGACTTCCTCATCCTCAAAAGCCATCAGTTCTCTTTCTTCGACACTCGCTTTTCTGTAATTCAGACTCAACGCAATAACGTGCATCCGAATTGCCCCCCAATCCATATTGCACCTTCACGAGGTACTTATAACACATATCATTTTAACAGAATGTGAACATATTATCCATGCCACTGCTCTTATTTATACTGATTATAAATAAGAAATTTTTGTGAACATTTTCATATGTGATCGGCAATCGTCTGGATGACGAGCGGCAGGTTCTTCTTATCCGTAGATGAGAACGGGATGATGGTGTCCTCCGACTCAAATTCGATGCCTTCTTTGATTATTTTCAGATGCTTCTGCACTTTGCTTTTTGGAATCTTGTCCATTTTAGTGCAGATGACAATTACCGGTATTTCATAATACTTGAGAAAATCATACATCAGAATATCGTCTTCGGTCGGTTTATGCCTCAAATCTATGAGCTGTATGACTGCCTTTAAAGCTTCCCTTTCGGTGATATAAGCTTCTATCATCGCCCCCCATTTCTCACGCGCCTTCTTTGATTCCTTTGCATAGCCGTAACCCGGTACGTCCACAAACACGAACTTCGCATCCATATCATAGAAGTTGAGCGTCTGGGTCTTTCCCGGCTTCGAAGAAGTCCTTGCGATATTCTTCCTTCCTGCCACTGCATTGATGAAAGATGATTTTCCGACATTGGATCTTCCACTGAGTGCTATTTCCGCCAGCCCGGTTTCGGGATACTGGTCGGGTCCTACTGCAGATATGAGAATATCCACATTTCCCGGATTTATTTTCATGTTTACATTCCTTTCAGCAAAAAGAGCTGTCCGGTTAAAGACAGCTCAGGTGAATTATCGTTCGTTTATGCGCTTTTGCGTTCAGGATCCAGCAGTTCGCCGTTTTCATCATAGAGCAGCGGCTGCGCTTCCTCCTGGATTGTCTCCCTCGTAATCTTGACTTTACGGATCTCATCGTTTGAAGGGATGCTGAACATAATGTCCACCATGCGCTCTTCGATTATTGAGCGGAGACCACGTGCACCTGTTCTTCTCTCGATTGCAAGTTCGCTGATTGCATTCAGTGCATCTTCATCAAATTCAAGTTCGACGTTGTCGATCTCAAGCATCTTCTTATACTGCTTGACGAGCGCATTTTTAGGCTCTGTCAAAATAGAGTTGAGTGCTTCAACATCAAGTTCCTCAAGGTAGCTGATAATCGGTACACGGCCGATGAATTCAGGAATCAGGCCGTAGCTCTGAAGATCGTCCGGACGCACACGGCTCATAATCGCATCTTTATC
>Ga0079225_10000712_pt1 | contig 18196 bp, 17 predicted proteins | sample Poulit2012_FD_76344 | JGI IMG/M metagenome (GOLD analysis project Ga0079225, IMG submission 76344) | Agricultural soil microbial communities from Georgia to study Nitrogen management - Poultry litter 2012 | ecosystem: Environmental > Terrestrial > Soil > Agricultural land | place: USA: Georgia... | reverse complement strand
CGTCGGCCCGGAGATGTTGATCTCCAGCAGCGGCGTGAACGGGGGATTGCCGAGCAGCCGGTTGGCGACTTCCGCGGAGAGCGGATCGAGTGGACCGCTGCGGGCCAGGCCGTACCGGCCGGCAAGCGGGCGGCCGCCGTCGACGATCAGGTCCAGCAGGCCGGGTTTCTCGACGCGAAGGAACGCAGTGCGCGGTTCCGCCGGCAGCAGCTCGAGCGCCTCGGGAGCAGCCGGGTCGGCGCCTTCGGCCGGCTCTAAGCGGACCATGTCGCCCGGTTCGAGCAGAAACGGCGACCCGGCGCCGGGCTGGTACACCGGCAAGAGTGACGTGCCCAGCAGATGCCAGCCGCCTGGCGATACCAGCGGGTAGATGCCGGTCTGCAGGTCGGCGATGGCGACGCTGTTGGCGGGTACGGCCGGGCGCGGCTGGTCACGGCGCGGCAGGCGCAGCGCCGGCTCCAGGCTGCCCATGAATGGGAAGCCGGGTGTGAAACCGACCGCATGCACCAGGTACTCAGCCGCGCTGTGCCGGCGGATGAGTTCAGCGGGCGTCAGGTTCAGAGCGGCGGATGCTGACTCGAGGTCAGGGCCGTCGTAACGCACGGGGATCCGCACCTGCCGGCCGCCAGACTCAGCGTTGTCCGGCGCGGAGCCGAGCAGTTCCCGCAGCTCTGCCTCGCTGCTGAAGCGGGCATCGTATTCGACCAGGATATTGGTGTAACCCGGGATCGCGTCGATTAGCCCGGGCGGCGCGGCCGAGAGCAGCGTCCGGACGAGTGACTGGATGCGGGCGCTGTCCTCAGGCGACGGCGTTTCCGCGACCTGCAGGTAGAAGCTACGTACCGTGGGTCGGAGGTCCGACATCGACACCTGCCTGTTCCAGAGCGCGGCGAACGGCCGCGGCGATCTCGGGTGCCGCCTGGTTGTCGCCATGGATGCACAGCGTATCGGCTTCCGCGGGCACCTCGGTGCCGTCCACCGCGTCGACGGTGCGGTGGAGCGCCATTCCAACGGCGCGTTCGGCAACGAGCTCCGGGTCCAGCACCAGACTGTCCGGATGGCTGCGCGGCGTCAGCTGGCCATTCGGCAGGTAACTGCGGTCCGGGAAAGCTTCCCGCAGGGTCCGCAGGCCATGGCGTTGCGCGGCGGCACGCATAAGCTCGCCACCCTCGCCTGCCAGGATGACGATCGGCAGACTGGCGTCGAAGCTGCTGACTGCCGAGGCCACCGCGTCAGCCGTAGCCGGATCGACCATCATGTGCAGGTACAGCGCACCGTGGGCCTTCACATGCCGAATCGCGGTGCGGTGCAGCTTCGTGAACGCCGACAGTGCACCCAGCTGGAACAGCACGCTCGCGAACAGGTCGGGTCCTGACATCGCAAGATGCCGGCGGCCGAAGCCTGCCAGGTCCGGGTAACCGGGGTGCGCGCCGATGCTCAGCCCGTGACTCACGGCCGCTTCGACCGAGGCCGACATGGTGACCGGATCGCTGGCGTGACTGCCGCAGGCCAGGTTCACGCTCGTCACCGACGCGAACACCTGCTGGTCGTTGCCCATCTTCCAGTTGCCGTACGACTCGCCGGCGTCAACGTTGATGTCGATGGAACGTCTCATTGCTGCCTCCTGTTCACTCACGTGCTGCGGGGGTCCAGGCGGTCCCGCAGTTCATCGCCCACCAGGTTGAAGCCGAGTACGGTCAGCGCGATGGCAAGGCCGGGGAAGACGCTCAGCCACCAGCGGCCGGACAGCACGTAGTAACGGCCCTCCGTGATGATCGCGCCCCATTCCGGCTGCGGCGGTTGCGCGCCCAGTCCGATGAAACTCAGTCCTGCCACCGTCACTATCGCCTGCCCGAAGCCCAGGGTTGCCTGTACGATAACCGGGCCGATCGCGTTGCTCAGAACGTGCCGGAACGCGATGCGCAGGCGGTTCGCGCCGAGCGCGTGGGCTGCCTCGACGAACTCAGTCTCCTTCAGTTTCAGGACACTGCTGCGCACCAGCCGCGCGTAGCGCGGAGTGCTGACAAGCGCGACAGCCAGGATCGCGTTCTGCAGGTTCGGGCCGAGTGCTGCGGCGATTGACATCGCCAGGATGAGCGCGGGGAAGGCCAGCACGATGTCCATGGTGCGCATCAGCACGTTGTCGATCACGCGGCCGCCCAGGCCGGCGGTCAGGCCGATGAGGACACCGAGTCCAGCCCCGACGAGTACGCTCAGCACGCCGACGAGCAGCGATACCCGGGCGCCCCAGATCATGCGGCTGAGCAGGTCACGGCCGAACGAGTCAGTGCCGAGCAGGTACTCGCCGCCTGGTGGCAGCAGGCGGGTGGTCATACTGACGGCCAGCGGGTCGGGCACCGGCAGGAGCGGCGCGAGAACCGCGGTCAGCATGAATGCTGCGATCAGCAGGAGGCCGATGACCGCCGAGGGCCGCTTAAGCAGTGACCGGATGACGCTCATGAGTACTCCACCCGCGGGTCAACCGCGACGTACAGGGCGTCGACCACCAGGTTGATCAGCACGTAGATGAAAGCGGTCAGGAGTGTGAAACCCTGGATGGCCGCAAAGTCCAGCGAGTTGATGCCGCTGACCGCGTACTGGCCCATGCCGGGCCAGTTGTAGACGGTCTCGGTCAGCACGGCGCCACCCAGCATGTTGCCGAACTCGAGGCCGATGATGGTGATCATGGGCAGCAGGGCGTTGCGGAGCATGTGCTTGCCGATGACGAGCCGGGCGGACAGGCCTTTGGCGCGGGCCGTACGGATGTAGTCCTGACCCATGACCTCCAGCACGCTGGCGCGGGTGATGCGCATGACGATAGCGGTGCTCCAGGCGGCGAGCGTGATGGCCGGCAGCGCCAGGTGGCGCAGCGCGTCACCAAGTGCGGGCAGGTTGCCCCTGAGCAGGGCGTCGACAACATAAAGACCGGTGATATCAGGTGTGAAAGATACACTGGCGCCGAAACGGCCGAGTGGCGCCGGGGCCCAGCCCAGCTGCAGATAGAACAGCAGGATTAGCAGGATACCGAACCAGAATATGGGGACTGACACGCCGATCAGGGCGATCATGCGGCAGAGCTCATCGATCAGCTTGCCGCGGTTAAGTGCCGCGATCAGGCCGAGCGACACCCCCACGACGATGGTGAGCACGAGGGCGGCGAGGGCGAGTTCGGCTGTGGCGCCGAAGCGGCCGGCGAGCTCACTGGCGATGGGCCGGCCGGTACGGATTGAATTGCCCAGGTCGCCCTGCAGCAGGTCGCCCAGGTAATGCAGGTACTGCTGCGGCAACGGCAGGTCCAGCCCCAGTTCGGTGCGCAGCGCCGCGAGTGCCTCAGCCGAGGCGCCCTCGCCGATGATGGCACGTGCCGGGTCGCCCGGCACCATGCGGGTGAGCACGAACGTGGCCAGCGTGATGCCCAGCAGAACGGGGATCAGCACCAGGATGCGGCCGACGAGGAACTTGGTGAATTTCACTCTGACTCCGTAACGGGTTTGCAGCCCGGGGCAGCTGTTCCACCCCGGGCTGCAACAGTCACTTCACTCGAGCGATACGTACTGCCATGCGAACGTCTCGGCGGGCGGGATGTGGAAGCCGCGGACGTCGTCGGTCAGCGGGAAGCCTCGGACGGGCTGGTACAGGAACAGCCACGGTGCATCGTCCATCAGGATCTGCTGCATCTCCGAGTACAGGGCGAAGCGCTCGTCCGGGTCGACGGTGGCGACTGCTGCGGCCATCAGCCGGTCGACCTCCGGGTTGCAGTACTGGCCGTAGTTGCCGGCGTTGCCCCACGAATCGCAGCCGAGCAGTCCATAAACCCGCGCGTGCGGATCACCCGTCGGGGCCCACTTGCCTACGGACAGCGTGAAGTCGCCCGTGTCCCACTTCTCGAGCAGCGTCGGCCAGGCGTAACCGGCCAGTTCAGCGTTGATGCCGACCGCGGCGAGGTTCGCCTGGATGACGGTGGCCACCTCGAAACGCTCCTGGTCAGCTGACGGGTAAGCGAACTCGAACGTGAAACCATCGGGGTAGCCGGCTTCGGCGAGGAGCTCACGCGCCCGCTCGGGATCGTACTGGTAGGGGACGATCGACGGATCGTGACCGAAGGTGCCCTCGGGGATCGCGCTGGTCAGGCGCACGGCCTGGCCGAGCATGACTCCGTCGATGATCGACTGGTAATCGACCGCGTAACTGACCGCCTGACGCACGAGCTTGTCGTCGAACGGTGGCTGCTGCACGTTGAACGGCCCCATGCGGATCTCGGGGAAAGCCTCCTGCTTGTAGACGGTGATGCCGGGCATGAACTCCAGGTCCAGCATGTCGATCCAGCTGAGGCCGAGGGCCACCACGTGCACCTCGCGGCCGCTGACCAGCAGGCGCAGCGTGGCGGGGTCGGGCACGATCCGGAACGAGAGCGTGTCGAGTTCCGGTCCATGGCCCCAGTAATCCGGGTTGGCTTCCAGTACGGTCAGCTGGTCGTTCGCGCGGCTCTTCAGCACGAACGGTCCGGTACCGACGGCGTTGTTGATCATCCATTCGTTGCGCTGGCCGGCCACGACTCCACCGTTCGCCTCGACGGCAGCCGGGCTGACGATGGAGGCGACGGGCAGGCGCAGCATCTCGAGGAACGGCGCGTACGGCTCCTGCAGGTGGAAGGCGATCTCGTGATCACTGACCACTTCGATGTCGTCGACTGTGAGGGCATCGGACAGCTGCCAGGACAGGCCGGTGCCCATCGTGATTGCCCGCGCGAACGAATAGCGGACCGCTTCTGCATTGAATTCCGTACCGTCGTGGAAGGTCACGTCTTCACGAAGCTGGAAGGTCCAGGTGAGGCCGTCGTCGCTGACGGACCAGTCGGTGGCGAGTGCCGGGGCGAACTCCATGCTGGCAGTCACGTTACCCTCGTCGTCCACGGTCCGCTCGTACGTAACGAGCCGCTCGTACACCGCTTCCATCATGATGTAGTCGGTCGTCGCGACTGCCACGGCAGGGTCGAGGGTGACGGCGTCGCGGATGGTGCCGACGACCAGGTCACCCTGGGCGTGCACCGCCGTGGCTGCCGTGAACAGCGCAGCTGCTGTGAGAGTGGTGCGAATGATCCTCTTCATTTTTCCTGTTCCTTTCCGGTGGCCGCGCGGGCCACCCGTCATTCGGAATGGATGATGCCGGCCAGTGCGTACAGGACGGTATACAGTTCGATCCACTGAATCGTGTGAGCGTCGTAGGGCGTCGCCATGAAGCCGATGCCTGCGAACCTGTCGCGGCCGGCTTTCCTGCCGACAGCGTAGGCGATGTGCACCATCTCGTCGACGCTTAGGCCGAGCGGTTCATCGCCGAACTGGGGCGAGACACTCATGTCGAGCACGTCGGGGTCAACCGCGAACCAGACCCGGTCGGCGCCCGCGACGCGTTCGGCGATCTGCTCGGCGAAATCGTCGATGAAGCCGCGGCGTGAGGCCTTGATGTCCGCATAGGTCAGGATGTTGCGGCGGGGCACACCGGTCTCGAGGAACCGGTCGATTACCTGCGGGTCGTTGCGCGGCCCGCGCAGGCCGACATGAACGTACAGCGACGGGTCGACGTTGGGGATGTCCTCGAGGCTGCGCAGCGTCCAGGAGCTGCCCCAGCGGGGGTTGCGCTTGCTGAAGCGTTCTTCCTGGGTTTCGCGGTAGTTGTCACCGTGGGCGTCGAGGTTGACGACGGCGACCTTTCCCTCGGTTGCCTCTGCGATGGCCTTGAGCACCGCGAAGCTGGAGGCTCCGGCGTTGCCGCCCATGGTGAACGGAATGCAGTTCTGGCTCAGGATCTCAGTGACCTTGGCGCCCACGTTGTTCCAGGTGGTCTGGATGTCGAAGCTCACGTCGACGTTGCCGTAGTCAGCCACTTTCAGATGCTCGAACACGTTCAGTTCGAGCTCGGGCAGGTAACCGCCGTACTTGATGGAGTTGGTGCGCATCGCGTCGGGCGTCAGCGAGGTGCCGGCGAACTGGGCGATGGAGGCGCTGCGGCCGGCTGAAGGTGGTGCGGACCAGGGGATGCCGAGGTAGGCGACATCGATGCCGCTCAGGTCCCCGGGTTTCTCGGCGGGCGGGGCGCCGAACAGGGTCGGGACGCTCCCGTAGTGAAGCGGGCGGCTGGCTGGGGGCGCCTGCGGGTCAATTTTCGCAGGGTTCCTGTCGTCACTCATCGAGACTTCCTCCAATTTGCCGGGGTCTGGTTCGGCTTCGCCGTCAGGAGCCTGTCAGGCTGCCCGCTTTCACCCCTGGCCCAGTGACAGGCAAAGGAGTTTACATTCTGCCACTGTGTTGTAAAGAAGATTACAGGCAGGCCGGTATATAGTCAAGCTGTGAGCGAAATCAGTCTCGTTGCACGGGCGTCCGAGCTGATAGAGGAATTGTCACCGGGTGAGCGGGCGCTTGCCACGTTCATGCTCGAGAACGTGGAAGAGTTGATGTTCCTGAGCGCCGTGGAGGTAGCGGAAGCGGTTGGCACGTCGAACGCGAGTGTCACGAGGCTGGCGCAGCGGCTCGGTTACCGCGGTTACGTGGAGCTGCAGCTGACCCTGCGCGAGGAATTGCGCAACGCCTACGCACCGGCAGTGCTGTCGCCCGCGAACGGCCTGTTCGCGGAGTACTGGCAGGCCGAGGAACGCAGCCTCCGGAAGATGATGCAGCTGTCGGAGGAGTCGCTTCAAGCGGTAAGTTCGCTGCTGGCGGCCAGCCCGCAGATATGGGTCGGCGGGGCGCAGACAGTCCGGCCGATTGCCTCGTACTGCGAGTACTATCTGAACCTGTTCCGCAGTGACGTGCGGCTGCTGGTCGAGGATCTGCGTACCCGGCCCGATGGACTGCTCGACGTGAAACCCGGTGATGTGGCCACGCTGTTCACGGTTCGCCGCTATTCGATCGCTACCAGCCTGCTCGGCAAGGAACTGGTGAACCGGGGCGCCACGCTCGTCGTAATCACCGATGACGGGGCTCCGCGCCTGGCGCGCCATGGGACGCATGTGCTGCGGGTCGGGACGCCGAAGACCTCGGGTCCGCCGTCGCTCACCATGATCGTTTCGCTGGTGCAGATTCTCGGGATCCTGGTGGCTGCGGAGCTCGGCAACGCCCGGACCGAGGCTGCCGAGGAATTCGTTAAGAAGTTCCAGGCTTACGAATATTGAGTGCGGTCCGATTTCGCGCTCGCACCTGAGTGAGCTCGCCGCCCGCACGGCCAGAGAACCTTCCCACATTCCCTAAGCCACAGCAGTATTCTCAGTCGAGGAGGCCGTGATGCCGAATTACCTGCAAGTATTCGAGCAGTACAAACGTGACCTGCTGGGCGCCATAACGGACGAGGAGTTCACTGCTTCGCCAGGAGGCACTGCCAACAGCGTCGCCGTGATCATCCGCCATCTGAGCGGCAACTTCGCGAGCCGCTTCACCGACTTCCTGACCAGCGACGGCGAGAAGCCGTGGCGTGAGCGGGAGGCTGAGTTCCAGGCATCCGTCCTGAGTCGGCAGGAAGTGATGGCGGAGTTCGAACGGGCCTGGGGAATCATGCACGGGGCGGTCGCGAGCCTAACGGAGGACGACCTGAGTGCCACCATCACGATCCGCGGCAAGCCGCTGCAGGTGGACGAAGCCCTGCTGCGCAGCGTCACTCATTTTGCCAGTCACGTCGGTCAGGTGATCCAGACCGGCAAGCAGTTCCGTGGGGACAGCTGGGAGTACCTGAGCATCCCGCCGGGGGAGAGTTCAGCGAAGGGCCGCTGAGGTCTCAGCTGTGCCGGTTGCGGAGCCGCACGGGTGCACGCGCCAGCCATGCGTTCGCCGACGCCGGTACTCGGCCCTGCGGGGTAACCGTAACGGAAAATGTTCATAGTAATTTCACGCTGGCGCGCCTACCATCAGACCATGAAGAAAATTGGGGCAGTACTTATCGCATCAGTTCTGGTGTTTCTCGCGGCTTGCGACATACCTGAGCCAGGCCAACGCAACTTCCTGGGCACGATGCAGGACGACACAGGTTCGTACCGGGTGGAAGGACAGCTCGACGAGCGCACTAATGGTTACCGGATTCTGCTGGACTGGGAAGTGGGTCAGGCGCTGCTCGTTGAATGCCAACATGCCGCTGCCACCGGCATCCTCAGCTGCGACCGCGATGACACGCGCATCGGTTCGCACAATGGTGATAATGTGCTGCCTACTTTCAGCGGCCACTACGACGGCAACGTCTGGCAGGGAACCTTCAGGCTCGAGGCTGGTGACGATCAGGCTGACCTGACCGTAATCAGCGAAGGGAGACGTTCAAGTTGCGGCGGCGGCTGAATCAGTAATTATGGGACTGAGGCGCGCCTGATGTGTCGTACCGGCGGGAGTGCTCAACTCGGCCAGAAACTCCTCAACCAAGACATCTATTCCACGAATGCCGCCGTTCCACATAATGTGAAACATAGCGAAATGTGGAACGCGTCACATGGGATGTTCTATATGAATGAAATGGGTAATTTATAGGCTTCGTCGGAGCGGCATACATGCGATTCAGACCGCAACCCGGACTGGGTCTTGAGCGTAGTTCTTCCTGCCACCGTCAATCACCGGGGTTTCGCGCTGCTTGACAGGCCTTACGAGCTGCGTTTCGACGACACGTTTTACGACGGCTCGTGGTTTACCGGCTTCGACCGTATGGTTGGTTCTGCCGGGAAGACGACCGCGTACTTCCAGGCAGTCGCGCTGGCCCCGCAACACTGCCAGGGCCGACCAGGACACCTTGCCCGCATATACTCAAGTCAACTAGTGCACACTACGCTGTGTAACTTGTCATGCTGGGGTTGATTTCTGATGCTGAGAATTGGTCTGCTGGGTGCTGGTGGAATCGCGGAGGCTGTTGTCGGGGCGGTTCTACAAGGCGCCTTGCCCAACGTCAAAGTCGTAAACGTGGCCGGCGCCACGTCGGACTCGCAGAATGCGAGGCGGGTGTCTGAACTCGCAGGTGCAAACGCCGTCCCGCCCGCTTTGGTGCACGAGAGCGTGGATTTGGTCCTCGAGGCTGCCACGGGTGCGGCAGCGCTTGAAATCCTGCCGGGAATCTGGAATGCCGGAACTGACACGGTTGTGATAAGCATCGGGGCACTTTTGCAGCCCGGACTTGCTGCGAGAATGAGTGAGTTCCGTGCAGCAGGCGGAAGGGTAATCCATCCGGCTGGTGCAATCGCCGGGCTCGATGGCGTGCGGGCCATGGCGGCAAGAGGTGGCCTGAAGGAAGCCGGAATCATGACCACAAAGACGCCGGCGAGCCTGCGTGGTGCGCCTTACGTGGTCGAAAATGGTATCGAACTGCCGGATAACGTGCCGATGCAGGTGTTCAGTGGCAACGCGCGCGAGGCAGCAATTGGCTTTCCGGCTAATGTCAATGTGGCGGCGGCACTCAGTCTGGCGGGCATCGGTCCGGACGCAACCACTGTGCAGATCTATTCAGACCCGAAGGCAAAAGTAACGGCGCATGTGATTCATGCGGAGGGTGACAGCGGGGAGCTTGAAGTACGCCTGAAGCTCAAGCCGAGTCCCGGGAATCCGCGCACTTCGTACCTGGCGGCGCTATCAGCGATCAGTACGCTTCAGGAACTGTCACAATCGATCAATGCTGCGCGGTAAGTCACAGTCACTTCGCGAGGTCCTGCTGGACCGTATTCAGTCTGGCCAGTATCCGATCGGCAGCAAGCTGCCTGGCACCCGCCTGCTGGCGCAGGAGTTCCAGCTGCATCCGAATACGGTGAACAAGGTGTACACGGACCTCTCTGCCGAAGGTGTGCTCAAGACTGTGCAGGGAAGCGGCACCTTCGTGCTCTCTTACCCGCTCCAGCGTGCCGACGGAACAGCCGAGGCGGAGCTGGAACGGTCCCTGGATCAGCTCGCTGGCGTGGCGAGTCGTCTTGGCTTGAGTCATGAGCGCTTTGTCGCGCTAGCTGAGCGGGCTGCAGACAAGGCGTTCCGCTCTGCTGCGCGACAGGTTTGGTTTGTTGAATGCAACGTGCACGACACGCAGGACTTGGCGATCAGCCTGGGTACCGTGCTGGGTGTGCCCGTTGAGCCGCTGACAACCCAGCAGCTTGGGGCGGCTACGGAACTGCCGGTACAGCCGGAGGATCTTGTGATAACGACTCCGTTCCACCGGGTGGAGGTTGAGGGATACCTGGGTGCAGCCGGGAACGTGAATGAAGTCGGGATTGTGCCGACCGCCGAGACTCTCGTTTCGATTGCGCGTTTGCCGCAGGCCGCCGACTACTCGGTGGTTGCCTCAAATGAGCCCACGTTGGAGAGGTTCGTCGGATTGCTGAGGAATTACACACGCCGCGAGCCGGCCGAAACGTTTCTGATTACGGATTCCCGGCTCGAAGAGTTGGTCGGTACGGCTGAGTACCTGTTCGACAGCCAGTCGATTCACGAGAGAGTAAAGCAGCTGCGGCCCGAAAGGCCGATCCTGACGCTGCGCTATCAGATTGAACCGGCGTCAGTCGCGTATGTCCGGGAGCTGCTCCAGCTCGGGCACGCTGCCTGACACAACGCAAGTTTGTACCCCGATAAGTACTTGTGCCTCGTAAGTGCCTGGTGTACTGTGACACCCAGCAGTTAGCTGCCAACTACTAAGAAGCAAAAAGGAGCTGAACGATGCACAACCGTCTCCAGAAACGACTCATTGCACTGGTGCTGGCCGCAGTTGCCACACTGCCGGCACTTGCCCAGCAGCTGACCGTCGCCCATGGCGTGGACATCCCGGGCTTCGACCCGCACACCCACAGCAATACCGCGGTGGAATCAGTTCACATCAACGTGTTCGATTACCTGGTCATGCGCGACGCCAGCGGCCAGTTCCAGCCGGCCCTTGCGGTCTCGTGGGAGCAGCAGGACGACACGGTCTGGCACTTCAGCCTGCGTGACGACGTCACCTGGCACGACGGCACCCCATTCACGGCGGCCGACGTTGAATTCACCCTGGAGCGCGTTGCAGGCGACTCCGCGCTGGTGCAACATCAGAACTACCACGGCATTGTGGACGTCGAAGTGCTGAGCGACTTCGAGCTGCTGATCCACACCTCGCAGGCCGACCCGATTCTGCTGAATCGCCTCAGCCGCATCACCGCCGGAATGCTGCCCAAGCACTACATCGACGAAGTCGGTTTCGAGCACTTTGCGGCCAACCCGCTAGGAACCGGACCGTTCGAGTTCGTCGAATGGCGCCGTGATGACCGCATCATCCTGCAGGCGAACGAGGATCACTGGCGGGGAGCGCCGGCCTGGGAGGCCCTGGTCTTCCGTGTCATTCCCGAAGACTCCACCCGGGTCAATGAACTCATCACGGGCGGGGTTGACATTGCCGTGAACATACCCGCACATGAAGTTGAACGCGTGGACGCCACCGGCGAAGCTGTGGTTCTGCCCTGGCCCACCGGCCGCGTCATGATGTTCTTCGTCAACACGGAGGACGGCCTTCCTACCGCCGATCCTCGAGTCCGTGAGGCACTGGACCTGGCGATCGACAACGCTCTGCTCGCCGAAGTTCTGACGGCCGGCGCCGGGGTGCCCGTCCGCGGTTACCTTACGCCGAATGACAGTGCGGTGCCGCTCGACCTGTACGACACTTACGTCTACGACCCGGTCCGTGCACGCGAGCTGATTGCTGAAGCCGGTTACGCACCGGGCGAACTGACCATCACGATTCAGGGGCCTGCCGGCCGCTACCCCATGGATGTGGAACTGGTGGAGCTGGTCGCTGCAATGCTTGCAGAATCCGGCATCAGTGCCAAGGTCGAATCGACCGAGTTCAGTGTCTTCAACAGCCAGGTGTGGGAGGCCCAGAACCTTGCGGGCATCGCACTCATGGGACTGAGCAACTCCATGCAGGACGGCTGGTTCGCGGCGCGTCTGCTGCTTTGCGAGGGACCGTACGCCAACGTCACCAACTGGTGCAATCCCGAGTTCGACGCACTGGTGAACGAAGCCGAGTATCTGATGGACAGCGAGCGCCGCGCGGAACTTCTGGGCGAAGCGTTCCACATCATCGCTGAGGAACGCCCGCAGATATTCCTGTACCAGCTCAGCAACTTCGTCGGCGTCGCCAGTGACGTCGACTGGCAGCCCCGTTCCGACGAGCTGCTGTGGATGCTCGACGCCACACCTCGCGACTGAGTCCTGAGTAGGTAGGGAAGTTGACCGGATACATCTTGAGGAGGCTGGCGCAAATGGTGCCAGTCCTCCTCGGAATCACAATCCTGGTGTTTGGCCTGGTGCGGCTTTCCGGTGATCCGGTGTCACTTCTTCTGCCGGAAGACGCACCCCCGGAACAGATTCAGCAGCTGCGCGAGTCAATGGGGCTCGACCGCCCCATCGTTGTTCAGTACCTGAACTACCTGGGTGGGGCCGTGCGCGGTGACTTCGGTACATCGCTAAGGTACAGCGGCCAGCCGGCGCTGGAGGTCGTACTCGAAAGGCTTCCCGCAACGCTACTGTTGGCAGCCAGCTCTCTGCTCATCGGAATAATCCTGTCAATCGGAGCCGCTCTTGTGTCCGTTATACGACCCAACACAGTTGTTGACCTGCTGGTACGCAGTGTTGCCGTGCTCGGTCAGGCGATGCCGAACTTCTGGCTGGGAATCATGCTCATACTGCTCTTTTCGGTCCAGCTCGGCTGGCTGCCCGTGTCCGGGTACGGGGAGTTCAGGCACCTGATACTGCCAGCCGTTACTCTCGGCGCCAGCCTCACGGCAATGCTCGTGCAGCTCTTGCGGGGCCAGCTGCTTGAGGTGCTGGGCCAGGATTACATCCGCACGGCCCATGCCAAGGGCATCACTCCCCGGTCGGTGCTGTTCCGGCATGCGCTGCGCAACGCGATGATCAGTTACCTGACCATCGTTGGCCTGCAGCTGGCCAATCTGGTTGCGGGCGCTGTGGTTACCGAGCAGGTGTTCGCCTGGCCGGGAATCGGCCTGCTGTCAGTCCAGGCGGTCAACTATCGCGACATGAACGTCATTCAGGCAATCGTGCTCGTATCGGCAGTCATGGTCATGTTCGCCAACCTGCTGATTGACGTACTCTACTCCCTGGTTGATCCTAGGGTCCGGTACGCCTGATGCGGAACTTCTTCAGGTCCCCGCTCGCTGTCATCTCGGCCTCAGTCGTGCTGGTGTTCATCATTATTGCGGTGTTCGCACCGGCAATCGCCCCGTACGACCCGGCTGCCACCAACCTGCGGGCCAGACTGGCACCACCCGCCTGGGTTTCCGGTGGCACAACCGAGCACCTGCTGGGAACTGACGTGCTGGGACGCGACCTGCTCAGCCGGGTAATTCACGGCGCGCGGGTGGCGCTGATTGTCGGTCTTGGTGGCGTGGCGGTGACACTCGTCGTCGGTGTCGCCCTGGGGCTCGCGGCCGGCTTCTTTGGCGGGCTTGTCGATACGGTAGTGATGCGGGCTGTAGACATGATGCTGGCCGTGCCCAACATCCTGCTTTATCTGACCGTACTGATCGCATTCCCTCCGAGCGTCACCCTGCTGATCCTGGTTATCGGCTTCATCAACTGGACCACGTTCGCCCGCGTAGTGCGGGCAGAAGTGCTGGCCCTGAAACGGCTCGAGTTCATAGAAGCGGCGCACGCCACGGGCCTAAAGAAACTGCCCACCGTCTGGCGCCACATCCTACCAAACGTCACCGGCCCGATCATCGCCGTGGCCACCGTGAGCGTGGCCTCCGTAATCGTGCTGGAATCATCACTCAGCTTCTTGGGCCTGGGGCCGCAGGCACCGAACGTCACCTGGGGCCGCATCCTTGCTGATGGCCGTGACTATCTATCCACCGCCTGGTGGATCGGCACGTTCCCCGGCATAAGCATCACGGTTCTCTGCCTCGCCCTCATCCTGCTCGGCGACTGGCTGAGGCTCGCCCTCGACCCCCGCCGACGCGGCAACTAAAAGGAAGTTACATGCTACTTAACAGACAGAAAGCGCACAGCCTGATGCGCGAAGCAAACCTGGACGCACTCGTGCTTGCCTATACCGAGAACGTGATGTACTTCAGCGATTTCCTGCGGGTCCGCAGCAATCACCTGAAGAGCCGTCTCTCCTACGTCGTGTTCTTTGCGGACGAGGCGCTGGAACCCGCCTTCCTGGTGCCGCACCAGGATTACCTGGAATCAAAGGCCGGTACCTGGATCACAGACGTGCGCCGAACTTCGGAGCACCGTATTCCCGGAGCGGCCGACATTCATCATGATCGCCCCGGGCTGGTCGCCAGCGTGATATCGGAGCGCGGACTCACGGGCGGGCGCATCGGCTTCGAAGAGGAATCCCTGCCGTTCGCCATCCACCAGCAACTGGCGACGAGCCTGCCCGGATTCGAACTGGTGCCGGCACACCGTCTGCTGCAGCGGCTACGGGCGATCAAGAGCGAGATGGAACTGAAGCTCATCCGCGAAGCAATGCGATTAACCGAAGTGGCCGGTGCGGCGATTCTGAACGCTGCCCGTCCCGGCATCAGTGAAATAGAACTGGCGCAACTGGCCGAAAAGGCAGCCCTGGCTGAAGGCGCCGAACGGATGGACTTCCTGATTGTTGCGGCACAGGAGAGAGGCGCTGTCGTGCACGGAGCACCCAGTGACTACCGCCTGCAGGAAGGTGACGTAGTCCGTTTTGACATCGGTGCCAGCCGGGATGGCTTCACCGGTGATCTGGCCCGCACGTTTGTAGTAGGGAAGGAAGCCGATCCGCAGCACGAACTGCACTACTCGGCTATCCGTGCAGCGGTGGAAGCCGGCATTGCCGTAATCAAACCGGGTGTAACGGCAGACGAGGTTTACCAGGCACAGATGACCGCAGGCCGGGCCATCGACCCTGAGCTCAGCCGTGAACACGCGGGCCACGGCCTGGGACTCGAAGTGCATGAAGAGCCGATGATCTGTGAAGGCAACGACTTCGTGCTCGAAAGTGGAATGGTGGTCATGATTGAGAACGCCCGCTATTTGCCTGGCACGGCGGGCTATCAGCTGGAAGACCTGGTGCTTGTGACCGAAACGGGGCATGAGATTCTGACGACCCTCAGCCGGGACCTGCTTCTGGAGAACGCGCAATGACTACGAATCCGCAAGACCTGCAAGACGTTTTCGACTTCATTGAAGAGAACCAGGATGAGTACATAGCCTGGCTGCAGCTGCTGTGCCGGCAGCCAAGTGTGGCTGCCCAGAACCGCGGCATGCAGGAGGCCGCAGCACTCGTACAGCAACTGACGGAAGCAATCGGTGCGAGAACTGAACTGGTGCCCACCAGTGGTTTCCCGGTTGTTTACGGTGAGATTGATTCCGGGGAGCGGCGCACCCTGTCGTTCTACAACCATTACGACGTGCAGCCGGAGGATCCGCTGGAAGAATGGGACCGCGATCCGTTCTCGGCGGAAATTGCAGAGGGACGGATCTGGGCACGCGGAGTGGCCGACAACAAGGGCAACCTGATTGCACGCCTAGCCGCCGTACACGCATATCAGCAGGTGCGGGGCAGGCTCCCGCTGAACGTGAAGTTCATCTTTGAAGGCGAAGAGGAAATCGGCAGTCCCAACCTGCATGAGTTCGTGGCCAGCCACCCGGACAAGGTCCAGGCGGACGCCTGCCTGTGGGAAGCCGGCTACAAGGACGTTAACAACCGCATCCAGGTGGCACTCGGGGTAAAGGGAATGCTGTACGTCCATCTGAGTGTGGAAGCAGCCAACACCGACATACACTCCGCCTACGCGGCAATTGTGCCGAGTGCAGCCTGGCGACTGGTCCAGGCGCTGAACACACTGAAAGATCAGGACGAGCGGGTGCTCATCCCCGGGTTCTATGACACGGTCGCTGATCCGGATGAAGCCGAGAAGAAACTGCTGGACAGCATGCCATTTGATGAGACGGGCTTCCTGAAAGGACTCGATATTCCGGCGTTCGTACGCGGAGCAACCGGCAACGAAGTAAAGGAACGCCTGATATTCCAGCCGACCTGCAACATCTGCGGCATCACCACCGGCTACCAGGGGCCCGGTTCAAAGACCGTTCTGCCAGCAAAAGCCAGCGCCAAACTCGACTTCAGGCTCGTTCCGGACCAGAACCCCGATGAAATCCTGAAGCTGCTGCGCAGCCATCTTGACGAACAGGGCTTCCAGGACGTGAATATTGAACGGGGTCACGGCAGTATGCCAGCCAAAACTGATGTACATGATCCGATTGTGAAGACGGTTCTGGATGGTGTGCCCCGCATCTACGGCCACGAAGCAGTCGTGCACCGCATGACACCAGGCACCGGACCCATGTACATCCTGTGCCAGAGTCAGGGCATACCCAGCGTCCAGGTCGGCGTCGGACATCACGCATCGCAGAATCATGCGCCGAACGAGAACATTTACGTGGAGGATTTCGTCAGCGGAATCAAGATGATTGCGCATATTCTGGACGAGTTTCCCAGACAGGTTGTGTGACGCTTACAGCGGCATCTTTGATGTCGCTGTAACCCGATCACTGACATGACCTGCCGCCCGTTGAACAAGTCCGACCCACGCTGGCAGCTCTGCGTCCGCCCGATAAGCCGGCGCGGATATGCTGATGGCGGCCACGGAATCGCCGTGCTGCCCGAGGACTGGTGCGGCGGCGCAGCGGATGTCCTCTTCGTGCTCGCCGTCGTCAATCGCATAGCCGCGCTCGCGAATCAGGTCCAGCTCAGCCAGAAGCGCCTCGGCCGAAGTAATCGTCGTATCCGTGAACCGCTGGAAGTCTATCCGTTCAACAATTCTGCGCTGGTCCGCAGCTGAGCGGAAGGCGAGCAGTGCCTTGCCGACCCCGGTGCAGTAGACCGGTGCACGCAGGCCCACGTCGGAGTACATGCGCACCTTCTGTGTACTTTCTGCTTTGCTGACGTAAACGACCTCGGTTCCGTCGAGGACGGCCAGGTGAATTGTTTCGGCGGTGGCCAGGCTGAGTTCCTGCAATTCGGGATCGGCGAACCTGCGGATGGCATGGTGCCCGTTGCTGTCATAAGTCAGGGCCAGTAGGCGCAGGCCGAGCTGGTAGGTGCGGGACTCATCATCGAGGCTGACCAGGCGTTCTTCCTGCAGCACGGCTAGTTGTCGGTGCAGGGACGCTTTGGCCATGCCCGTGCTTTGCATCAAATCTGTGAAGCGCTGAGGTTCGCGGCTGGCGGCGAGTGCTTCCAGCACGATCATTGCTTTGCGAATTGCAGGATTTGACGGCTTGCTCATGTAGTCCCCACACACGGGCCGAGACATACATGCCCCTGTCGAATCGAATTTACGCAATTGGCAGTAGAACAGTTAACTAGTCTTGACGGAGCCATGACCCAATTCTATACTAAAACCTGAACTACAGTTCCGGAAAGTGGAACCGAAAGCGAGGCAACGCATGCAGCGACGGTTAGCAGTCCTTCTCATCTCGGCGGCAACCCTGTTCTCAAGCGCGAGCGCCCAGAACGCGGACACCATCAGGGTCGCCACCATCGGCGAACCACCCTCACTGGATTCGATGGTCACGACCGCGGACCTTACGGCGACCATCACACAGCACATCTTCGAAACGCTGTATGCGTTCGGGGACAGTTGGGACATAGTGCCGCTGATTGCTGCGGAGTTGCCCACCATCAGTGAAGACGGCACAGTCATCGACATCCAACTCCGGACGGGCATCACGTTCCATGACGGCAGTGCCCTCGACTCAGCGGACGTGGTCGCTTCACTGCAACGCTGGATGGAATTGTCGCCGCGCGGACAGGCAGTGGCAAACGCGACGGTGAGCCTGGAAGCGACCGGCGACTATGCGATCAGGTTGACTCTGAGCGAACCCTTCTCGCCGCTTCTGTCGTACCTGGCAATCAACACTGCAGCAGCAAGTATCATGCCGGAAGAGCTGGCCAGCACGCGCGATCCACTCAGTGAATACATTGGGAGTGGTCCTTACAGCTTCATGGAATGGGTCCCGGACCGCTACATCAGGCTGCAGCGGTTTGACGGCTACCTGTCCCGCGCTGAAGACCGCAACGGCTACGGCGGCGGCCGCGAGGCACTCGTTAACGAAATCCGATTCGTGCCGGTCCCGGATGCCAGCACCCGCATCGCCGGCCTGCTGGGCGGCGAGTACGACTTTGCGGACAACCTGAACACGGAAGCCTACCCACGTCTCGCTGG
>Ga0079225_10000711_pt1 | contig 18198 bp, 13 predicted proteins | sample Poulit2012_FD_76344 | JGI IMG/M metagenome (GOLD analysis project Ga0079225, IMG submission 76344) | Agricultural soil microbial communities from Georgia to study Nitrogen management - Poultry litter 2012 | ecosystem: Environmental > Terrestrial > Soil > Agricultural land | place: USA: Georgia... | reverse complement strand
CCCTTACCTATTCGTACGAAGATGGAAATACATTAAAATATAATTCAAGTGACTGGAGAACGATACAGGGATCCGTTATTGTGTTAGTATTTAATTGTAATCTGATTATGTTTTATTCAATAACGTTTTTTCGTAATAGTATGAAGCATTTCAGTGCTAATGCGAGGTGAAACGAATGACCATGCTAGAAGTAATAAATGAAAAGAAGGCAGAATTAGAGGCGTTGCGTCCATTGCCCAAATATACACTGAAAAGTTTACGGGAAAAGCTTTTTCTTGAATGGACATACAATACGAATGCAATTGAGGGAAATACACTTACAATAAATGAGACAAAGGTTGTTCTTGAGGGAATAACCATAGGTGGAAAAATGTTAAGAGAACATTTAGAAGTTATCAATCATCGAGATGCTATTAATTATGTTGAAGAAATAGTTCAAAATAAAGAACCACTTTCAGAATGGCAAATTAAAAATTTACATCGGTTAGTTTTAAAAGGAATAGATGATGAAAATGCAGGGATCTACGGTAATCAACAAGTTTTTATATCAGGTGCTAAACACACGCCACCGCCCCATTATCTGCTACAAGAAAAAATACAACAAATGATGAATTGGTACGAATACCAGGGCATTCATCTTCACCCTATAGAACGTGGAGCAAAGTTACATGCAATCTTTGTAGGCATTCATCCATTTATAGATGGAAATGGACATACAGCAAGACTGCTTTTAAATTTGGAGTTAATGAAAGATGGTTTCCCACCAATAATTATTAAATTTGAAAATCGTTTAGATTATTATGAAGTACTAGATAAAGCATATACAACAGAGAATTATCGTGACTTTATCACACTCGTAGAACAAGAAGTAAATGATTCCTTGGACTTATATTTGGGCGCAGTAAAGTAAGTCATTCTAAGGAAAAAGTAAAAAAATATACTTTATCACAATTAAAATTCAAAGTAATTTAATTTTATTTATCAAAGGGACCATTTAATGAAATTTACAACAATAGCTGACCACCAAAGGTACTAACCCCCGAAAGTTAGAGTAGAAAATCTAACTTTCGGAGGTGCACCACATCCTCGTCCCATCAATTTCCATTGAAAATATTGACCAGCATCATGAAGAATGCCACCATCAGCTTTTTTAGTAGATAGTGGCATTCTCGTTCTTTATTCCATGTAAAACTTATAAATATCTTCTGTCAAATAATCCCCTGAAACCTTAAGACAATTTCAGCAATGATTGCAGATCCCATAAATGTACCAAGGAGAACGCATGAGCCAACTATAATTGTTTTCCAACCTAATCTAGCAAAATCCGCCCACGAACTGCCGATAGAAATGCCGGCATATGCTAGTATTGGTGTCGTAATCGCCAAAAGTGTTACCTCATTTGTCCATTGAACAATATATGTGGAGCCCGGTACACCTGGAATGGTAACGATAAAGCCTAGGATGCCAATATAAGCAATACTTGGCAATTGAAATGGAAGCAACCGGTGAATAATTAATCCCGCTAAACAAATGGCAATCAATGTGAGGATTCCGGGGATTGCCATTGTTGGCAAAATATCATAACCTATCCAATTGCCAACCAAGATGATTGCCCCAATAATAATAAAGACCATAACCCATTCTTGGATACTTTTTAGCATGGTTTATAACACCGCCTTTGAATTCTGATCGGGATTCTTGGTAGAATTTCCATTTTTGTCCTTTTTGCCGCGCAGCCATTGATATAATTTCTCAGTTAATGGCAAGCCGATAAAAATACTCATATAGAGTCCTGTTACAGATGAGGCCAGATTACTAGCGCCAGAAAAGGCGATGATTTCCTCACTCATGTCAGGAAATGCCGCAACAAGCGGACCTAATCCTGCGGCAGCCATACTCCCACTCCCGATGCCGGTCGCCATTGCGAAAGATAATGGGTGCATTGGTGTCACGCTTGATAGAAATCCCGATATTAATCCTATAAAAATAGCGCCGAAGACAGTGCCGAAAATATACATTGCCATCACTCCGCGTCCTTCCGGAGAAGCAAAGCCATATTTGTCGGATATTAATGCGATGTTTGCTTCACGTCCGATGGAATGTGTCATCCCAATGGTTTCACGTTTAAGACCAAGCAATAATGCTACTGGCAGGGCTAAGAATATGGTGCCTAAATTGCCAAACTCCTGAAGCAGTAAAGCAGGTCCTGCGGCAATTAACTTTGGTAATGCAGGTCCTGCTTGGACACCAAATTTGGCTATGAGCAATGTTACCGATAAAAAAACAAGCTGTTCAGCATTTTTAGCCTGTTTTTCTTTGACAAGTGGTGTAAAGAATAATGCGATCCCTATAATAACCGCGTATAACATCGGCAATAACAAAATAATCCCTGGACCGATAGAAACCTCATGGGTTCCGATAAGTTCGGTTAGTAAGACGATCGCTAAAACGAGAGTATGTAAGCGCCAATCCTTCCACAGGCTCTGGAGTTGCTGTGTCATCTTTTCATCTCCTCTTTCTTCTTTCTACAATGTATATTTCAGATAAAAAGGTCTTGTGCGCCTCATGACAAGTAAGGAAATAGGATTTCTATACGTTTTCTTTCATATAAGACAAGGTTGCTGAGCCGAGCACTTTTGCGGCGATCAACAATGCCCTTTCATCGATATCAAACTTTGGATGGTGATGCGGGTAGGCCATTTCCCATGCAGGATTCATTGCCCCTGTGAAGAAAAAAGTACCTTTTACCTGCTGTAAATAATAGGAAAAGTCCTCGCCCCCCATAACAGGTGCTGTCTCTTTAACTGTTTGCACACCGGGTACGGTTGGAGCCAGTGCTGCGACAAATTCAGTTTCCGCTTGATGATTAACCGTTGTCGGATAACCTCTAAAGTACTCGTACTCATATGAAGCATCAGAAACAAGGCATGTCCCTTTCACAATCCTTTCAATCTCGCTTTCAATCATGTTACGGACATCTTCCTTGAAAGTGCGAACAGTACCAGTCAATGAAACGGAATCGGCGATCACATTATATGGATTCTTTGCTTCAATAGAACAGACAGAGACAACAGCAGATTCCAATGGGTCTACTTTTCTACTGACAATTTGCTGCAGGTTGGTAATCAACTGGCCGGCAATCAGGATACTGTCCTTTGTATCATGCGGGTATGCACCATGGCCACCTTCTCCTTTTACTTTAATGTCAAAACGATCCGGTGCTGCCTGTAATGGCCCCGAACGATAACCGATTTCACCGAGTGGCGTTTGCGCTTGTAAATGTGTCCCAAAAATAACATCTACTCCATCGAGACAACCGTCCTTAATCATGTCAATAGCACCGCCTGGAGGTAATTCTTCTGCATGTTGATGAAGAAAAACAATCGTACCCTCGATCTCCGCTTTCATGCTATGTAAAACCTTGGCAAGTCCTAGTAGAGTCGCTGTGTGTCCATCATGTCCACAAGCATGCATTACACCATCATTATTTGAGCGAAATGGAACTTCGGTTTGCTCATGAATTGGCAGTGCATCAAAGTCTGCACGCAGCGCTACTGTTGGTCCCGTTTTATCCCCTTGGAGATAGGCTACTACACCATTACCACCGACGTTCGTTCGCACCTGGCTACCTAATTTTTCATGGTAATCGGCGATATAGTTTGCTGTATGAAATTCTTTAAATGAAAGCTCTGGATGCTGATGTAAATGACGGCGAATAGCAACTATTTCATCATAAATATTATCTAATCCTTCAAATAATTTATCCAACATATATCCTCCTTGGCTTACAATTGACTGAATAATATAAAGAGTACCACCTATTTAGTCTATTGTCTATATTAACTATTTTTATTTGGTAGGGGCGTGGGGACAGTTCCTTGTCCCGCCAATTATGGAAATTAAGAGTCTAGGTAACGACTATCGAACAGTTGGCAGTACAGGGTTTGGGATTAGATCCAAGTAACTGATTTAGGATAGTTTTATCTAGCAGACGTGCAACCTGATGGGACAAGGAACTGAAATATTCTTATTAGCGGCGAAAATGTAAAATAACCCCATATCCTATTCATATTCTTTCATTTATGTTAAAATATTCTTAATGTTGTGTACTGTAAATATTGATCGTGTGTTTTGCGAAATATAAGTTTTATATTACAATTCACTGCATTTCTTTGTAATGGTTGTAGATATATAAAGAACAAAATGGGAGGATATGATGATGAAGGTTTTAAACTTAGCTGGTACACCTTACGAAATCGGTTTAAAACATGGCAAAGATGCCAAGAATGAAGTGGGTTATAGTTTAGATTCCTATGAAAAATTGTTCTATCATGATGCAAATATAACTTGGAAGCAAGCTAGAGAACTTGCGAAAAAGCATTTGGATGCCATTGAAAAAGAAAATGTTGATCTTATTAAGGAAATGGAAGGGATTGCAAAAGGAGCTTCCGTAGAATTTGAAGATATTTTAGTTTTGAATGCGAGAAGTGAAATTGCATTAACGCAAAACAAGGAAGATGGTTGCACGAGCCTTGCTGTCATGCCGCCTACGAGCGAAAAGGCCTTTCTTGCTCAGACATGGGATTGGCGTTCAGCGCAGTCACGAAGCTTGGTAATGACGAAAATCAGGCAACAAGACGGTCCGACCATTCATATGGTTACTGAGGGAGGTATTATTGGGAAAATCGGTATCAATGACCGTGGGCTGGGTGTTTGTCTGAATGCCTTACGGGCAAACGTCAAGTCGAATCAGTTACCAGTTCACCTTGGATTAAGAGAGGTACTGAATTCCGAAGATATTTATGAAGCACAAAGTAAAGTGGTTGACGGCAAACTAGGGTCTTCAGCTAATTTTATGATGGCTCAGGATAATGGCAACATCCACCAAGCGGTGAATTTGGAATTATCACCGGATAAGCACGACAAAAAAGAAACGAAAACATCTTATCTCTATCACTCAAATCATTTCTGCTCGAAGGCAATTAATGAAGCGATCGGTAAAGAAAATATGAATGTGGTTGCAAGTTCCCATAATAGAATCAACCGTATAGGTGAGTTAATCCATCAATTCACATCCGGTAATGAAATTGTTACGGAAGCTGATATAAAGATGTGGCTTTCTGATCACGAAAACGGACCGAATTCCATATGCATACATAAGGAGGTTGGGACGTCTGACTATACCGATACAATTACAGCTTTTGCAGTGATTATGAATTTAACTAATAAAAGTATGTATTTAATAGAAGGTCAGCCGTGCAAACCAATCGAAGAACTACGTTTTGGGTTATAAAAATCATCGGTGCACTATTAGTGGGTCATAGGAGGTAACAAAATGGAAAAAACGAACACAATAACTAATGAAAATATGTTACATATGTTAAAGGACTTGGTGAATATTGACAGCGGCAGTTATGATAAAGCTGGTGTTGATCAAGTAAGTACTTATTTGAAAGAAAGTTATGAAGAACTTGGATTTGAAGTGACCGAGTATAAAAATAAAGACCGAGGTAACAATCTTGTTTTGCGTCATCAGGACTCGGACAAGCCAAGCATATTGGTGCTGGCACATATGGATACTGTTTTTCAAAAAGGAACAGTAGAAGATCGCCCGTTTACTATCAAAGGTAATTACGCTTATGGACCTGGAGTTATTGATATGAAAGCGAGTCATGTCATGCTGTATTTTGCCATTTGCGAGTTGATAAGAACGGGCAATGACAGTTATAAAAATATTGAAATAGTATTTAACAGTGATGAAGAAATCGGTACAGGGTTATCACGATCGATAATCGAACAACAGGCAAAAGATAAAAAATGTGCACTCGTTCTTGAACCAGCACGTGTGGATGGTTCCATTGTAAGCGCACGGCGGGGGACAGGAGCATATACACTGGATATATATGGGAAAGCAGCTCATTCGGGAATTGAACCAGAGAAAGGAAGAAGTGCGATTGAAGCACTGGCATATAAAATCCCTAAACTTCACGCGTTATCAGATCCGGAAAAAAAGCTGAATATCAACGTTGGTCTTATAGAAGGAGGATCATCAATTAATACGGTCGCTTCACAGGCAACGGCATACATTGATGTTCGGATCAGCACTGTTGATCAAGGTGAGTGGATTGATGAAAAAATAAAAGAAATATGCAGTACAGTAGAAGTGGAAGGTACTGAAACATCATTATCTGGTGGGATTAATCGCATGCCTATGGTTTTTACTGATGAAATCAAAAAACTCGTTCATCTCATACAGGATGAAGCAAGAAAACTCGAAATGGACGTGAGTCATGTTGCTACCGGCGGAGGATCTGATGCTTCATTTACAGCTGCAATGGGGATTCCAACCGTTGACGGACTGGGGCCTGTCGGCGGAAAGCAGCATAGTAATGATGAGTATCTGGAAATAGAAAGTCTTACAGAGCGAACGTGGTTGTTTCTTCACACATTATCGCGATTAAGTACAGATAGAATCGTTTAAAAGAAAGTGCAATCAGCTAATCAACGCTTAAATAATAAAACAAGATAAGCGCTTATAGAAGTGCGAAGTATAAACTAAATAAGCAAGGTGGAAAATGACAATGGAACAAAAGAACCAGAAAAAGCGAATGAAATTTGTAATGCCAGATGCATACGTAATCATTTTTAGTATTATTGCTTTGGCAGCAATCGCAACTTATTTTGTGCCAGCAGGGTCTTTTGAACGAGAAACGGTTGACGAAGTGACAAAGGTTATCCCGGGCAGCTACACTCCACAAGAATCCAATCCTGCCAATTTGTTGGATTTATTTAAATCCGTTCAGCTTGGATTGATTGAAACAGCAAATATTATTTTCTTGATTTTTATTATAGGTGGGATTGTAGCGGTTATTGAGTCGACAGGAGCTATTAATTCTGGGATTAATACCTTGATTGATAAAACAAAAGGGCGGTACATGCTATTGATAGCTACAGTTAGTGGTATTTTTGGCATGTTAGCCTCCATGGGTGTTGTGGCAAACGCTGTTATAGCTTTTATTCCAATTGGAATAGCCTTGGCAAAGTCATTGAAACTGGATGCGATTACCGGAGTTGCAATGGTTTATTTAGGTTATTATTCAGGAATGATTGCTGGTATTTTCGACCCTACTATCCTTGGTTTGGCCCAAACGATAGCTGAATTGCCTCTTTTTTCAGGTATGCCGTTGCGTATTGTTATTTTTATCGCTTTAATTACGATAACGATAATATACACGAGTCGGTATGCCAAAAAGGTAAAAAATAACCCAGAAAAGTCTGCTATGAACATAACTTCTCTGGAAACTGAACAACATCAGTCTGAAGAAACAGAAACCGATAACAATAATAAAACGGTTTTTACAAATACTCAAAAACTCGTTCTATTAACATTTATTGTTTCCCTTGGCATATTCATTTACGGAGCTTTAACAATGGACTGGGGTATCAATGATCTGGTTGGCGTCTTTTTAATAATGGGCGTGGTGATTGCCATTATTGCACGCATCAGTCCGAACAAGTTTGTTAATCTCTTTATAGATGGAGCGAAATCTATCACATATGGCGCACTAGTAGCAGGACTGGCAAGAGGTGTCGTTGTTGTTATGGAAAATGGGCATATATTGGATACGATAGTTAACGCGGCCCTTACGCCGTTGGAGTCCACATCTTTATTTATAGGCGGACAGTTACTTTTCATATTTAATTTACTATTTAATTTATTGGTAACATCAGGTACTGGTCAAGCGGCGATTGTCATGCCGATCATGGTACCACTTGTAGACATCCTGGGTTTAACGAGACAGACAGGAGTTCTTGCTTTTATGCTTGGAGATGGATTTAGTAACATTATTGCACCAACTTCTGGCGTATTAATGGCAGTGCTTGCAGTTGGTGGTGTGAAATGGACGGAATGGATACGGTTCGCATTTCCTTTATTACTCATGTGGATAGCAGTTGGCTTTATCGCGGTTGGCTATGCAATTATTACAGGATATGGGCCTTTTTAGTATACCATATAAGAGTTAATTTATTGAATTTTGACTATTTAAAGCCAGCATAATTTTGTGAATATATCTTAGTTAATTCATTGCAATCAATAATTAACTAGGATGTGTCCTAGGAAACATCAAAGTAAAGGAAGAAAGTTCAACGATGATATTTAAAAAGGCTACTGTTGCTTTCGTTTGATATACCATGGATAATATTAATACACAATTAATTTGGAAAATACAGTAATTAAGGAGATATCAATGAAGTTAAAACAAGCTGAGTAGGTGATAGTTGTGTCAAAAGTAGTGATTGTTGGGAGTTATGTGGTTGATTTAATGAGTAGGACACCGCACATGCCAAGTCCGGGGGAGACCGTTTTAGGTGGCCCTTTTCGAATGGGACCAGGCGGAAAAGGTAGTAACCAGGCTGTTGCTGCAGCTAGGCAAGGTTCTGAAGTTACAATGGTAACAAAAGTCGGGATGGATGTTTTCGGAAATGAAGCTATAAAAAACTTTGAAAATGAAGGAATAGATGCAACTTTTGTTACGCGTCATCCTGAAGAAGCTACCGGAGCTGCTTTAATTACAGTCGATAAACAAAGTGAAAATATGATTGTAGTAGCACTTGGTGCCTGTGGGAAAATAACAAATGGAGATGTCCTTTCCGCCGAAAAGGCTTTCATGGATGCTGATATTGTTCTTTTGCAATTGGAAACATCGTTAGAGGCGATTGAAAAAACAGTAGCATTAGCGAAAAAGTATGAAAAGCCAATTGTATTAAACCCTGCACCCTATCAAGAGATAGATGAAAATTTGTTAAGTGGTATAACGTATATTACACCAAATGAGACGGAGGCCAGTTTATTAACTGATATTAATGTAGAAGATGAGGAGTCAGCAAAAATGGCTTCTCAGAGGTTAATAGAAAAAGGAATAAATACTGTCATCATTACGCTTGGTAAACAAGGCTGTTTTGTTTATGACGGGATTGATGATGGACAACTGATTAAAGGGTTTAAAGTTGATGCTGTTGATACAACCGGTGCTGGGGATTCTTTCAATGGAGCTTTTGCTACTTTTATAGCTAACGGTATGGATCTAGATGATGCCGTCAACCGTGCAAATGCAGTTGCAGCATTGTCAGTAACCAAGGTAGGTACTGCGCCCGCAATGCCGTTTGTAAACGAGGTGGATAGGCTTATGAGGGGAATGGATTAGGTTAATAACTAGAGAGAGACAGCAAACGGAAGTAAGATGGTTATTTAATTGGTGACTTTATATTGCAATTGCTTCAATGTAACAAAAAAATCTGCCGGTATGCTTATGCATCTGGCAGATTTTTGGCTTTCATTTATTTAGTTTCGTTGTGCGATTGCTTCTATGAAAATGAGTAAGTAGTTTTATCTTCTCATCAGCAGGTGATGCCACTTCCTGCATTCACTTAAAGGCGTTAAGTGCGGCCGTAGCAGCTTCCTCAATTAGCGCATCGTCATATTTGGCATCTTCCGCATCATGATGAGACATGATCGCAATAACGATTGGTTCTCGGTTGGGCGGCCAAACAACTGCAATGTCATTTCTCGTTGCGTAACTTCCGGCTCCACTCTTATCACCGACTTCCCAACCTTCAGGTGCGCCTGCACGAATCAATGTATCACCTGTCGTATTTCCCTGCAGCCAATTCGTGAACCGTTCACGCTCATCATCTGAAAGGAAGTCGCCGACTGCGAATGCCTGAAGATCGGTTGCAAGAGCTTTTGGTGTGCTCGTGTCACGCGTATCTCCTGGGGTGAATTCATTCAAATCTGGTTCGTATCGATTCGCCTTGGTAACGTTATCGCCGATTTTATTTAAGGCTTGTTCAAATCCATCAGGACCTCCTAGTGCCTTAAATAAGAAATTCCCTGCGGTGTTGTCACTAGTCCGGACCGCCGCCTCAGCAAGTTCCAAAAGGGTCATCCCGGTATCCACGTGTTTCTCGGTAATCGGTGAATAGGGAACCAAATCATCCTTGGTATAAGTGATAACTTCCTTGAGCTCTGCCATCGTATTTTGCTGTAACACGATGGCAGCTGCTAATGCCTTGTAGGTCGATGTGAAAGCGAACCGTTCCTCTGGTCGATATTCGATGGTCTGATTCGAACCTGTATCAATCGCATAGACACCGAGCTGCGCATCAATTTCATTCTCGAGTTGGGAAAATTTTTCATCTGTATTTGCGGTTTGTCCCTCTTCATTTACCTCTTTAGATGAGGCATCGGTTGAAATGGATCCTTCCGTGCAGGCGGTAAGTGTAATCAATGCGAGTAATGACATAAACAATATCAACTTATGCATGCTGAATTTGGATTTATATGTTTTTTTCAAAATGAATAACCTCTTCCTATTTTTGATCTAATTATAACGCATTAATTGGGGTGAAGTAGAGGAGTTTATTCAGGAGGATTCCTTATCAGAAGAGGATATTAAAGATTTGCGTTCCAATTTGGATGAAAGGACTAAAAAACAGAAAAATGAAGTTAGTTGAAGTATGATTGTGTTTCTCGGGGGACAAGGGGACGGGTTCTTTATCCCACCATTTAACCTCTTTATCTCCACGTAAGATCAGGGAGGAATAGAAACCATCCTTGGAGCATGATTTCAATTGGATTTCACTTTTGGGGGATAGTGTTAACGGTTTGAAACAACAGCTCGCAAACTATGCCCCCATTTTAAATATTAGGACATCCATGCGATGCCCTTTGTAGACAAATAGTAGAATGGAAGTCACATTTTGATGCTTGGAAATCAAGTGGGATGAGTTTGACTGCATGGTATCAGGAATAAATACTGAAAGAAATGTATTAATCGCTTCAAAAATTTGTTTGCTAATGACCAGAGCAATCTATGATAGGAAGCACCCAAAACGCAATGACTGGCCAATGTTAAAGACGAATTCGACAGCACTGGCAATGAAGAGCCCATACCCATTTCACCATACAGATGATTTAAAAAACTACAATCAGGGTATGTTTAAAATGGATAAGAATATCACAACAGTAAGAAAGGGGATAGTATGGTTAAAAATAACAAAGACAAGCAGCTTGAAAATTACCGTGAACAAAACACAAATAGTGACAGGGAAATGACAGACGATACAGGAGCCAAACAATCTAATGATGAATGGTCCTTAAGGGCAGGAAAGCGCGGGCCCACTTTATTTCAGGATGCTCACTTTTATAGAAAACAATCCCATTTTAATCGGGAGCGGATCCCCGAAAAGGTTGTTCATGCTAGAGGGTTTGGATTGTATGGCGAGTTTGAATCATACAAATCCATGTCGCATGTGACGAGGGCGCATTTTTTGCAGGAACAAGGCAGAAAAACACCGGTATTCGTTCGGTTTTCCAACTTTATCGGCAGCCGGGGCTCTAAAGATACAGCGATAGACGTCAGGGGCTTTGCAACGAAGTTTTATACGGAAGAAGGAAACTACGATATGCTGGGGCTACAATTCCCGGTCTTCCTTGTTGCAGATGCGATGAAATTTGCTGATATGGTTCATTCGATTAAGCCTGATCCTAAAACAGACACACCGCAGGCAGCTGCTGCTCATGACACTTTCTGGGATTATGTAGCAAATAACCAAGAGACCGCACATATGGTCATGTGGCTGATGTCGATGCGGGGGCGTCCTCGAAGCTGGCGCATGATGGAAGGGTATCCGATCAATACCTTCCGATTTATTAACGATAAAGGGAAATCAACTTTCGTCCGGTTCGTCTGGAAGCCTCTGCTCGGTATCCACGGACTGTTATTGGATGAAGCGAATCTAATCGGAGGTGTTGATCCGGATTTTCACCGAAATGATATTATCCAGGCAGTAGAAAACGGCATGTATCCCGAGTATGAACTTGGTGTACAGCTTATCAATGAAGAAGATGAGTTCAAATATGATTTCGATATTCTCGATGATACAAAATTATGGCCGGAAGAAGATGTTCCTGTAGAGATAATTGGGAAGATGTCATTAAATCGGTTGGTTGATAATTTCTTTGCTGAAGAAGAGCAGTCATCCTTTGATCCGTCCACACTTGTGCCCGGTATTGACTTTTCCAATGATCCTGTCCTGCAAGGCAGATCATTCGCTTATCGGGATACAGATTATCACCGATTAGGGACTTCGAACATCAATGAAATTCCTGTGAACAAACCGATTGCTGAGACAAATATCAATTATCGCGACGGGTATGTGCGCCACCGGATTGATGAGGACACTGTAGATTATCATAATAATTCAATGGCTGACAACACACCGCAGACCGTATCCGCTGAAGAAGGCGGTTACGAAGATTATCCGGAGAAAGTAGAAGGACATAAAACAAGGGACATACCGAGCGACTCATTTACGGATTATTTTTCCCAGGCAAGAATGTTCTGGAACAGTATGTCGTCGGTTGAAAAAGAAGATATTATCAACTCTTTCAGCTTTCATCTTGGAAGTGTGAAGAACAAGTCGGTCAGAGAGCAAAACGTAGAAATGTGGGCCCATGTTGATCAAGATATGGCAGCAGCCATTGCAAAAAGCATTGGCGTCAATCCGCCTGAAGTATCGCATGTTCAGGTAGAAAAGAGCTCCCCTGCACTGAGCATGGAAAACACAACGTATAAGGCAGGAACACAGAAGGTTGGAGTGCTCATCGGGGATGGCTTTAAAGAAGATGAAGTAACTGAAACACTTGATGTATTGCGAAAAGAAGGAGCAATCGTGGAAATAGTAAGCGATAAATTGGGTGCAGTCAAAGGGGAAAACGGCAAGGAAATCGAAGTGAATAAAACGTTCATAACGACCCACCCTACGCTCTTCGACTCGCTTTATATTGTTGGCGGTAAAACAGACAAGCAGGATATGTTTGACGACCAAGTTAACATGTTTGCTAAAGATGCATACAAGCATCAGAAACCAATTGGAGTAGCTACAACAGGACAAGCCTATACATCTGAATTAAAAGGAAACAAGTCTGGTGTTATTCTGGCTGATAGCAATTCAAAATTTGGTGAGGAATTTTTATCTGCTGTTGCCAAGCAACGTTTCTGGGATAGAAAATAGATAGTGTAAAGGAACGCTTATCTTCGCGAGGGAAGATAAGCGTTTTTTAGCCGATTAAAAAACTCCCCTTGTTTCTGGGGAGTTAAAAGGTAAATTTCGTTATGCTTTTACCCAGTAAGCAGCTTCGTTACTGCCTGGAGATGGCGGAAAAGTTTCTCCTTCTTTAATATCGATGGAGGTATCGTCATTGTTTTGACCGCCGTTAACTAAACTGTCTACTTTGAATTTTCCGCTCTCAGGTACTTTCTCGCCTGTTTTATATTTCTCTGCCATCTTACCTACCTCCTAAATTTATTTTCACCTTCATTTTGTATGTGCCCGTCTAAAGCAAAATTTAAACTACTTTGTGGACACGGGGACAGGTTCCTTGTCCCGCCTGATTCTACGGGAGAGCGTGTCAGCCTCTTGATACGCCTGTTATTCAATCAGGACCACCAGCCTATTGATCTACGCTTCCGATTAAAACTATCGTAGAAACGTTAAAAAATAAGGGGATTCCTGCTATGGTATCGCAAACAGCTGGCACTTTCGTCTGCAATCATATTTTTTTATGGTTTAATGCATGAACTTCATATTAAGCACACTTCGGTTCGCGGCGGGTTTATCCATATTCCTTACCAGAGCAACCCAGTATGTCACCTAATACGATTGTTGAGGGATTGAGGATTGCCATTTCTGCAGCCTGTTTAAATCGGGAAGAGACAAGGGGAGAAGGGACAAGGGGACAGGTCCCTTGTCCCACCATTTATATCCAGTTTATTCATTTGTATTGGAGTGGTTATATAAGGGTAACCAAGTTTCATGTGTAGAGACTGTGGATCTTTTGCTACCAATTAATCCGGTGAATTAAAAGCGATAAGAAGAAAATATAAATTCATATCACAAAGGCAGATTTTGTTTCTTTGGTGTCACTTCGGTGTTTCCTGCAAAATGATTGGTAAAGAAGTTTATCGCAGTTTGGCGGGTAGTAAAACCCCCATCTCAAAAATATATGGACACTGAAAATTTGAGGTGCTGGAACATTCGGCCTGTCTGGGAAGACAATACTTTTTATATGGACTGTTTAGACAAAAGTCTTCGTATTTTTTGCCTGTTACTTCATATTATGTCACACAATATGCTTGTTTTGTTATTCAATCGATTTCCTTTTTTCAGTTTAATAACAATATAGGAACTAAAATTGTCGGAAAACTAGACAAATTGCGTTAAAAAAAGTATTGTGATATGGTATAAAAAGTAAATTCAGATTATTTTTTGTCTAGAAAGGTTTGGCCTGGGATGACACTAAGCAGTTTATTTATATTATTTATAGTGGGTGTGGTAGTTGGTTTTATAAATGTCATATCGGCAGGTGGGTCGTTAATTTCATTACCTATCCTCATTTTTTTAGGTTTACCGTCTTCCGTCGCAAATGGTACAAACCGAATAGCGATTTTAGCGCAGAATGTATTTGCTTTCATAGAGTTCTATAAAAAAGGGTTGATCAAATGGAGATTAAGTCTCATTCTGAGTGTGCCTGCAGTTATTGGATCTCTACTAGGTGCAGCATTAGCAATAGATCTTCCTGATGATCTGTTTAATAATACGATGGCAATTGTCATGGTCATCGTTATTCTTTTAATTTTATTAAAACCCCACCAACATGTGAAATTAAAAAATCAAGAATTAACTATATTCAAAAAGACGCTTCTAATCCTTTCTTTTTTAATTGTTGGTTTTTATGGTGGATTTATCCAAGCTGGGGTTGGATTTTTGATTATCGCATTTTTAACTATATTCGCAAGTAAGTTTAGGTTGGTTGAAATGCACAGCATCAAAACAGTAGTAACGTCTTTCTATTTACTCCTATCAACTATTATTTTTATTGCTCATGGTCAAGTAAACTGGATGTATGCGCTTATTTTAGCTGTAGGAAGCGGGCTTGGCGGATGGCTCGGAAGTAGATTTGCTATAAACGTTTCTGAAAAGTTTCTAAAGATTATCATGGCTATTGTTATTTTTTTAATGGCAGCTAAGCTTTTGTTTTTTGGATAGGAAATGCACAAAAGTAGTCTATTGTACTAGGAATCATTAAATCTTTTAAAAGGTGTTAAAAGATACAGATTGATAGGCTAAACAAACACAGCACCACGTTAAAAATAAGGCAACTACGAAAAGGGAGATCTGTAAGCATGAAATTTTATACACGCCAAAATATTGGAACGGTATTAGGCCCATTGCTTTTTTGTATTATATTTTTCTTCCCTGATATTACAGGATTGGAAAGTGCACCACGCGCAGTGTTAGCTGTCACATTATGGACAGCAACATGGTGGGTGACAGAGCCTATCCCGATACCTGCAACGTCTTTTTTACCGCTGTTATTGTTACCTTTAACAGGGGGAACAGATGAGCAAACAGCTGCGATGGCCTATGGGAACCCAATTGTTTTTATGTATATGGGTGGATTTATTATCGCACTTGCTATTGAAAAATGGGATTTACATAAACGTATTGCGTTAACCATATTATCCTATGTCGGGACAAGCAGTAAACAGATCATCTTAGGGGTTGCCATCGCTACAGCTTTTTTGTCAATGTGGATTTCCAACGCGGCAACTGCTTTGATGATGCTGCCAATCGCACTTGCCCTCATTTCAGAGGTGAAAGAGCGTAAGTTTTTAGATGAGAAATCGCTGGATAATTTTGCGAAAGGGTTACTTTTAACGGTGGCATATTCCGCCTCTATTGGTGGTCTGGCTACGATTATAGGTTCTGTTCCAAACGCTGTATTGGCCGGTATCGCAAGTACAGTTCTGGATCAAAGGATTACCTTTGCCAACTGGTTTATGTTCGGGTTTCCTATTACTGTTATTTTGTTGATTTTTATGTATTTTTATATCACGAGAATTCAATTTAAAGTAAGCAATGACAATATTTCATCGACATTTGCACAGGATGAATTAAAAAAATTAGGTCCGATGTCAAGGAATGAGAAATATGTAGGAATTATTTTTCTTGTGACAGGTGCATTGTGGATATCGAGTGGTTTCCTGCCTGCGTTTATTTCTGATCGACTAACAGATACGATCATAAGTATGTTGGGAGCAACTACATTATTTCTCATACCAAGTACAAAGAAGAAAGGGAAATTACTCGTATGGGAAGATATGAAAAATCTTCCGTGGGGATTGCTTGTTTTATTCGGTGGTGGTATGTCACTTGCTGCAGCATTTGAAGACTCTAAACTAACAGAATGGTTTGGCGAAGTGCTCGGTAAGTTAGATGTGTTACCATACTTTTTAATTATCATTGTGTTGACCGCCACTGTTTTGGCAATGACCGAAGTAATGTCCAATACAGCAACTTCCAATATGCTGATCCCGATCACAGTTGGCTTGGCAATGGCGATCGGTGTCGCACCGTATGGATTAATGGCCGCTGTAGCCCTGGCTGCATCCTGTGCTTTCATGCTTCCGATTGCGACACCGCCAAACGCCGCCGTCTTCAGTTCGGATTACCTAACAATCCAGACCATGGTGAAAGCGGGCTTTTGGATGAATGTATTCAGTATCATTGTCATTGTGCTCGCTGTTTATTTCCTACAGCCAATCTTGTTTAACTTTTAAAGGGGGGACACGGGGACAGGTACATTGTCCCTCCATTTGACTGGAACAGTGTTTTATTTGCCTTTCCTCTTTCCGTTCTTGCTTAAGTGACAGTTAGCTTACTGACTGGTGAGAATGATAGTCGGAGTATGATGGAGTTGGGGTAAAAGATTAGCTTGTTGCCAAGTCGTTTATTATAGCTAAGGTTTATCGAATCTTTTTATTACTAAAAAATCTGCCAATTATGTATCTGGCAAATTTTAACGAGTGAAAGTCACTAAACTTTTCTTTTCAAAAGATACCTCATGGACACTCTATAGAAATTCGTGAACCTCAATATCACGATCAATACGATCCCACATTCCTGTTCCAACGATTCCCGGGCAATAGGCATTAACCGTAATCTTGAATTGAGCTAGTTCCCGTGATGCGACTTGGATAGGTCCGTGAACAGCAAATTTGGTGGCAGAATAGGCACCTAATAATTCAAAAGCTGTTCCTTAATTGCAATATTAAATGCAATACTTCACGTGATACCGCCATATAACACGAGCGCATCGCTTAAACAAGATATGCGCTCATTTTTTGTTTCTAATTATTTAAAACGGGAAAAGGCTGTGTAGTGAATTAGTTAAATGGGGTGAATGCGTTTCATATGAGACTGGAAACACATCCACTTAAAAGTCAGTGAGAGATTTTGGGCACTGTTCTCGAAAGATTATCTAAGAGAAAGGGAATCAGCTGGTTTTAAGAAAGCTGATATGTGGACATCTGACGGGAAGAGAAATATATTATCTCTATAGAGCGGTGACTGGCATTATATGCTTTGTACCGGAGCGGGAGGGAGGGGATGAAAATCAAACTAAATGTACTGATTACTGGTCAAGACTCACTTATGTGTGAAGGCCCGTTGGCGGTTCTTGCTGAAGATGACTGTATAACAGCGGACGTAGCAGAACTTGACCCTGAACGGTTGTTAGAAAAGGTAAGGTTGTTCCATCCTGATATTGTGCTTTTTTCAGTCCATCTTTACGACTTTGCTGTCATTGAACAGATCAGTTTGGTGAAAGGGGAATTGCCGAATGTCAAAACGATGCTACTTATGTCTACCTATGACGAACGATTTGTTATCGAAGGAATAATTGAGGGAGTGGATGGATTTCTATTGAATAATGGGGATACGGATACAAAACGCTTACTGGAAAATATCCATAATTTGTATCAGGATGAATATGTTCTTTCAGGAAGCATTGCTAAAAACGTCATGCATCAGATTATGGAAGAAAAGACAAAACAGCAGCTAGAGATAAACCTTCTAAAATGGGATATCAAAGTAACGCGGCGGGAGCTCGACATCCTTTACCTGCTCATGAAAAATTATAGTAACCAAGAGATGGCGTCTTTATTTGACGTAAAAGAAAAATCGGTCCGTGAGTATGTCAGTAATGCCTATAGTAAAATCGGAATTAATAAACGTAATGAAGCAGTCGCTTTCCTACAAGAAATTATGAATGTGCCAGGAGAGAAGGAGCTT
>Ga0079225_10000710_pt1 | contig 18198 bp, 16 predicted proteins | sample Poulit2012_FD_76344 | JGI IMG/M metagenome (GOLD analysis project Ga0079225, IMG submission 76344) | Agricultural soil microbial communities from Georgia to study Nitrogen management - Poultry litter 2012 | ecosystem: Environmental > Terrestrial > Soil > Agricultural land | place: USA: Georgia... | reverse complement strand
TAATTGATAATTGATAATTTAGAAGCTCTATTGGACATTCTATCGTAATTTATAAAGTATTTATGCGATTTTGTCCTATAGAAATAAAATTATAAAGTAGTCGAATTCGACCACTTTAGAAAATAAGAAAAATGGAATATGAAAAGTACGAATTTCCAAGAAGATTATAGTTCCCAAATTCCCGCTTTGCGGATGTTGATTAATTTGGGATATGAATATTTACCACAAGAAAAAGTAATGCAATTGCGATATAATCGCACTTCAAATGTTTTATTAGAATCAATTTTAAAAGAACAATTAGCAAAAATTAATAAAAATCAAGTTTCATCTACGCAAACGGAGAAATTTACACAAAGTAATATTGATGAAGCTGTACTTAGATTAAAGGAAATTCCGATGGAACAAGGTTATGCTAAAGCCACGGAATATATTTATGACCGATTGTTACTGGGAACCACTTTAGATCAAACTATTGAAGGGAATAAACGGGAATATACCTTGCAGTATATCGATTGGAAACACCCAGAAAATAATGTTTTTCATCTTGCAGAAGAATTTAGAGTTTTAAGAACCGATGGTAAAAAAGAATACCGACCGGATATTGTTTTATTTGTCAACGGAATTCCACTTTCCATAATTGAAAACAAAAGAGAAGATATGGACGATCCTATCGGTCAAGCTATATCGCAACATTTACGCAATGAGAAAGAATCCGGTATCCGTAAACTTTATGTGTATGCACAAATAATGATGGCTTGCACAGTTAATCAAGCGAAATACGGAACTAATAATACACCGCCAAAATTCTGGAATATTTGGAGAGAAAAAGCAATCGATTTTAAAGATATTGAAGCCACTAAAAATAAAGTTCCTGCAAAGGAAGTGCAACAACAAATAATGGAAGTTAGAAAAGCTTCTGAATTTTTTGGAAAAGACCAAGCAGAACGCATCCACAATAGATTGAATCAAGAATTTACATTGATAGAACAAGATGTTTTTCTTTATTCCATAGCATCACCCAATCGCTTATTAGATTTAATCGCCAATTTTATACTTTATGATAATAACGTCAAGAAAATTGCACGTTATCAGCAGTATTTTGCAGTAAAATCTGCTGTTGAAAGGATAAGAACAATTTTGCCCCCATCATCCCCTTCTCCCTCAGAAAGAGGGGTTGGGGGTGAGGGAAAACGTTTAGGTGGCGTTGTTTGGCACACCCAAGGAAGTGGAAAGTCACTAACAATGGCAATGATGGCAAAGGCGATTGCAAAAGAGGATAATATTAAAAATCCAAAAATTATTTTGGTTACCGATAGAACAGATTTAGACCAACAAATCTCCAAAACCTTTGCAGCTGTCGGAATGCAAGTGGATAATGCTAAAACAGGAAAACATCTCATTGAGATTTTAGAAAGCAATTCAGATAATGTAGTAACTACCATTATCAATAAATTTGATACGGCAGTTAGAGGAATTAAAAAACCTTTGACCAGTCCAAATATCTTTGTTTTAATTGATGAAGGACACCGTACCCAACACGGAACATTTAATATCAATATGCAGAAGGCTTTGCCAAATGCATGTTATATGGCATTTACTGGTACACCCTTGTTTAAACAGGATAAGAACACTATGCACAAGTTCGGCGGAATGATTGATCAATATACCGTTAAACAAGCTGTGGAAGATGGTGCGGTTTTACCTTTGGTTTATGAAGGTAGATACAGCGATCAAAGTGTAGATGAAGAAATTATTGATAACTATTTCAATTATGTTTCAGAAGATTTAAGCGATTACGAAAAAGCGGATTTAAAGAAGAAATTTGCAAAACGAACGCATATTGCCGATGCAGAAAAAAATATAGAAGCTATTGCCTGGGATATTGTAAGACATTATCGAGAAAACTTTCAAAGAACCACTCCATTCAAAGGGCAAGTAATTTGTAATTCTAAACGAACAGCAGTAAAATATTATGAAGCTATCCGGCAAATTGGGAAAGTAAGTTGTGCATTAGTGATTTCATCACCTGATGATAGAGAGGGCGAAGAATCCAGCTTCGGAAAAACCTCTGATGATGTCAAAGCTTTTTGGGAAGCAATGATGGATCAGTACGGCAATTCTAAGAACTACGAGGAAAGCATCATCAAACAATTCAAGCATTCTGAAGATCCTGAACTTATACTTGTAGTGGATAAACTGCTCACTGGTTTTGATGCGCCTAAAAATACAGTACTATACCTAACAAGAAAATTAAAAGGGCATACTTTATTACAAGCTATTGCTCGTGTAAATCGTTTGTACGAAGATAAAGATTATGGTTATATCATTGATTATGCAGGAGTGATTGGCGAATTGGATAATGCTTTATTGACTTATTCTGATTTAGAAGATTTTGATGAAAAAGATTTGGAAGGAACACTTACCAGTATCAATCAAGAAATCGAAAAATTAGAACCTGCACATCAGCAAGTATTGGAATTTTTCAAGGATATTAAAAACAGAGATGATGGAGAATTGTTTCAACAAAAATTACGTCACAAAGATGTCCGAGATGATTTCTATAAAAAATTAGCAACTTTTGCGCGAATCTTTAAACTGGCAATGTCTTCAATGAAATTCCATAAAGAAACATCGGAGAAGAAAATTCAAAAATATAAAGACAATTTAAAATTCTTTATGAATCTGAGAACTGCAGTTGCTCAACGTTTTTCAGATAAGGTCGATTATAAACAATACGAAGGACAAATTCAAAAATTAATGGACCAGCATATTTCTTCCAAAGGAATTAATAAACTCACAGAATTGGTTAATATTTTTGATGAAGCAGCCTTCCAAAATGAACTCGAAAAAACTGAAGGTACAGCAGCTAAAGCAGATACGATTGCTTCCAGAACAGCCAAACACATTTCTGAGAAAATGGATGAAGATCCGGTATTCTATAAAAAATTCTCTCAGCTGATCCAACAAGCCATTGATGATTTCTTAGCAGAACGAATTACAGAATTAGAATACTTTGAGAGAGTAAAAGATTACAGCGATAAAGTGCTCAATAAAACAGATACCAGTATTCCTGAAAAGATTAGAGGAAATCAAACTTTAAGTGCTTATTTCGGAATAGTAAATGAATTCTTTGAAACTGAAGAAGTGAATACCAATCAATTTCAAGATGAATTAGTAGAAGCTTCAATAAAAATCGATGAAATCATAAATAGTAAAAAACGAGTTAACTGGCAAAATAATCAAGATATCATCAAACAAATGCAATTAAAAATTGGAGATTATATCTATGATGAAATCGGAGTAAAAATGGGTTTACGATTGAGCTTCACTGCTATTGATGAAATGGCTGAACGAATGATTAATGTAGCGAAAACGAGGGAATAAGACAGAACGCGGATGACGCAGATCTAACGGATAATCGCGGATAAAAAATCAGTAAAAACCCGCTAAATCCATGTAATCCGTGTTCCATAAATAATAAACAAAAAACAGAACGCAGATGACGCAGATCGAACGGATAATTATAAATAAAAAATCAGTGAAAATCCGCTAAATCCGTGTAATCCGTGTTCCATAAATAATAAACAAAAAACAGAACGCAGATGAATAGGATAATAAAAAATCAGTGAAAATCCTCGTTCGATAAATTAATAGTGAATAATGTTACATTCAGATATTACAGGAAAAATATTGGAAGCCTTTTATAAGGTATATAACACTTTAGGTTATGGATTCTTGGAGAGTGTTTATGAAAAAGCCATGCTCATAGAATTACAAAAATTCGGATTATTTGTTGAAAGACAAAAAAGAATAAAAGTATATTATGAAGGAATCCAAGTAGGAGATTATTTTGCAGATTTAATTGTCAACAATTGCATAATTATAGAGTTAAAAGCAGCTGAAAATATTCACTCAGAACATGAATTTCAGTTGTTAAATTATTTAAAAGCAACAGAAATAGAAGTTGGTTTATTATTAAATTTCGGCAAGAGACCTGAATTTAAACGAAAAATATTCACCAATAAATAATTATAAAACATCCGTGATAATCAGCTAAATCAGTGTTTTCCACGTTCCATAAATTATATAAAATTGAATAACGAATCATTAAAATACGGAAGTCAAACAATCGAGTTTGAATTAATTTATTCCGACAGAAAAACATTAGGAATAACAGTCAATCCAGATTTGTCTGTCCAAGTCAAAGCACCTAATAATGCTTCGAAAGAAAAAATATTTGAAAAAGTAGAAAAAAGAGCAGCATGGATTCTGGAACAAAAAAGATATTTTCTTTCTTTTCATCCACGAAAAAAGGAATATTTATATAAATCCGGAGAAAGTCATTATTATTTAGGTAGAAGATACCAATTAAAAATTCAAAAAGTTAGTGAAAATCAGTTCAATCCGCGTTCCATTCCGCAAGGACAAGTTTCCTATCAAGGTCGTTATTTATTAATAGAAACAAATAATCCAAATAAAGAAAACATTAAAGCCTTATTAGAAAATTGGTATAGAGAACGAGCTAAAATTAAATTTCCTGAATATGCAGAACTCTTAATCCAGCGTTTTGAAAAATACAATGTAGAACCCAAAAATCTATATATACAAAAAATGGAAACCCGCTGGGGAAGCTGTTCCGCAAAAGGAAATATTATTCTTAATCCAGAATTAATTAAAGCACCTAAACCTTGCATAGAATATGTCATCATCCACGAACTCTGCCATCTCATTCACCGAAATCATACTAAAGCTTTTTTTAGATTACTTTCTCAAGAAATGCCGGATTGGAAGAAATGGAAAGAAAAGTTAGAACGAGATTTAGCCTAAACACAAACAATGAAAATAAATTTTCAACCAAAGTTTTAAAAATAAAAATAGGTCGTCCAAATGGACGACCTTTTGTTTGTATTTGCGGAGGAAGAGGGATTATTTCATGTTCCCAAAATGGGAGTGGCTGAAATACAAAAAAAGCAATACTTCGTATTTCTATTTTTATTTCTAAAACTAGTCTTATGAAAATAAATTTTCAACCAAAGTTTTAAAAATAAAAATAGGTCGCCCGAAAGGACGACCTTTTGTTTGTATTTGCGGAGGAAGAGGGATTCGAACCCCCGGACCTGTGACAGTCAACGGTTTTCAAGACCGCCGCATTCGACCGCTCTGCCATTCCTCCGTGCGCAAAATAAAGATATTCTTTTCAAATAAAAAAATATTTGTTCATAAAAATATTTTTTTTTGTGCATTTCAATTCTATAAAAAAAGAAAATAAGCTAAAACAAGGCATCAATCAACATCATTTAAGCTTATTAACTATCTAGTAGCTATATAATTATTGGAAAATATAACCTACATTTTCTAAAGAAGAAAAAACTTGTTCCCCTAAATTTACTGCTTTCGCCCTACCCTCGATTTGAGGATGTACCGTACCTTTTTCTTTTAAATAATCCTTTACCGCTTCATGCAATGTATAATCCATAATTTTTACATTTTTGCATGAGGCATACGACATAAAACATGAATTGCTTCTCCAGTACGATTACAAGATGCCATTCTATACGTTTTATTTAAATCTAAATCCTCTCCTTTTACTTTTACCTCTAAAACACGCTCTCCATAAGGCCTAGAAGTATCAAACTTCATAGTCATTCCAGCAAATCGGATTAACCATCCACCAAATCTTTCAGATGGAACTGGAGAAAATGCATTATTGATTTCTTTTTCTAACCAATTCTTAATTTGTTCACCCGTTACTTCTCCTATTTTCATATTTTCATCTACAGGTAACATTCTCCATAAATCCTCCACGGTAATCGCTGCTTTACCCGTTTCTGGATCTGGTAAAATGGGCACTCCAAATCTAAAACCATTTGAAATAGCAATATCAGCTCCAGATTTTTCTAATAAAGCATCAGTGATCATATTATCCATAGCATTTTCTACTACTAAATATCTATATAAAGGCGCAGTAGTATATCCTAAAACTTCCGAAAGCTTTTCTTCGTAAGGAGCACGCACTGAATCAACTTTTGCTTGTAAAACTGGATCAGCAGGATATTTATTGGGATCTACTTCTATTAATTCATATTCATAAGAATCCATTTTCCCATTTTTTACATAAATATCTAATCTTCCTAAAAAGGAACCAAAAGATCCAGGCTCTACTACCATAGCATACTTCCCTTTAATCGGTTGACGAACTCTTTCATGTGTATCATTTCCTAAAACAAAATCTACACCCTTTATCGCAGGATTATTTGCTAACATAATTTGCTTTGAAATTCCTATATGAGCAACTAAAAACAATAAATCTACTTCTTGTTCCACTTTTAATTCATGTACCAAATCTTTTAAGTTTTCCTCCACTTGCGTAAACGCAATACCTTCACTAAACATTGGATTTTGACGAACAGGAACCTCGGGATCATTATAGGCTATAAATCCAATTTTCACTCCCTTCTTTTCAGTAACCCAATAAGGAGGAAATAAAGGTTGATTTCCTTCTTCATGAAACATATTGGAAACTATAACATTAGAATTATAGTTTTGCATCACGTCCATCATTACTTTTTTCCCATAAATCACCTCCCAATTTCCAGGTATCAATAAATCATATTGCATATCTTCAATTAAAGGAGGAAATATTGCACCCTCAGATAGCACGCTTTCTCCGCTTCCTTGAATTAAATCGCCGCCATCTACTAATAATGTACCCTCTGGATTTTCTTTTTTAATTTTATTTACTAAAGTTTTAATATTCGCTATACCACCTGCTTCGCGAAATTGTAATTCTCCATTTTCTACAAATAATTCATTATGCGTATTCAAATAAGCATGAATATCTGCAGTTTGAAGAATAGTTATTTTAGTTTTGTCCTTAGCTTGAACTTGCAATCCTACCATTCCTGCAAATAAGGCTAATAAAGTCTTTTTAAACATATTGTTTTTATATTTTATTTCTAGTTTTGTTTTATAATTCTATTGTTTTAAATCCTAATTCTTGCAAACCAAAAATATAGGAATAACCGTTAGCTGTTGTATAAACGGATGAAGGATAATCTTCTTTTTTAACTCCTAATCTTTTCATTGCAAATTCACAAACTACAATAGGAATTCCTAATGAAGCTGCTTTTTCAATAAAAGGAATTAATTCTTTATCTTCTGCCAATTCCTTCACAACAGGCCCTATTAATACTATATGAAAATCTATTTCTTTACTCATTTCCTTATATCTTTCACCCGCAGAAACTGAAGACATTAAATGCCTACTACTTTGTACCAACAAAGCATATTTTCCATCTTTCTTCATGGCATCTTCTACTTTTTCCGGTGAAGTAAATTGTGCATTTAAAGGTTGCATATATAATAAGCCTAAAGCTATTATTCCGATTTTAATAATACTTTTCATTAATTTATTTTTTAAAGATTTATTTTATTATTATCTAAAGGGGGATTGAGCATAAAAAATAACAATCCACCCAAAATGGCAATATTTTTCCAGAATGGTCCATGCATCAAACCTCCATTAGTTTGGATAATTATAGTGATAGGAATTAATAAGATGCATAATATCCAAGCTGCATATCTTGTATAAAATCCAATTAAAAATGCAATGCCAGCTAATAACATTAATACACCAGAAGCAATTCCTAAAAACTCCAATCCAATAGGTTCTAAATAAGCACCTAGAGGCGTAATGGCAGTTCTTTCAGCTATAGATTCAGGAGCTTTTATATGATTAATTCCTGCAGCTATAAATATACCACTAAGCAGTATTCGTAAAATACGAATAGACAATAAAGACACTTCTTTTTTTTCTTGCATAATCTGATTTTAATTATAAAAACTTATATTAATTCTTATAATTAAAAATCCAATAAAAGACGCTGATAAAGTAGATAAATGGGGATTTCTCCTCTAATATTAATAGGAGATTTTATTAAAGAAAAAGAAATATGTTGAACTTGAGATAAAAATAAAAAGGAATTAATATCGTGTTTTACACTTCCTTTAAATTTAACAATTTGATGCGCATGCTGTTCTTTTTCTAATTGAGTGAAATTACTACAAGCTATTTTAGCTTTGGTATTTTGAAAATTAGTAGTCCAAGAGTTATTAAATATTTGACCTTTAACTTCTTGCTTAACAGTACAAGGTATCAACAATAAGCATATTACTATTGTTATTAAAAATACGGTATATGTCTTAGACTTACTAAACATGATTATTGCAAGTATACTACTTTTCTACTTGTTTCAATGTGTCTAAAGTCACACAATGGCTTAAGCCTGGGGGAAATTTTTATACTTTAGTGATAAATTAACAAGAAAAGAGAAAATAGAATGGGATTAAAAAGATTTCTAAACAATTATGTACCTTTAAAAAAGAAAACAATTAAAATAGATTATAATGAAAGAAAATAGAGAGTATGCAACTTTTGGTGGTGGATGTTTTTGGTGTATTGAAGCGCAGCTTAATTTAATAGATGGAATAACAAAAATAACTTCTGGATATAGTGGAGGGCATACAGAAAATCCTAGTTATAGAGAAGTGTGTTCAGGAAATACAGGACATGCGGAGGTAGTACAAGTGGAATATAATCCTGATAAAATTAAATATACAGATTTATTAGCTTTATTTTTTCTCGCTCATGATCCTACACAGTTGAATAGGCAAGGAAATGATATTGGAACACAGTATCGTTCTATAATTCTTTATCATAATGAGGAGCAAAAAGAAGCTATTCAGCGTGTTATAGAAACTTTTAAAGCCACGGTTGATGCTCCAATAGTTACTGAAGTTAAGGCATTGGAAAAATTTTATCCTGCAGAAGAGGAACATTATAATTATTATTCTAGAAATCCTGAACAGGGTTATTGTAAATTAGTAATTGCACCGAAATTAGCAGAGTTTAAAAATAAAATTGAAAATTTATTATAAAATTAAATGTTTAATTATTAAGTTTATTTTCAAAAAGGAAAATAAACTACTATGAGAAGCAAAGTATTTATAATATGTGGGTTATTTAGTATATTATTTACTATAAAAAAAGTAAATGCACAAACTTTTGATTTTTCATTAACTGGAAACCCTGTCGATATTACCGATTGGATACTTGGAAATCAATCCAGTATAGATGGAGAAGAAATTATTTTAACAAATCCCATAGGAGATCAAAATGGCTATATCTACTATGAAACTCCTCAAGATTTAGCAAGCTGCTCTGAGTTTACCGTAGAATTTGAATTTAGAATTACAAATTCTAGTTCGCCAACAGCAGATGGTATAGCATTTTTCTATATTACCCAACCACCTTCTGGTTTTATTCAAGGAGAGGGAATTGGACTCCCTTCTAATCCTGAAGGGCTTATCCTAGTTTTGGACACCTATGATAATGATAATAACAATAATAATCCTTTAGTTTCCTTGAGAAATATGCCAGGAAATGTAAATTATATTGAAGGTAATGCTGCCAATAATATTGTTGCTGATTTAACAAATCAATCTTTTATAAGTGATGGAAATTGGCATACTTGTGTTTTACATTATAATTTCGGAGAAGTTTCCGTGAGCTTTGATGGTCAAGCTCCTGTATTAGTAGGAAATACAACTTTAAATATTGTAGGATATTTTGGATTTTCTTCAAGTACTGGAGGTTCTTGGGCTAAGCATGCTATTAAAAATGTACATATTTATGGTGCAGGTACTCCCACAAAACCTGATGATGTTACTTTTGAATATTGTCAAAATGAAATTGTAAATGACCCTCTAGATATTCCTGGTGATAATTTAGAATGGTTCCTCAGCCCTACCGGTGGAAGTCCTTTACCTGGAGCACCTATTCCTAACACGCAAAATTCTGGAATATTTACTTATTATGTAGCAGAAACAGTTCCTCATTGTAATTTAGAAAGTGAAAGAGCTGAAATTAAAGTTATAGTTCATCCGAAAGCTATGAATCCAGTAGTGAATATTCCTAGCTATTGTAGCGGACAAACTTCTACACAATCTCCCATGGTTGTTAACAGCAGTAGTTTTCAATGGTATGCAAATGCTGATAAAACCGGTCCTTTTAATGCGCCATTTAATGTAAATACGAGTGTAGCAGGCAATAATGTATATTATGTTGAAAATATTTCTGCTCATGGTTGTCCAAGTGATTTAGTCGAAGTAATAGTACCTATCCATCAGTCACCTGATTTGGATTTTGATTGGTTACATAAGTATAATTGTGATTTAAAAGATTCTATTTATTTAGTAAATCTTTCCAATCATACCGATTCTTTTTTCTGGTATTTAAATGATACACTGTTTAGCCAAGAGGCGCAACCTAAATTACAAATTGAATATCCCGAAACGCATGAAATAAAACTAATTGGAAAAAATGAATATTGTGAAAATTCCTTAATTAAAGAAATAACTACAGGACATCATTTTGAAGTAGATTTTGAAGCTGAACCTTATTATTTTTGCCATGAAGAAGTAATTTCATTTACAAATACAAGTACCACGGATACCATTGGCAATTTAGAAAAAACAGCTACTTGGTATGTGGATGGTGAAATATATTCTACAGATTGGGATTTTGAAGTTTTATTACCTTATGCTAGAACTTATGAAATTACATTAGTAGTAAAAAATGAATTAGGTTGTGAAAAATCAATTACCAAAGAAATAGAAATAGATCCAATTCTTAATCCTTTATTTGCTCTAAAAGATACAAGCATCTGTCTTGGAGAAAATATAATTTTAGAACGTATTGAGCCAGATGCTAGAGGTTTAGATTCTATAGTAGTACGCTGGGGAGATAATACACAATGGACAATTCTTCCTTCAAATTATTCTGATTTACAGCATGCTTACACACAAAACGGGTCTTTTACTATTGAAATTGAAAGTTATTTTAGGGCTTGCCCAACAGTTAGCGAAGTATATAATGTTTATGTAGAAGAAATGCCTATAGTTCGTTTTTTAAGTGCTGCAGAACTATGTTTGCATGGAGAGGAAATCCACTTAGAAAATCAAGAAGAATACAGAGCTGATTTTAATTATAAATGGTCCACTGGTGATACTACTGCTTATACTAAAGTTAAAAAACCTGGTCGATTTACCTTAGAAATTTCAAATAAATATTGCACAGCGAGTGAATTTATAGATATTAAAAAAGATTGTTTTATTAATATCCCAAATGCTTTTTCTCCAAATGGAGATGGCGAAAATGATTACTTTATTCCTAGAGAAGTTCTTTCAAAAGGAGTTACAAGTTTTGAAATGGAAGTTTATAATCGTTGGGGACAAAAAGTTTTTGCAACACAACAAATTAATGGCAGAGGTTGGGATGGTAAATATAATGATGTAGAACAGCCAATGGGTGTTTATGTATATAAAATTCAAGTTACCTACAAGAATGGACGAACAGAAGAATATACAGGAAATGTTACTTTAGTTCGCTAATTATTTAAGGAGTAGGAAAAATAAATGTACTTTTGTGCCTACTCCTTTTAATATTATATGAGAATTGCATGGGATGCTAAAAGAGCCTTTTTTAATACAACTGGCTTAGGAAATTATAGTAGAGATTTAATTAGGATGATGGGCAAATACTATCCTAAGCAAGAGTATTTTCTATGCACTCCTTCTATAAAAAATATTAAAAATAATAGCTTTTATCAAAATACAGTTAAAGATAAAATGCATCTAATGCATCCCTCTTTTCTACAAAATGGTGCATATTGGAGAAGCAAAGGCATCAAAAAGGATTTAGAAAAAAACAATATCGCAATCTATCATGGATTGAGTAATGAAATGCCATTTATTCATAGTGCAAATACTAAATTTGTAGTTAGTATTCATGATTTAATTTTCAAGCACTTTCCCGATCACTACCCTAGTTTAGATAGAAAAATATATGAAAAAAAAGTAGCATTCGTTTGTAAAAATGCAGATCTCATCTTAGCAATGAGTGAACATACAAAGAAAGATATTTTAAACTTTTATTCTATTCCCGAAGAAAAAATACAAGTACAGTATCAAGGAGTACATCCTATTTTTAAAACTAATACTTCCAAATACGATAAAGAAGAATTTAGAAAAAAATATGGTCTTCCTAAAAATTTCACATTAATGTTAAGTGCTTTTCAGGAAAGAAAAAACCACAAACTGGTACTTCAAGCATTAAAAAGCTTAAAAGATAAAAATGTATTTTTAGTATTAGCAGGAAAAAAAGGTAAAATGTACGATAAGGTGATGGAATGGGTAAAAGAATGGAATTTAGAAAAACACGTTGCTATACTTACTGATTTAAACGTACAAGGTATAAATATACTATATGAATTAGCAAATCTTTGCATACAAGCATCGCATTATGAAGGATTTGGAATTCCTGTTTTAGAAGCATTAACCAAAAAGAAAGCATGTTTATTAGCCGACAATTCCAGCTTTCCAGAAATCGCTAAAGATGCAGCATGGTATTTTGCACCAAATAATTTAGAAGAATTAAGAGAGAAATGGTTAATATTATGGAATTCACAAGATGATAGAAATAATTTAATACAAGAAATTAATATTACTGCATTTGAGGAAGTTCATTTAAGTAAAAAACTGCAATCGTATTATAAAAACTTATTTAACTAATGGAATACCATATTTTATCGAGCAAAAATGTATTACCTGCTTTTGAAAAATGGAAAAAACAACAGGAAAAAGAAATAGAAATAATATATCTCAATGATCAATTAGATATTGGACTATTAAGTGATACTGAATTGAGTTTTTCGGAACTAAGAAATAATTTTTGGAAACACTTGGCTGATAAAAAGTTGAGCGTTTATAATGATTTTGATGATTTAAAAATAATTTTAAATTTACTAGAAAGCTATAAAAACAATTCTGAAATACAAGTATATTATTGGCTTCAAAGTAAAGGTTATTATTGGGCACATTATTATTGGTTACTTCATTGGCTACATCCCATGCAGGAGCAACTTTATATTATTAACGGTATTGGACTTCCATTTTTAAATGAGCATAAAGAATTAATATTTCCAGAATCTTGGGATGAAATTCCAAGTAATGAAATAGAAAAAGCCAGGCAGTTAGCAAGAAGTATTAGTCCTTCTACTTGGGAAATTGAAGGAGATATTTTTAAAAACATGCTAAAAAAACAACATTTTGTACGTGCAATAAATCCACAAGGTAAGGTTGAATTTCTTACTACGCTAGAGGCAAAGAAGCATTTTTTAAATTTTGCCAATAATGGAAATTATGGAAGTTTAAGTACCGCAAAGAAAAAGCAGTTTTTAAGAGAGTATCCTAAATCTATTAATCCTTTATTATTAGAGTATTGGTGGGATGAAGCTATTAATGAAAGTAAAGAGCAAGATGTGTAAATTCAAAATACAGTAAAGCTATATTATTATTTGAATTGTAAAAATTCCATTCTATTTTAATGTTCTCGATAAATATGCTTCAACTTATAACAAATTTCAAGGGTTAAAAAAGAAAAATAATCTAGCTTCAAAATAAAAAGTTACTTTCTGAAAGCTAGATTATTTTATTATGCTATTCTTTATTGTAAAATCTTATAATCTTAATTGAAAGAATTAAAAATAGATTCAAAATCAAATCCATCCATCATCATCATCATTCCTCCTGAAAAAATAGCAAGACCTATAAAAGTAAGTACATAAAACAGGAGCATAATAATAGTTAAAATTCCTAAAAACCTCCAGAATTTTCTTTTATACAAAAAGCCCTCTTCTAAAATTTGTATAGAAGAAGTATTTATTCCTTTTTTGATTTTACTGCTACTTTTTATCAAATAAATTATGGGAAAATAATATAACAATAAAAACAGTAAAGAGAAAATAATGGAGCCAATAGAAATTAACAGCATTGAATTAGAAACGAATAGCATAGAAACCATAGAAATTATAACTCCTAAGCTTCCTAAAATTAAAAACACTAAGGAGATAATGCCTATAAAATAGCTCCAATTAGCACTGGATTTTAAAAATTGTTGTCCATTCACACTTAAGGACATATTTGGAGATTGTGCTAGAGTTTGCTCATAATCTCGAGGAGGAGGAGGAATCTGATTTTCTACTGCCTCATTCACAGTTTGATTATACTGTTGATTCGAAGAATTGTTTTCCTCTTCATGGAAATTTGGGTAATGTTTTGTTTCTGTCATATCTAAAATAATTTAATGATTAAAAATAATGCACAAAAAACATTATTCCTAATAATATTAAAATATTTTATTACTCTCAAAGCGAATTCATAAGTGAAGATTTTTACTCTTATAAAATGCGATTAAGTTTTCCAAAGGATCTTGAAGTACTCTTCCTAAATTTATTCTATATTTCTTATGTAAGTTTTCTAGCACATCTTTAAATATAAATGCCACTGAGCCAATATAATGAACAGGATAGTCTTTAGCTTCCGAATAATGCAATAATTGCTTTTCAAAAAATGCATTAAAGCAGTCTTCTAAAATCTTTTCTATTTGTACATTTCCTCTATTTTCTTGCAAAAAACGTGCATAACTAGCTAAATACTTATTTGCATTTGCTTTTTTATATACATTTTCCAAAACCTCATCAATATTCGATGGATAATTCTCCTCTAATTTTTGTTTTAATTCTTCAGAAAGTTCATTATAGAAATAGGAATTTATAAGTGTTTTTCCCAAATGTGCACCACTTCCTTCATCACCTAAAATATATCCCAAAGAAGCTTGTGTTTGTTTTATTTTTTTTCCATCATAAAAAGCAACATTACTGCCCGTACCTAAAATGCAAGTCATACCTTTTTCATTTCCCGCCGTTGCATGAGCTGCAGCTAATAAATCTGAATATGCTTCTATTTTAGCCTCTGGAAAATTTAAACTTAAAGCTTCAATTACTTTCTTTTTATAAAAATCACTTCCAATTCCAGCTCCATAAAAATATACACTTCCGATGGAATTAGTATCAATTGCAATTTCCTTTAATCGTTCAGATAAATCTACTTTATTATGATGAACAGGGCTAAAACCTAAACTTTTATATCTTTCCACTTCCCCTTCTTCTTTTATAATGCACCAAGTAGTGCTAGTTCCTCCCGCATCAGCAATTAAAATATTTTTTTTCATATATTACTATTTATCGCATTGCACGAAACTAAAGTATTTTTCCAACATTTTCTAAAATCATTTAACTTACTCTTATCTTTGTAATATTATGCATTATAATCAAGATACTATTGCGGCTATAGCCACTGCTCCAGGAGTAGGTGCTATTGGTGTAATTCGTTTAAGCGGACCTCAAGCAATTGAAATTGTAAACACTTTATTTCCTTCTAAAGATTTGAGTAAAGCAGAATCACATACATTGCATTACGGTTTATTGAAAACTCCTGAAGGGGAACTCTTAGATGAAGTAGTTATTTCCTTATTTAAAGATAATAAAAGCTATACAGGAGAAGAGGTTGTAGAAATAGCGGCACATGGAAGTCCTTATATTCTTCAAAAGATTTTAGAAGTTTGTTTACAGCATGGTGCAAGAATTGCTAATCGTGGAGAGTTTACGCAAAGAGCATTTTTAAATGGGAAAATGGATTTAGCACAAGCTGAAGCAGTGGCAGATTTAATTGCAGCAGAAAGTGAAGCTGCGCATAAAACAGCTTTAAATCAATTAAGAGGTGGTTTTTCAAAAGATTTACATATTCTAAGAGAAAAACTCATTCATTTTGCTGCTATGCTGGAATTGGAATTGGATTTTCCGGAGGAGGATGTTGAATTTGTAGATAGAAGAGAATTGTATCAATTGATTGATGATTTAATGTTAAAATCCCAAGTTTTAATTGAATCTTTCGGTATGGGTAATGCCATTAAGAAAGGAGTAAATGTAGCAATAATTGGTGCTCCTAATGCAGGAAAATCAACACTTTTAAATGCATTATTAAATGAAGAAAGAGCTATAGTAAGTGATATTGCAGGTACGACTAGAGATACAATTGAAGAGGTCTTAAATATTGATGGAGTTTCTTTCCGATTAATTGATACAGCAGGTATTCGCGAAGAAGCTAGCGATCAAATAGAAGAAATAGGAATTTTAAAAAGTAAAAACACTTTAAAGCAAGCAGATATTGTTCTTTTACTTTTAGATATTACAACGGTTGATGCTGAAGAGCTAAAACATTGGAATTTATTATTTAAAGAATATTCTGATTTACCTATTTTATGGTTGATAAATAAAATGGATAAATGGAAGGAAAAAGAATTACCTGATTTTATACAAAATTTGCAACCTCAAATAAAAATTGCAGCAAAAAGTAAGGAAAATATCGAAACTATAAAGCAAAGACTTTTCCAAGAAGTTATGGATGGTAAAGTTTGGCAAGAGGATACAGTTATAACTAATACACGTCATTATGATGCTTTAAGAAAAGTAGTAATTGCGCTCAAGGAGGTTAAAAATGCCATGGATAATGAAGTAGGAAGCGAATTTTTAGCAATTGATTTACGAGTAGCATTGCAAGCTTTAGGTAGTATTACTGGTGAAATTGATATGGATTATGATATTTTAGGTACTATTTTTAGTGAATTTTGCATTGGAAAATAAATTGTTATTTATTCTTAAAAATTAAAGGAGCTCTTTTTATTGAAAAGGCTCCTTTAATTATAATATTTATTCCCATTCGATGGTTGCAGGTGGTTTATTAGAAATATCATATACCACTCTATTTATTCCTTCAACCTCATGGATAATTTTTTCCGATAAAGCGTTTAAAAACTCATAAGGTAGGTGAATCCATTCTGCTGTCATTCCATCTATAGAATTTACCGCGCGAATGGCCAAAGTATATTCATAAGTTCTTTTTCCATCTTTAGAACCCACACTTTGAACCGGTAATAATATTGCTGCTGCTTGCCATACTTTTTGATATAATCCCCACTCTTCCAAAAGTTCTATAAAAATCGCATCTGCTTCTTGTAATATTTTTGCTTTCTTTTCAGTAACCTCACCTAAAATACGAATCCCTAAACCTGGTCCTGGAAATGGATGTCTATCTACAAGATTTGGAGCAATTCCTAAGGCCCTACCAATATTACGCACCTCATCTTTAAATAAATATTTAAGAGGTTCTACCAATTCCAATTTCATAAAATCGGGCAATCCCCCTACGTTATGATGGGATTTAATTTTTGCAGAACCATCAATTGCTAAAGATTCAATAATATCGGGATAAATTGTACCTTGTCCTAAAAAGGCTACATCAGCAACTTTATCTGCTTCCTCTTGGAATAATTCTATAAATAAGCCACCAATAATTTTTCGCTTCTCTTCAGGAGAACTAATGCCTTTTAATGCTTCAAAATAACGAGAAGATGCTGCTATAGCATTTATATTTAAACCAGAATTTTGGTAATTTTTTAACACCTTCTCTCCTTCATTTTTCCGCATTAATCCTGTATCTACAAAAAAGCAATATAATTGATTTCCTATAGCCTTATGGATAAGATGTGCTGCAACTGTAGAATCAACTCCACCACTAATTGCCATAATCACTTTTTTGCTACCCACTTGCTTACGAATAGCATCTATAGCATTAGCAATGAATTTTTCTGCTGTAAATTCCTCTTCAATTTTTGCCAAGTTCTTTATCATCCTAGCAAAACAGGTATCTTGCACTTCAATTTCATTTGCATATAATGCAAAATTAAACCAATATGCTTGTAATTCAGGGAAATAACTTAATGCATCCGTGGATTCATCTTCATAAGAAATTAATGTTTGTGCATCAGTAGTATTATTTTTTACCAACTGTGCCAAAGGTGCTTTCTTCCAATCAGAGCATAATGTAAATTCTTCAGTTTTAAGTATTAAAGCTTGCTCAATTTCATTTTTTAAATTCTGGTACTTAAGATTTTTGGATTTTTCTGCAACTAATTGAAAACTTGAGCCAATATAAAATTTCACTATATTTTCTGGAATACTATTCCAAGAAAAAGCACCTCTATTTTTATCAGAAAATTGCTCTGGAATAGCAGAAAAAACGACCGCCTTAATTTCAGACCAATCTAAATCTCCTTGATTATTATAAGGGTAGATTTCACAATAAATCTGTGCATTTCTTAAAGCTCTTGCAATTAATTGCGTATTTACAGCACCAAAATCAATAATTATTACCTTATCGGTCATAGTTTTATTTATTTAT